>Ga0228627_1001371_pt1 | contig 12788 bp, 9 predicted proteins | sample 33DmetaG_FD_190483 | JGI IMG/M metagenome (GOLD analysis project Ga0228627, IMG submission 190483) | Seawater microbial communities from Monterey Bay, California, United States - 33D | ecosystem: Environmental > Aquatic > Marine > Coastal | place: USA: California | collected 2016-09-28 | reverse complement strand
TTAACGCCGTCTACAAGTAAAGTACTATCGTCTCCAAATACACTACCTCTTAGATCTTGTGGTACTATTGGAGATCCTGTATACAACTCTGTGAAGTTGTCGTTGATTTTTGTGAAAGCTGTACGCAAAGGATCGCCATCACCTTTGTTAGGACTTGTTCCTAAATCAATTATTTTTTGCGCCATTTGGTGCTCCTAGTTGTACTCTTAATTTTCCAGCAGTTGCAATTACACGTCGCGGCTGCGGGTTTTTATTGTCTACAGAAGCCTTTGCTCCGTTTTTTACAAGTCTATCTACGTTTTTGTTTTCCATTAGTGCTTCCCTACTACAACTTCAACTGTGCCGCGTTCGCTATCATCTTTAGTCCCAACTGCCTTACCAATAACTTGTCCAACACCTGGTGCATTATTAACAATAGCATAACCTGGTACAGCACTTGTGACAAGCATGTCACCTTTAGCAACCTTGCCAATAACTTTACAAGGCACTCTACCTTGCAATGCTAGTCCTACAACATTATCACCTTCTAATGCGCTGTTCATTAAGTGTGCTGGATTTGTTGTTACAACACCTGCTACACTTGTCTGTCCTTTTGCTGTACATTCTGTAACCTCTACATCTCCTCCAAATACAAGTACTGTACCCGGTTCATAGTTTGTGTCACCTAAATAGTTTTCTGCCAAGTCAGCGTAGTAAGCTTCTGTTGCAGTACCATGGAAGGTTGTTGCATAAACATTTGCATATTTTTGTGATGCACTTCCGATATCATATGAATTAGTTGTATCAGGTAGCATACCTGATGAACTAAACAGCGCAGGTACAACACTTGAATTTGTTGCCGAGTCTGCTGTAACAATTGCAATTTTTCCTGTTGTTGATACACCGGTGTTAGCGCCTATACCGATACCTGTACTTGCTGCACCCTTCTCTCCCGGAGCTTCGATAAAGCTTGAATAAATCCAGTCTACCGCTAAGACTTTTTCACCGTTAAAGTTAGATAACCCTTGTAGAGTACTTTCTGATACTCCTGTTGCAGATATATTTACACTACCTGCTATTTCTAAATTTGGAAACGTAGGGGGAACATATCCTGGATCTGCAGGAACACCTACAGCAGGTGCGCCGCCAGCTGCTCTCATAATTTCTCCCTGTGAAGGAGTTTTCATAATTACAGTTGTTCCGTCAAGTGATAGTATTTCATAACTTGGATCGCCACCGAGTATAAGTGAGTTTACTTGTACACTGCCGGCAGCGTTTGTTTTTACAATAGAATTGATTTCGCCTGAAATACTTACATTTGAAGTGCTGTATGTACCTTCGCCTGTTTTAATCAATACTTGGCCAGGATCAGATAATGCTGATAATTCAGCAGCAAAATCAGTATCGTTTAGGCCGCCACCTTCTGAAATAACAGTACTAAATGGGATTTGGTCTATATCATTATCTGAACTATCGCCTGCATAATTACCTAACACGGTTCCGTCATTTATACGTTGTATTTTTTGTAAAGGTAATTGTCCATTTGCAACTGAAACAAAACCACCTACAGTTGTAAATATTTCTTCGTCAAATACTGCTGATCCTAAATCGTTTTGTGTAATACCAGCAGAGCTAGGTGCAGTACTTGCAGCATTTAAACTTAGTTTTGATTGCGCAATATTAGCTGTAGGACTAACATCTGAATTAACAATACTATTAGATTTAATTTGGAAATTAATAGTTGTAAATCTGTCTGTTACCACGCCACCGCCGTCTAGTGTAACTTCTTTGTTAGTAGTAATATCTATATCACTAGCAGCATTAATGACACCGTTTGCCCATTCGTCTACAGGACCATCAACTACAAGTCCTTGGGCGCCACTTACATCGCCTAATACAACATCAGCATTACCCGAAATACCTACTGGTTTACCGTCACTAAACACTCCGGTTGTTGGAGAATATGTTATTTCTATTAGATCTCCTTCGTATCCAGTAATTACTTGTAGGTCAACTATTAATCCTGTAGCCCCTGATACAGTTCCTGTAATTGTGTCTCCGCGTTCAAACGGTCCTCCTACAATAGAACCCGAAATAATAAATAATTTCTTATATTCTGTAGAAACTAATAATTGATTTTCGTCAAAGCTTTGATATTGCACACTTCTTAAATCTTTAATTTCGTCGCCGGTATCTGTGCCTGAATCGACATATGCTTTTGTTGCAGCATCAGAATCTGAATTAGGTACTTTCAAATTAGTAATTGTATTGCCAGCTGCATTCAAATCATCTGTCATAGGAACAGCACCGTTAGGAGCAAGCACACCTGGCCCTAGTTTGTTAGAAACAGGAGTACCATTTACATCGTAGCCTAAGCGTCTGTTTACATAGCCACGTACAGCAAGTTCTGTTGGCACAGTATCTGATGCATTATCAGTCATCGCTGTGTCTGTACTAAATTCAGTAATAACAACACCACGTTTAAAGCCTAGTCCATCAACATCACTAAGTGCAAGTGATGCACTAAATGTAACTGTACCAGTACCCTGGTCTACACTAAAGAATCTACCAACTCTAAAGATACCATTTTGATCTGTACTCACATAGAACACACGACCTTTGCCACGTTCATCAACTTCTTTAGCTTGGTCTTTTGTTGCAGGCTCACCAAAAATAACAGTTGGATAATTTGATTCATTAAATCCACCCGAGCCTACATCTAGGAAGTCATGTGACGTAGCACGACACGTTGAGATATTTACAGTAACAGAACCTTCTGCGCCTGCTTGTAGTCCCGCTCTAATAATTACTCGCTCTGAGCCTAAGACCACAGGAGCAGATAATCCTACTTCTAAGCCTCCTGGATTCGCATAGTCATTTAAGTTAATGCTGTCTATAACTTCTAAATCTACAATAACGTATTCATTATCTTCTGCAATCGGAACAATTGCATCAGTGTTATCGACACCACGAGCATTATATACATAGAAAGTTTTTCCGCCCCATGTAATTATTGGTGCTTCTGTTAATGTGCTTGCAGTCCAGCCTACAGGTCTATTTGCAATATCAGTTTTTAAGTTGTTATTCAATCTAGAAACTTCATTTTCATCAAGCGTAGGTTGCAAAGCAAGAACAACGTCACCTGCTGTTCCTCCTTTTGTTGTGCCGCCACTGCTTAACTGTGTTTCCTGAGCTTTTGCGCTATCGATCGATAATCTTATATAATCATATGTTGCATCAAACCCAGATTGCAATTCGTCACTTTCTAGCTCATTACCTATACTATCCGAAGTTAAAAAGCTAATTGACCTATATACGAAGTCTGGGTTTTCTTTAAAAATAACCGCAGTAGATGGACGAATTGTTAAAACATCCGGTCTTGCAAAATCTCTAATAATATGTGTTTGGTTACGCCTATAGTTTATGGCTTCGCCAAATGGTACATCGTCTAGCAGGCCGTCTGTGCTAAATTGACTATCACTTGTTGAAAAATTAAGTTTATACACAGTACCATCATACATTGGGCTATTACCATCTAAAAATGGAGATCCTGTAATAGATGCTGCTGTAACTACGCCGCCGTCAATTTCGGTAATCGTTATAAATGCATCATTTTCAATAGTTCCGCCGCCCAGCTCTAGTCCATCTACGACCATTGTATCGCCAACAGTATAATTACTACCGCCACTATTTACTTCTATCGAATAACCGTTTCTTATTGTTTTATATGCAGTGAATGTGACACCAGTTGCTGTCAAGTTATCTATTGTCTGAGATTTAAATGGAATTTCTGAGCCAAGGTAGCGCATTCTCCCTAGATGAGCTTCTGTAGGAGCTACGTTTGCCACTTCGTAACGAGCAAATGCTGGTATACCAGGATGATATATATCAAATTCTGATCTATTGCTAGGTATATCTTTAAAGTCGTAAGCAAACATAAACAAGTTTAGTTTTTCATTTGAATATCCTGTACTGTCAACTCTAATTGGTACGCTGCTGGCACCCAACGCATTAACTGTAGAATCTCCTGTAATAGGTCCAGTGACTACGAGTTCGTTTGTTGTGTCAAACGCTCCTGAAGTATTTGTTAGGTATATAACTCTGTCACCCGACGGTGAAGCAACGCTATCTCCTAGTTGACTAGTAGACTTTGAAACTACACCTGTTGCACCTGTTATATTTTGTTCAATGATTTCACCTTCTTCTAATATCACAGGAGATGTTAATTCTAAAATAACATTTGCTGTAAATGTTTTAGCCGGCTGCACCATGTCTTGTCCAAGAGCAATCGCATCTGGGATCTCGTTAGGATCTGATCCTTCAGCAACTAGTCCAAACTCACCGTAACAACTTGAACCTGTTAAGGATCTAATTTCTGAACCGTTCTTAGCATAGTACGATGTATGGCAGTAGTATGTGAACATACTAACCATCTCAGATAGCGCACCGTTAACACAAATTAATCCATACCCTTTATCATTAATTTGTGTAAAATCATTACCTAGCATACTTCTGTTACCAGCAGTTTGTAGTGTAACATCAATCGGCGAAGTTAAATCATCTAGGTCTATTCCTGTACTCAGTGTACTAGTTAAACCACTAAAGCCTATACCGTCATTGGAACTCGGACTTAATATAAGTACTGCTGTTCCTGTTTCTTTATCGTATTGGGTTACTGCATTAATTTGGAAGCGTCTTCCATCGATATAAAAAACACTTGGCGTTTCAGGCCTACGCACAAATAACCCTTGAGGTTCTTCTGGACTACCTAAACTTTGAATTGATAGTTTAAAGGCATCACCGTCTATTCTATCAATAACTTGTACTGCTGAATTGCCTACAAATGCATCAACAAGCAAACCTCCTCTAAACGCTTGTTTATTAATACTAGCTGCAAAACCTGTTCCTGTTTGACAATACGGTGACTTAGTAAGTACTTGTCCTTCTGGGTCAAGTACCATTTGAAATCCGCCATGGCCTTGTCCTGTAATGTTACGTAAAATTGTAGCATCGTTCATTAAGAACACATCCATCTCTGAGTTTCTTAATGGAGGGTTATACTCATCATTAAAAGCAAAAATAACTGTGTCTATCAAGTTGTTTACAACAAGTTGAATGCCGTCTATCTGTCTCCAATATGTAGAAATTTCTACTGCATCAAATGTTGATCCGGACGTATGCTCTATTGTAGGTGTATAATATCTATCTTCCCCACCCACAAAAAACTTAACTACATTTCCTAGTCTGTAAAGTTTTCCTGCTGACCATGATTCAGGATCGCCGTCGCCGTTAAAACCGTCAAAAGCAAATTCAAGATTTACTTCTGGAACTGGCGCTGCACCTGCAGGCCCGTATAATGTTACCGGGGATATCCCTCTAATTATATCATTTGCAAGTGTGAAAATATGTTGTATGCCGGCAACAGTTTCTGTTTCAGAACCTACTTTTACAGCACCTGCATAGTATTCACCTTGTGCTTCAAGAGCAAACTCGTTGTCGCCGGCACGTAAATCTTTTACAAGTGCGTCTACAATTAGGCCTGTATCTCTTGAACATTTTGTACGTCCGTATAACGCAGATCCTATTAATGCAGGGTATGTAGTTTCAACGTAGTTTACAACTTGTTCTTGTATAAATTCTTTGTTGTCTATAAGTGCAAGAGCAGCAGTTTCCCAGTTACCTATATTTTCGTAACCTGCACCAACGTTCTTAAGTTTATTAGGCTTTAGTAAATAGTGATTACCAAAATATCCATCAACATTGCCTGACAAAGGATTAATATATTGTACACCATTGGGTACTGTTACCACTGTAAAACTATACGGTGCCGCTCCGTTGTTACCCAGAGCTATATCTTGAATAGTAATAATTTCATTTGCCTGGAAATTTTTTCCTGGATCAGTTATTGTGATATCGGTTATAGCACCTGATGGGTCTACTGTAATTTCAAATACTGCATCTTCGCCCATTTTTGTGGTAACATAATCTACATCTCTTACAGTATAAGTATTACCCGGTCTAAGAGCATCGGCTGCAGGTTGAAAGTCTATTGTTTCAATTGAACTTTTTCCTAAGATTAAATTATCGAATTCTGCATCTCTATAGAAAAATAAATTTGAATATCTTGATTGAGAAATTCTATCTCTTGGTCTTATAATTGTTCTTCTAAATTCGTCACCTTTAATAGAAACATTAGGCGGAACTCTAATAGGAAAATCTTCTTCGTAAATTCCTGATTCTATACGAATTGTAATTTGTGTTTCATTTACAATATTTCCGTATTCTAAAGGCTCACCCGATTCAAATTCAATGGGTTTTAATAGCTGTAATTCAATTTCGTCAGTTTCTACAAGGCTTACAGGCCTTGTTCCGGACTCGTACTTGTAATCTATTATTCTACCAATTGCACCTGAGTTTTTACCACGCACAACTTTACCAGGAATAATATCTGTGTTAGCAGGATTAGCCTGATCTATAAAACCAAAGTTACCATTTCCGATATTAATTTTATAAACAGTATTTCCGTCTACAATTTGTGGTGCGTTGAGAGGGCCGTTATCTATTACTTCTAGTACAATATCAAACTTTCCTGCAATCACATCGTCTGCTTGTGCATCCGGGGCTTGCCCAACATTAATATATTGTGTTACCCTATCTTGGTATGTTATTGGAACTGCTGTATTAGTTAAAATATAGTCTCGCACTAGAGTCTGCGCATATCTAATACCTGCAACTGTATATGCTTTTTGTGATCCTATTGCCTTCTGCGCACTTACGTTAGAATAGTATCTTAAACCTGCATAACGAGAAAGGTAATTAGCATTATTACCTAACAAAGCATCTAAACTTACACTGTCTAAAATTAGCCCTACATCTCTTTGACATATTTCTGTATCGTAGTTGTCTGCAAACTCAGGATAAAGTGTATCGATATAACCGGTTACTTCTTTTGCAATAAATTCTTTATTAGCAACAATCAAAGATCTTGCATTATTTCTGCCTACATCTGGGCTAGCAACTCCTGCTGTTATAATAGCACCTTCGTCTTCGCCGTTGTTAAACGTCATAGTCTGCATATACGGACCAGGTTCTTTTGGTGCTGAGAGCATTATTTCTTCTGCTTTTCTAGCAGCAGCATTAATAGTCTTGTAAGCATATGCAGGGTTTCTACCTTCCTTACCTACAGGTGTATAAGTTTGCCTATCGTCACCCGATGCTTCGGATACAAAAATATTAACTTTACTTGTTGCTGCATTGCTATCAACGTACAGCTTAGTAGCTGCCTGTAAATCGTTTGGACCAAATGGTAAACCTGTACCTGCAAGTTCTCCTGGGTGATCAAACAAGTTTAATGCACCTGTCATTCTATCACCTTGTCTGCGTACTACTGACTTTCTAGGCATAGCTACGTTATCTAACCAGTTGCCCTCTAAATCTTCGTCAAGTGCGCTATCTGTAAGTGTAAAGATACCTGTTCCGCCGCTAACAAGTATTCTTCCAACGCCGTCTATTGCGTCTTCTTCACTAGAAAAAATACTTATCTCATCGTCGTCTGCAACACCAATATAGTATGTATTACCACTTACTACGCCAAATGGATCATCACCTGTTGAATTAAAAATAAACGGTGCTCCGGTAAACCCGCCTGATAACCCGTGGCCAACAGATTCAAAATTTCCTCCTGTGAGAGAAGTTGCAGTTATAACGTAGTTGCTTGTATCTGCCGGTTCGTCGGCTATTCTAATGCCGCCGCCTGCAACTTGTTTTTCTTGATAGTTTCTATCAGCAAACCCTTTATTAATTACTATAGAACTATAATCTAAATCACTATAACCATGCAACGCCGCGGCCTGTTCAAACGCTTCTTTTGACACACTGTTGTTCATTATAATTTGTGTTGCAGCATCTAATGGCCCGCTTAGTGTTGGCAACGGATCGTTTGAAACTTTAGATACTAATTGTTTTACAATTAATTTGCCATCGATTGAAAAATCAAAGCCGACAGTATCGTTAGAACCGTCTAATGCATTATCTGATGCAAGCTCTAAAAGATTTAAGCCACTGCCATCCGACCTTACAACAGGAATGTTATTTTCATTCCCTTCGTAATTGTTAGGGGTATCACTTAGGTCAGTAAATGATATCTGACCGCCTATACCAAAAACTGCATATAGTTCTTGAAAGTTTTCGTTTACTTTACGAAACGACTCACGTATGCTATCACCTGTGCCGTCATTACCTTCTACACCAATATCTACACCTTGTCTTGCCATTTTATTTTAGCTCCAATATTTCTATGTCTTTATCAAACATTTTATCAAAATTTATACTAACGCCGCATCCACAAGCAGATTGCGCATTAGGGTTGTTAACTTCAAACATAGACCCAATTATGTCTTTTTTATAATTAATTTCTGTACCAATCAAAAACATAGTGCTATGCGCACCAATTACAAAGGTACAGTTGTTGTCTGTTTTTAGGACTTCGTCGCCCGCATTAAGTTCATCTGGTCCATTTAGTGTACCCCATTCATACTCAAAGCCTGCACAACCACCTCCTTTTACATTCAAAGTGATTGCATAGCACCCATGATCGTTGCATAAAGTGTCTATTTGTTGTTTTGCTGAGTCAGTTAGTGTACATATTGTCATAGATTTACCTTTCACATCAATATTTATCGTATTGTTTTATAATCTTAATGTAAATATAGTTATGTACATAAGAGAATTTAAAAAGCAAACTAGGCATGTTCGTAAAAGCAAAACAGGCAAGGAACATGCCTATACACGCGAATATACTGTATGTGTGTTTAGATGCGACAACTGTAACACAGAGTTTGAACGTACTAGAGGCAGTATGGATCCAAAGCGTCTAAGTAACAATTATTTTCATGTTTGTAGTAACTGTGATGCTAAAGTATTTGCTCAAAAGAAAGGCGTAGAAAAGAAACAAGTTTGGAATATGAGTGCTTCTAGTTCTACGCCTATTGGCAAGTTATAGATTATCTAACACTAAAATACATAGTGATTTCAAATCCAAGTCTTATATTTTCATAAGTTGGTTTAGTCCACATAATAGTCTCCTTATAAATTTTTCCAAGTAAATGCTCCAAAGAACATTTCATCTTCTGACATCTGTCCCCAAGGTACATCTCTGCTAGGGTCTGGATTCATAGGATTGTCCGCTGAGTTATCAAATGCTCCTTCTACAAACAATCGTGTTCCTACTGGAATAAACTTAGGTTCTCGCCATGTATATGAAAGTTGCCAAGCATAGTCGTATGCAGGAATGTCAATAAGTTCTTCTACAGTACCGTCTGGATAGTACGCTGTTGCTTTCATACTCTTGCCACGAAAGTGCATGTGTGGTAAAAATGTGTGCAGCATTACATCCTGCTTTAGCACTACTTCTGCTGTCTGTACAAAGTTAGGATCGTAAGCAGGTATAGTTGTCCAGTTGTTAGGGAAGATACAAGCACAGTCGCCTGCCATTCTTTCTTGTGGTACTACGCCCTCATCGTGGAAGTACAAACCAATCCTTGCTTCGTCAGTTCTAGCAGTTCCATCTGGAGTATAGTGTAGCTGTAAGTTTACAGTACTACCTGCTCGCAACAAACCGCCAGTGTTAGCATCATAAAACTCTGGATCGCCGCCAGGAACATAAGCACTCACACTAGCATAGTTCATCTCAGCTTGTCCGCCTCCTTGTGTGCCAAGAATGTTAGCATTACGCTCGCCTGGTACACTCACTGAGTTTAGCATGTGATGCATTACTGTAGGCTCTGAAGGCAAAAACTCTGAACCACGAAGCCACTTGTCTTCTGTTAGTCCTAGATCAACACCTACATAGCGATAAGGAATCGCACTAGGACCAGCGGGTATTTCTTGTGCTGGTACATAGACAATCATATCAGGTTCACCATGTACCCACTCTGACGTTGAGTATACAGTTTCTGTTAGTGGATCTCTGTCACCTTCAACAGGTGCACCTGCATTGACCCATTCAACAATAGTCTCCATTTCTGTATGACTAAGTGTACGGTGATTGATAATATCCTTTGCATACTTACGATCAATCTGTCCAGGTGGCATTCTTAATGTTGTAACAGCTTCTTTGATTGCAGGTGCAAACGCTTGAAGCATCCTGTAGTCAGTCATTGCCCAAGGAGCAATACCTCCTTCTCTATGACAACTTTGACACTGCTCTACAAATATTGGTGCTACGTTTTCTGCATAGTCTATAGCTACATCTTCATGTGCATACGCAACAGATGTTAATAAACTACTTACTAGCAATATTAATTTTTTCATTCCTTTCTTCCTTTAGTTTGTTGTATCCTTCATCGTCTAAGTGTGTGATAGCAAGCCACGCATGAGTCATTTCATCTCCTGTACGTGAACCTCCCATTACCCACATATCAGGGTCTGGATTGTTTGGGTTATTTTCTGTATTGTCATACCATTGCTTTAGAACAATAACTGCTCCAGCTGGTAAGAGTGGTGCAACGTCCGGGTCATACAAATGACTATGATGCCATGTTGCACTCCAATTACTTACTTGGCTAATCTGTTCTGTGCGTCCTGTCTCTGGATAGAATATTTCTAAACTTGCTGCGTTCATACGCAAGTGTCCATGTGGTTGAAAACTATCTAGTCTAACTGGGTGATCAAAACTGTGGAAGCCTTGTGTCATGTAATAACCATGTGGTGGGATAACTATATCGTCCTGATCCCCTAAGCGATATAAACTTAAATCTTGTTTGTATTTCAGTTGTTCGCTTTCCTCTTCGGTGTATAACCAAAGACCAATCTCTACCACGTTGTCTTTTATAACTGATCCTGGTGCCATTGCTCCAAGTCCACCTGGAAACATGTGTATGTCCCAACGTACTTGCGAGTTTGCTGGTAGTGTACGACATACTCCTTCTGGAACAATCTCTCCCCACTTTCCCATAGCATACTCCGTGAGCATTGCTTGACGTCCTCCGTCTATAACAATATTTGAGTTTGCATGGTGGACTACTGCTTTTGCTTCGCCACGCGGCTTAACTTGTACCGCTTTAATACAACGGTCTTCAGTTAGTCCTGTAGGAACTAAATGCTTGTGCCACAAGTCATTACCATTTGCAGGAATGTCTATTGCTACACTTGGGATAATTAAATTAGGTTGTCCAAAGTCGCCTTCAAAGTTCCATGCTTCAGGATCAGGAAGGTTAGCTGGTTGTACTATTATATCTTGATTACCATATTGTGCTCCTGCGTTTACCCACTCAACAACTGTGTCTATTTCATCTTGCGATAAACGCCAGTCACCTTGTAGGTCTTGAATGCCAATACCGTGATCGTATGCATACGGAGGCATTTCTCTGTTTGCTACTCGCATCTGTATTAGTGGAGCCCAAGGTCTTACTTGCTCGTATGTTTCAAAGCTCATTGGCCCAATACCACCCGCACGATGACATACTACACAGTTATCGTTGATGATAGCTGCTACTTCGTTAGTATATGTTTGTGCTGATAGTACAAGCGGGAATAAAGCCGCTAATGCTGCTGTAATGTATTTCATATATAATTCTCCTGGAATTATTAATATTTAAACACATTACAGCAGAAAAGCAACCTATTTTAGGCGATTGTTACAATTTGTTGCATCTTGATTATTCTGCTTTCCAAATTGTCCATGCTCCGTAAGCAATAGCACCGTATGCAACAATGCTTGCTAGTGGTTTAAAGATAAGAAACACAATTCCAGCACCAATTAATACTGCGCCGTCCATTGTTGTTCTTTCTTCTAGTCTTTTCTTTATCCAAGATTTAACCATTTTTGTATCCTCCTGACTAATATTTATGTAAATATATGTTCCTTAAGGAGGATAAAAAATGTTTAAATGGTTAACAGGCCTTTTTACAGGTAACGTAGAAGCAGCAAAAGATGAAGCAAAATCCATCGAAAAAACTATTTCTGCTGTTGCTGGAGTTAAAAAGGTAGAAACAAAAGTTGAAAAGATTGTAGAAGTTGAAGCAAAAACTGTAAAAGCAACAAAGGCAAGTTTATCAAAACTTACCAAACAAGGCTTAGAAGATTTTGCTAAAGCAAACTATAAAGTAGACATTGACAAAAGAAAGAAAAAAGCAGACCTAGTAGCTGAAGTATTGAAGCTTGCTAAGAACGCGAAATAACACTTTTTAATTGATCAATTGCAGTTTCACAGCGAGTCAGCTTACGCTCTAACACAGTGATAGCGGCTCGCTGCTTTCTTGATTGCTCTTCTAATGAACGTACATATGCTTCTGTAGGAATTTTTTGTACACTTCCATCTTCACCCAACATTTCAAACACGTCAGCGCCTTGCGCACGTAATCCACCTGCTACACGATTAGGATTCTTATCACTAGGCGTATGAGTAGTCTTCCCTGATTGTCTGCCGTACATCTGACTTAAATAGTTGCTCATTGTTGTTCTCCGTATTGTATTTATGTAGTGCAATGCTTGCAAGGTTCTTGCATTTGCTCTCGCACATAATATCTGCGTAAGGTAAGAAACTCAATGCATAGTCATTAACTAGCTGGTTAGGATAGTAGTCACTGTGCGCACGTAGCTTAGATTTCTTGTAACCTGCTTCTAGTAGTGCAGACATATCAGGCATAGTGTCGTGTGCAAAGCCTTCGGGTAGATGTTCGTTGCGACTGTATGAATAATGTATTGCAGGACGCACACCACGCCAGCTGTCAATTACGCGAGCAAATCTATCGTCGGTTGGTAATATATATTCAGCTTCGCGACACCAGTGGTGGTGTATGTCCAGTAC
>Ga0228627_1001368_pt1 | contig 12804 bp, 10 predicted proteins | sample 33DmetaG_FD_190483 | JGI IMG/M metagenome (GOLD analysis project Ga0228627, IMG submission 190483) | Seawater microbial communities from Monterey Bay, California, United States - 33D | ecosystem: Environmental > Aquatic > Marine > Coastal | place: USA: California | collected 2016-09-28 | reverse complement strand
TGAGTGACAATATTATTGAACAAATACAAACAAAACCTGAATTTATAGAAAAAGTAAAAAAATGGGTTGTTATGGATAGTCAACTTAAAATTGTTAATGAAAAAACAAAACAATTACGTGAAATGAAGTCACAATTAAATCATCAAATATGCGACTTTATGAACAATCATAATTTGGCAAAAAATAAAATTACCATTAGTGACGGTGAATTACGTCTACATGAAAAAAAAGAATATTCTACAATTACATTTGGGTATATTCAACGTTGTTTAGCTGATTTAATTAAAGATGATACACAGGTTGAGTTTATTATACAATATTTAAAAGATAATCGTGAAGTTACTACAAGTAGTGATATAAAACGTACTTATAAAAAATCTTGCGATGTATAATACCGAAAAAAAATATCAATCTATTATAATATATAAAATGCAATTCTATGATTCATTTGCAAAAGAGATAATATATAGCAACCAATTCGCGAATCCTATATCTGGTATTCCATTAAACACGTGCATACATAATGAAAAAAAAAATAACGATTTAATGTTTGGAGGTGACGGTTTAGATATTGAACCAACTGATGAATTAAAACGGTTTGAAGGTCTTGTTGTACCCACTGGATTATATATAGGCAATAATGCAGATAATAATTCCAGAGTTTTTAGAAAAACTGAATCAAAAGTTTTACCAGATGATTTGTTTCAAAAAATATTTGAAAAAGTTACCAAACCATTAAAGTACAATAGACGAACTACTATGAAAAAAAGAAAGTAATAAACAGTTGTATCATGCTACGTATTATATATTTTATTAAAAATATATAATTTATCTATATCTACGGGTTGACCTACGTTTTTTATGATGACGTTTCTTTTTACGTGTGTGTTTTTTTCTGCCACCACCCTTTTTTTCTTCAAGTTCTTCTTCTTCAAATAATTTTTTAAACTGTTTTAATGCCTCTTCATTATTATTTGTTTCTTCTTCTTCTTCTTCTGTTTTTGGTGAAGGCACCTTATTTAAATCTATTATTTCCTTTACAGAATTATCAGTCAATCCTTTCAATGATTCATTTATTCCAACAATATCTTTTAATTTATTTATATGAATAGATAATTCAACAGTAGTTAATGGTAACTTTTCACTATTTAACAAATCATTATAATGATTATATACAAACAGCTCTAATATTAATCGTAAATAATTGGGTAATATCTGTTCGGGTGCAGGTGCGGTACTAATAATGTTTTGATATACCTCTATTGTCGGTTTAATTAAAGCTATTCGTTTTTCAATACAGTGTTTTGTTGTTTCTTTTGCAATACTACCGAAAAGTTCTTGTTTATTTATAATTAATTTATTTTTTATTGATATAAACATAGTATCTATTATTTTTGTCTTTAATAACTCTGCAGTATTAGAATCACATTTTAATAATTTTATAAAGTGGCTTGTATAATGTTTTAAAATTGTTTTTGCGTCACCATCTTCTATTTCATATTTTTTGGTATTTTTCAGGGCTGCAACATTTGCATCACCGTCTGGAACACTTGCAGCACCACTTGCAAGACTACCTACACCACTTGCAGCACCACTTGCAAGACTACCTACACCACTTGCAGCACCACTTGCAAGACTACCTACACCACTTGCAACACTACCTACACCACTTGCAGCACCACTTGCAACACTACCTACACCACTTGCAGCACCACTTGCAACACTACCTACACCTTTTGCTAAGATAACATTAGGGTTATTTTCCAAGGCTGTTGTAGCAAGATTACCTGCAGTATTTGTAAGACTACTGGATGTTTCATTAGAATCTTCATGTTTACAATTATTTTTCTCATTAAATTCTTTTTCCAAGCTTTCCATATCTTTACCAAATGCTTTTAATAATTGGTCTTTTCCTTCACCAGTATTCTTATCATAACTGGTTATAAGTGTTTGTTGATCCTCTTTAATTGATATTTCTTTACGTGATTCTTCTTGTTTTGTTTTAAACTGTTTAATTTCATCATCTTTATTATTTCCAATTAGTTTTTTGTCGAATAGTTTGATGGAATTATTATGAACTTGAATCTCCATAGGCAACAGTTTATTATAGTGGTCAAGATTGTCTTTTGTTAAAAATTTATCTTGCTCGGTTTGAACATATTTTGCTGTATTATCGGGTGTACAATTATTACCAAACAAGTTACCACCGCCACCTTGCGTGAGTTTTGGCAAGGTAGGAACATAATGTAATAAATGATGTGAGATTTCAGTTTCATCGCCACTAATAAATTCTCGTATAAGTTTTTCGGTTTCGCTTGTCATATAATCAACAAGTTTAACCGTATCTTCTGCATCATCATCATTACAAGAGTTTAAACCCCCATCCGTACTTAATCGCTGGCATATTGCATTCATAATTTCCTTTATCTCTTGAGGCATTTTGTCCTTTAATTCTGTTTCCCATTCGTCGTTTACATCATCTGTTTGTTGATTGAGACACAATTGTTTTAGTTCATCACCTTCGGGAGGCATTGCACCCATTCCAAGCATTGCACCCATTCCAGGCATTGGAGGTATTGGAAGATTATTCATAATAATATCTATGCGTTTGTATTATCAATACAAAAAAATTGATTAAATATATATAATATAATTAGTATAAATATATCAATGACTTCTACAACAATCCGTAAATTGCGCATAATAGGGTCAGTTCCAATAATAGTTCAATCAACGCCAAATATAAATGAAAAACGTCATATAAATGCAAAAACAAAGAAGAAGAAAACAGAAATATCATATCGTGAAAAAGCAAAATTATGGGATATATATGATTTAGACAAGAGTGGAAATAATTCTTCGCCAGCAAATGATGTTGAATGTGTATATACAACGCCTAAAGATAACGATTTGTGTATGAGTTGCTCATTCCCATTAATGATAATGGATGATGGATTTCCAACATGTACAAACGATACGTGTGGTATTATTTATAAAGAAGTTTTAGACTATTCACCCGAATGGCGTTTTTATGGTGCAGATGATAAAAATTCAACAGACCCAACCCGTTGTGGAAATCCAATAAATCCGTTGTTGGTACAATCATCGTTTGGGTGTAAAGTGCTATCATCACATACGTCATCATATGAAATGAAAAAGATTCGTAAATGGACAGAATGGCAATCCATGCCACATAAAGAAAAATCGTTGTACGATGAGTTTCAATTCATAACAGTAATGGCACAAAATGCAGGAATTCCCAAAATATTCATAGATAATGCGATGACCATACATAAAGATATATCAGAACAAAAGATGTTTCGCGGATTAAATCGTGATGGTATAAAGGCAGCATCATTGTACATATCATGTAGATTAAATGGATGCCCTCGTACATCCCATGAAATAGCACAAATCTTTAAATTAGATAAGACAAGTGCAACAACAGGGTGTTCAATGGCTGTGAATATTCTACATAATATTGAACGAGATTTAGACCCATCAAAGCAAACCATGTTGAAAATTACACTACCAAGTTCATTTATAGAAAGATATTGTAGCAGATTAAATTTCAATCCAGAACAAATAATGTTAGCCAAATTTGTAACACATAAAATTGAACAGTTACAAATAATAACCGATAATATTCCCCATGCAATCGCGGCAGGAATAGTATATTTTGTAGCGATTAATTGTGACAATTCATCCTCAAAGAAAGATATAAAGCAAATCTCTGGAGTAAGTGAAGTAACTATAAATAAGTGTTTTAAGAAATTGGAAACATTTAAGGATAAGTTAATACCAGAAGTAATACTGAAGAAGTATCAAAAATAAAAACAATAATAAGATTGGTGTAAATATATAATAAAAAGTCAACAGATATTATATATTTAATGGACGAAGAGAATATAAAACTTGAAATAAAACCAGCTGAAACTACAATACATATTCCAAAATTAATATTTATTATACCGTATCGTGATAGGGAACAACAAAAACATTTTTTTATGCGTCAAATGAAATATGTATTAGAAAATATAAAAAAAGAAGATTATGAAATATACTTTGCACATCAGTGTGATAGTCGTGATTTCAATCGCGGAGGGATGAAAAACATAGGTTTTATTGCAATGAAAGAAAAATATCCAAACGATTATAAAAAAATAACATTTGTGTTTAATGATGTAGATACAATGCCGTATACAAAGAATTTCTTAAATTATGATACAACACACGGTATTGTGAAACATTTTTATGGATATAAATTTACATTAGGTGGTATTGTATCAATAAAAGGTGATGATTATGAAAAAACAAATGGATTTCCAAATTTATGGGCATGGGGGTTTGAAGATAATATGTTTCAAGACCGCGTGAACGCTTGTGGATTACACATAGATAGGTCTGTATTTTATCCGATTATGGATAAAAATATATTACAATTAACTGATGGATTACATAAGATAGTAAATCGTGGAGAACATGATAAAGTTGTTATTCAAAAAACAAGAGATGGAGTAAATACAATCACTGAGATAAAATATGAATTTGATGAAGAAAATAACTATATTAACATAACTGAGTTTAAATCATTAACAGAACCAAATAGCAAAAATAATACAGTTCATGACCTAAGAAAAGGTAATACAGTATTTAAAAAAAGACGTGGTAAAATATCTATGTTTGTATAATTAAGGAAGACAGGTCCCTCCAAATAATTTGTAAGTTAATCCACATTCATCCTTTGTTTCCCAAACACCTGATATTTTTACACAAAAAGAATTCGGTGTTTTACTGGATGATAAGTGGTTTTCTTTATATACTTTCATAAAACCAGATGCAAGTTGCTTAGATAATAGAAGAACTTTATTAAGTTGTTTTTGTTTCGTTAAAATATAATTTTCTAATATCTTCAACTCTATTTTTGAGAATTCTTTTATGGTTGAAATATTAGACGTAGTATGAGGAAAGAATTTAATTTGCGTTTTATCGGAAATAACTTCTATTTTAGTGAGTTCAACAGGAAATTCCAGATAAATTCCGTTCATAGTCATATGTGGTAAAATATAAGATAATTTGGTAAAATCGCCAGACATAATAGTATTATTTTTAGTATCTAACCATGACACAGAATCAGTCATAAATTGAGATGTATATAAGTTGACGTTCATTATATTTAATATAGTAACCCCATTATTTTTATTAGGGTTTAATAGAAATATTAATTCTATCGGTATATAGTATATTTATGTCTGCCCTATTAAGTTTAAATCCTATACCTCTTATTTCTTGGAAAGGAAATACATTTAATCAAATTAGTTCTTCTATACAAAAAAATGGACAAATAACGAATGGTGAAAATATATTTTTGAAAACAAAACCTTTAAAACACTATAGACGTGAAATAGCGAGTATTGATAATTCAAGCTGCGGTTCAAAATCCTCAATAAAGATTGACATAGTAAATCGTCCAAGTGGGACAATAATGAATTCTACAGCCACAAATATAGGTGGTTTAGAGAATTTAATAGACATAACTTTACCAAATAATACGTGTGAAACATACGAAAATTGTAGTGTAGTATTATCTCCTGCAGAAAATGCACGAAACCGTGTTCGTAGCAGTGGGATGATAAAACGAAAATTTATGGATGGTACACTAAATGATAGATATTACACAACTTCATCCCAATATTTATCAAGTCGTAACCGCACATTCGCTCAAAACCAATATAATTATATAAGACAAGGTGATTCTACGGCAAAACCAGGTACAAGTTTAGCATCTGCTAATGTATATACAGCACAAGGTCTCAACCAATGCCAAAAATATCAGGTAGTAGAAGGTGCTGAATTCAAATATAAATGGATAGTAGATAATACTGAGTATGATGTAGCAATACCTGCTGGGTATTATGCATTAGAAGATATAAATCGTATATTTAAACAAGTAATGTTTACAAATTTACATTATTTAATCAAAGACCAAACAGGTAATACAGATGAATATTATAGTTCTAATATCTCATATGCAATGCAATTTGCATATAATAATAATAGTAAACAAATTGAATTGCAATCCTATCGTATAGATGAGGATGTTTTTCCATCAGCCAGTTATACAATACCAGGTACAGCTACTTGGACAATGCCCGAAACAGCGGGAATATATCCCCAATTTATCATACAAGATAATGTATTTAAAAATGCAGTAGGATTTACACCTGCTACTTATCCTGCTGATAATACAACAAGTGCTGAACCATATAAAGTATCTACATCAAACACTACGCCAGGTATTAAACCATTATATGTAAAATTATACTACAAACCAAACAATCCCCAATTTGCTCAACAAGGAGGTGTATCTGCGAGTGATTTAATTACACGAAAAAAATATAATTCTATCACTAATTCAACAGCTGCCTACCGTAACGCGGCAGGTTTAGGTTCATCTGTAGCAAATGCACTTGCATATGGTGTACCTTCACCTGGTTATACGGTAAAGGATAAATTAGGATATCCTATGAAGAAAACACCTACTTTTCCAAAATACTCAACTGAAATGAAAGAATGTACGGTGACAACATTTGCAAATGCAATATAAATATCATAGATATACATAATTGATGCTTTATAATATGAAAGCATCAATATAATGAGAATTATAAGAATTAATTCACGCTAAAAAGATATTAACAGGGTTCGTTGCGAAATTATTATGTTGTATTCCAATTTTAGTACATAATAAAATACACTTCTGTATATTTGTATTCATTAAGGATTCTATTTTATCTTGATTATATTGGTTATCAATCAATAATAACGTATAATGAATATTTTCAAGTTGTTGTTGTCCAAGAATAGCATTATATTCTTCAATTTTTGAAACAAAACATAATGGAATTGGGCAATTTAAAAATCGGTGAACATATGATGTATTTGTAGTATTTGATACCATTTTGGTAAAAGCTCGTTTAATAAAAGGAAAAAATCGTTCACATGAGGGTAAAAGAAAATCTTTACATATAATGTATTTTTCAGAATTAGCGTAACGACTTGTATGCGGTTTTGTTATAAATACTTTATTATAGAAGGAAGTTAATATACATAATATATCACTTGTATGTTGCATAAAACAATCAAAAATTTTTAATATAAATGTTCCGCCCTGTTTTTGCATAGTTAATGCAAAACAAGTTTGAGCAAATAAAAGCTTTGCTATAGAAATTTCTTGGTTATTAAAATCAGTAGAAAAATCAAAACCACCATCTGCAGTAATTAAATCTATTGACGAACTATATGATTCTTTACATCCAACCAAGTTAGTTAATGATAAAATATTACCAGTTTTATCATTCCCAGTTTCTATATATACATTTGGGTTTTGTTTTAAGAACGATTCTGCTTTTTTCCAACCGGGTATAGTTGGGTCATGGGTTTCATCCTGTAATGTCATACCAATATAACGGTCCTTTTTATTTTTGCGATTCGTACAAATTGCTTCAATAAATCCACCAGGACCTTCGGCCAAATGAAATGTAGTAATTGGAGTCGTAGACTGAGCTAATTGAAATGTATGAATGAGTTCTATCATTTTAAAATAGGAACGAGATAATGGTTTGTATTTAGCTATGCTTTTTTTCTTATGCGGAACAACAGTATGAATATATTCATATGGATTAGTATATTTCTTATATGAGTCCCATTGTGTATCTCTTTCTTCTATCTTTTTTTTGATTTCATATAAATATTCAGATAATGAATTTGAAACAACTGGTTCTGGACAAGAATCAGTTTCAATAAAATCAATATGTTTATGAATTAAAAAAGAATTCTTGGGTAATACATAAAAAGACATTGTGATAATATAAATAGCATAATAATATTTATATTGTTTTCATTTGATGTAATGCAAATTTATTAATCAACGTTACCGACTATTTTTAACTTAGGTTTGGAACTAATTGCAGTTATTGGTGTTTCCCCGTCAACTTGTTGTTCCACTGAGAATTGTTTTAGTACAATTTTTTTGTTAGTTTTTTTTGCAATAGGTTTTACTTCTACTGGCAGTTTTTCTTGGATATTTTCAATACCCTCTTTATCAACGATATCAGTTTGTTTATTGACAATTTCTCCAAGCTGCTTTGCATCTACACTGCGAACCTTTTTAAATACAAAATACCGGTTCATAAAAGATATTTGTTTTTCTTCAGTAGATATATTTGATGCATATCTATAATTAGACTTTATGTGTGGTCGCATAACAATTTCTTGTTCCATTTGTGTAAACATTTCGTCAAATAATCCAGTATTATTTGGTAAATTCATATGATTTGCTTCATCTGGTGTGATTAATACAAACCCATAATCTTCCATTACCCGTATTAAATAATTAAAATTCACCAAATATTCACGGAATACCTTTTGTGTGTTGATACTTTCCTGGTAAATATCAATTCCATAGCCTAAACTCATATCATCGTCAGGGAATCCAGTTTTATCATATTGTTTTGTAATTTCGTATATTTTTTGTCCACCTTTAAAAATAGTAATACTTTCCTCTTTTTCTTTATTTCTAAGCAAATTAAATACTGTTTCCCCATCATAACAGGTTCCTATATAATATCCATTAACCTTTGTACATTCAGATAAGTTTCGTAAGAAACTATGAACGGTTTTGCTATCTTCAAAGAAATAATGCATCGCAAATTGACATGAACTAACATTAAACCCAGAATCAGCTATACCATAATTTTTATATACACCTTTACCTAATACAGTTGCATCTTTTGGACCCGTACCAAAGACAGCACTTATAATTTGTTTATCTTTTTGACTTGTATTTATATCCTCATGTGATCTTATATTTTTTCCACTGTCGCTTTTTATAAATAAAGCATCAGGATATTGTTTATTTTTCTTCTTTTCTTGTATATATCGTGCGCATATACCATTGTTAGCATTATGAATATTATCGTAAGCATAATCAATACCAAATACAAATTTTAATTTCGCATATTTCCATTTTGCCAAATCACCACCTACACCACATGCATAATCAATTAATGTATCATCGCGGTTAGACACTGATGATATTAATTTGGATTTTATATATCTATTGTGAAAATCCCGCAACGGTTGAGTAGTAGTTTCTTCGCTGGTTTGACTATAATATACATCATCATTATCATCTGCTCTTTCTGGAATATGTTGACCAGTACTAATCATTACTTCTGTAATCGGGTTATGAATAGATTGCCAATTACTATTAGCTACATGATATGGATTTCCGTAATTTTTTGTAACCCCCCCTAATAATTCAGCAGTTTTATCATATCTAACCTTAATTGGCACCCATTTCCATGTAGATTTATTTGATATCACATATTTAAATTCTACTATCATATTCTCTGAAAATATATCACCTTCTTCTGTTTGCATTATATGTTTGCCGTTTTTCTCAACCAACATAATATTTGATAAATGAGCGTATGGGTCACGGGGTTCCGTTGGATGAAATGGAACTGGTTTATATTCATCTTCACTTACTTCACCAACATCCGATATCAAATCATCCAATATACTTTGGTACGGATTCATTATACTATGTTGTTTCTCAGTAAATCCAGTCATTAACACCAGAGTTTTGTATTGAGATACGGTTTGTACACTATCCACTTGTTTACCATCTTGAAATACATGATGTATTTCATCTTTTCCTACTTTATTTTTTTTTACAGTTACCAGAAAGTCAATTGTGTTATGTTCGGCTGGTTTCCATTTAAAGGAAGATTCCCATGTTTTCTTTATTTTAGATTTTTCACCAACTGAATTTGCACCTACTGCCAAGTCTGCGGGTGTAAAAATTAACCCATCTGTATTATATTCAAATATGCCATCATTTTTATTTGTTAATATAGTAGAACATCCATCAAATATAGTATTTTTTGCTGAGTCATAATAAAATGATTTACACTGAATATGAAAACCGCATGGAATTTTTTTGGAATGAACTTCTTTTGTACCTGTTTCTAATATAGAGATTGGATTTAAAACATTCACAAATTTATATAATAATGATAAACGATGGTCTAACTCTACCCCAGATTCTTCGCCTTGGGATAAGAATGGCAAATCCCTTACCGTCTTTTCATGAATATAGTATATATCAAATGCTGCATATAAATTTATTAATTTACCATGTTTATCATATTTGATTAATTCACCATCTAATATACTATTGAATGTAGTCTTCTCTGTTGTTTTTGTTCCAGTAAATGTTATATTCATATTTGTGTCAATTAAATAAATATTACCGTCTTCGTGTATATACAATAAATTTCTATCACCATCCGCTTTATCTGTTACAGTATACCGATTACGAATATTAGGAATTAACTTATTTGTATTTTCTACAGTATCTGTTACATGTTCCATTTGTAATGTTATCGAACCAGGACCAATAAAATTTGATGGTTTTACCCATCGTTTTATTTCCATATTTTTCTTATTTACATCATCTTCTGGTAATAATAAACGCATATATGATTGATAAATATTATCACGGGCTTTATATGATATAGGAAACTTGGTGTTTTGAATGCCACAAAGTACTACACGAATAGATTTTCGTAATGCAGCCATTAATTTTTGCATATTATTATATTCTGTTCCAAGACCAACACGATAATTATCTATTTCCAATTCTACTTCATATTGTTCTACATTATTAAAGAGATTGGAATCTTGGATTGTATATTTGGGTATTAATATTGGATTTTTATCCCTGTCTAATGTAAAATCAGATGTTTTTATAACTGTCAAGTCGGCAAATATTGGTAAATCAGGATGACAAAATCGCACACGGTTCATAGAACGAAAGGTTTTTAATGAATCATTCCATTTATCCAATGTTTTACGACAATATTGAGAATTTACCATAAAATCCTGTTCCGTTTGGTAAGACACCTTAAAATTAAAATCAGGTACACGTACTTTATTAATATATTCACCAGAACTTTTTGTTGCAGTCTGCTTTTGAGTGAACTTCAGCTTTTCAAATGTAGTAGATGGCATATCTATCAACTTCTGGATACTATTTGTACGACAATATTCTTGGATTAAATCCAAACCAGTGATTTCTGCTCTCAAATTAGATGTTTTTTGTAGTCCGTCTTGGTTAATATACTGATTTTGTATACGTAACATATGAATACCATCATCTACCTCTGGAACAAACCCATTTGCATATAATTGTTTTACTACATTATCATAGTCTATTTTTGAAATTGGCTTTGAATGTTTTAGGTCGGTATTAAACCTAATTTCAAGCTCACTTATTTTACCATTTGTACTCATCATAGGATTACTTTCTAAATAGTATTGAACTATTCGCTCAAACTCCTCCTTTTGTTCATGTGATGGTTTATGTAGATATTGTTTGGGGTTCTGATGCGGTGAATCCATTTTTTGCATAGTTTTCCCAGACATTATAATATATTGTATATAAATATAACATATATTATTTCTATTTCAATTTTCTAACAGTATTTATCTTGATATTATATTGTAAATCCTGTAACAAACTCTCTTAGTAAGTTGTACAAATCTGTCTTTTTGTATTTTTCCGTACTTTTATACAATCCAAACTGCTTTACATATTGTTCTAACTTATCTACCTTATATGACCCTATTGATTTTATTGGTTTTTCATTATTTTCTATCAAATAACTTGTATTACGAATATCCGCGAGTTCAAACTCCAAAAGCGGGTCTATTTGCATACTATAATAATTTTTATCATTTTTATTAAATAAATAGGTGTTTGCATCATCAGTCGCATTTGTAATAAATTCAAATCGCAAATTTTTTGCATCATTCATAATTATAATATTTATATTGTAATAGACAGTTATAGCGATAAGACATAAAATATCCGTTTTATATGGATTTGTCATCAAATCTGATAATATTTCTGATACATTAGCCTTTGTTGTTTTATGATTTGAATTTTTTATTTTTGTCGGATTAGATGTGATTTTTTTAGATAATTCTTGTTTCCATTCTATTTCACGAGTATTATGATTATTACGAATTACATTATATTCTTTATATTCGTGAATCGCTATATAAATACACCAAAATAATGAATCTCGTTGAGACGGTGATATAATATCTTTTTTTATTGATTCAACTTCTTGTCTATTTTCATTTGGTGTTGTACTAACATCTGTTAAATCTACAGATGTATTTGCATGGTTTACAGATTCTTTATTATTAATTGTTAACATATATGGTGATAATTCACATAACAATTCATCGTTTGTTTTTTCCATACATACATTATTTATTTGAAACAATTTATTGTATATAGTACTTGTCATTACCGAGTTACTTCGCTATAAGATAATGTAATATTATCTTTATCTTCTTTTTCATTAAATAATGCTGTCTTGAATTCTTCTTTCTGGTATTCAGTTGTTTTTAGAGTTTCTTCTTGCTGTTTTGTATATTCTATGTATTTTTGGAGTTCTTCTATTACTTCATTACTTATATAAGTTAAATTCACATATACTCCACTTTTATTTTCATTTAATTTACATAGTTGCTTGGATAATATACGTAATACTTCTATTTGGTGGTATTTATTCATTTGTTCAATAGATGTTTTTAATTTTTCTAATAATTCGGTATTATCCATCATTTATATAAAATATATATATATTCGTTTTATATAGATTTGATTAATACTTAATCATATGTCATATACGTCTACAAATGGTATGTTCACTTATACAATTA
>Ga0228627_1001362_pt1 | contig 12849 bp, 11 predicted proteins | sample 33DmetaG_FD_190483 | JGI IMG/M metagenome (GOLD analysis project Ga0228627, IMG submission 190483) | Seawater microbial communities from Monterey Bay, California, United States - 33D | ecosystem: Environmental > Aquatic > Marine > Coastal | place: USA: California | collected 2016-09-28 | reverse complement strand
GTGTATTAATACCACAAGCAAAAGAAATTGAGATACCTTCAAAAGCAAAAACACCAAGATATCACTGTCAAGAAAAATTTGGAATAATTTGGGTAGCTCTCAAAGATCCTGAGTTTGAATTACCTGATGTTCCTGAATTTGAAAATGATAACTGGAAATTAGTTAATACTGGTCCTTTTAATTGGAAATGTGACAGTTCTAGACAGGTTGAGAATTTTACAGACTTTGGGCATTTTCCATGGGTTCATCCAGGACTATTAGGAGATCCTAATCGACCTGAAGTTCCTGATTGCAAAGTAACCGTAAAAGGAAATGTTCTGCACTACACAATAACAAGGCCAGAAGCAAAGAATAGCAATGATTTTCCAATTTTTGCCAATGAAAATATAGTTAAGCCAGAACGAAAAAGCATTTATCAATTACATCTTCCCTACACTATAGTTCTTCGTTTAGGTTGGGGTGGAAAGAAAGGAATGGTATATTTTTTTACCTCACAGCCTATTTCAAATAATTCTTGTAGAGGGTTTTGTATCATTGGACGAAATTATAATTTTAATGAACCAGATACTATTTTACAAGAATTTGAAAAGGTAATCTTTGATCAAGATAAGCGTATTGTTGAATCCCAAAGACCTATTCAAGTCCCTTTTGATTTATCTGAAGAACTTCATTTGAAATTTGATTTAGTAGCAATGAATTATAGAAGAGCTATGAAAAAAAATAATTTCAGTTATTAAGTTATAATTATACTTCCTCTATTACTGAAATTCTCATCTATATATAGGTTTATGGTTTTTTGATTTAAAAGGGATAAAGCTATTGAGGTTATGCTAGCTTAAGAGACAAAAAAACTGCAATGTTAAATTGCAGTTTTTTGTTTAAAATTTATTTAAAATTATTTTTTTAAAGTAACCTTAACGGCATTCATGCCTTTCATACCTTTTTCTAACTCAAAAGTTACTTTATCGTTTTCAGCTATTTGATCTATAATTCCACTAACATGGGTGAAATATTTCTCTTGGTTTTCTGTATCTATAATAAATCCAAATCCTTTGGAAGAATCAAAGAATGATACTTTACCATTTCTAACAGGGTCTACCTTATCGGCGTCTGTCATTTTAGGAACACTAATTTCTATATTCTTGGCTTTAATCTTTACTTTTAATGAAGGATCTGGTGGAGTGTCGGTTAAATTACCATTATGATCTACATAGGCAAACTCTATCCCTTTACTTCCGTTCTCCTTAATTTCCGCTCTACGAGCTTCCATCTTCTTGCGCTTATCTTCACGTTTCTTTAAACGTTTTTTTTCTTTTTCACTTTTATTAAAAGTTTGTTGAGATTTTGCCATTCGTTACCTAAAGTGTGTTTTAATTATATATCAAAGATATCTATTTACTTTAATTAAAAAAAAAATATTTATTTGTTCTGATTACCTTTTTTTGTTTGTGCTAAATAATTTAAATGGTTAGCTAGTACTTTCTCAATCAACTCTTCTTTAGTTAAATGATGAAAAATCGTTTTTATTTTAGATTTAAAATCGTCAGAAACTGTTCGGTTTGGTTTTGTTTTAAAAATCTTCCTAGCCCATAATAATGTATTATTTTCTTCAATACTTCCAGAATCAGCTTTTTTAACTTCAGTAAATTTAATTCCTAATTCATTTTCAAAATCTGTAATATCTAGAATCTCTTCTTTTTGGAGTATCGTTAAAGAAAGCCCATTTGCTCCTGCTCTAGCTGTTCTACCACTTCTATGAACATAAGCCTCATAAGTATCTGGCAAATGATAATTAATAACATAAGAAAGATTTTTCACATCTAATCCTCTGGCTGCTAAATCTGTAGCTACTAACACATTAATGTGCCCCTCTCTAAACTGCCCCATAACTCGATCTCTAATTCCCTGACTTAAACTTCCGTGCAACGTGCCAGAGGAAAATTTATTTTTCGCTAAGTTCTTACCTAATTTATTAACTGCAGCTTTGGTTTTACAAAAAATAATTCCTTTTTCTCCTTCACGAGCATATAAAAAATGAAGTAAAATATCTAGTTTTTCTATAGGCTCTAAAACAGAATATTGGTGTATTATTCCTTGATGGCCAATACTAGACATGTCAGCCTCAATAGTTGATACATTTTTTGAAAGATAATTTTGAACCAATTGTTTAATTTTTCCAGGCATGGTTGCTGTAAACATTAAAATTCTAGAAGTTTTAGGAACTTCTTTAAATATGTTTTCTACTTCAGCGTGTAATGCACCTACCATTTCATCAGCTTCATCTAACACCAAATATGAGGTATTAGTAACATCTATAGATTTACGATCTATTAAATCTAATAATCTCCCAGGTGTTGCTACTATTATATGAACAGTTCTTTTTAATACTTCTAATTGAGATTTAATAGTTGTTCCTCCAAAAAGACCAATAACTGAGATTTCTGGATTGTATGATGCATATAAATTTAAATTAGCATGAATCTGTTGCCCAAGCTCTCTTGTAGGTGCTAATATTATTACTTGAATAGTATTTTTTTCAGGATTAATTAGCTGCAGTAATGGTAAACCAAAAGCTGCGGTTTTACCTGTTCCTGTTTTAGCCAACGCAACTAAATCTTTCTTTCTTTTAAGAATAAATGGAATTACTTTCTTTTGAACCTCTGTTGGTTCAACAATGTCAATATCTTTTAATCGAGCTTGGAGTTCCTTATTAATTCCTAAATCAGAAAATTGTTTTGACATAAAATATATTTTTTGCAAATGTACTTACACTTTAACACCTAATAACATTAAATAGTACAATCTTATGAAATACCTATATGATTTTCGACATAATAGAGATGATATTCTATATATTATTTTACATTTACAGGTCAAATTATTTTTATTGAAACCATTTTCAATCATATTATTTCTTTTTTTATTTTACTCAGCTCCTGTAGAAGGCCAAAATTCTGTAGCCAGGGACTGGAATGAAGAACTTCTAGAAGCTATTAGAAATGATTTCGCCAGGCCAACAGTTCATGCCAGAAATTTATTTCACAGTTCAATTTTAATGTATGATGCTTGGGCTATTTTTGATGACGATGCTGAAACTGTATTTTTAGGAAAATCTTTTGGTGGTTATACAACCAATTTTAATGGTATTTCAACCTCTGTGAATTCCAATGAAGCAATTCATGAAATAATCAGTTACGCCATGTATCGGTTATTTAACCATAGGTTTTCAAATTCACCAAACGCAACTATTACACTCGAAGATTTCACCACTTTATTTGAATCTTACGGATACGATACCGCCATAACTTCAACTGATTATAGTTCAAATTCTTACGCAGCTTTAGGTAATTACATGGCCCAGGAAATGATAAATTTTGGGTTACAAGACGGTTCTAATGAACAGAATGATTATGAAAATCAATATTATACAGTATCAAATGACCCCTTATTATTAGATTATTATGAAGATAACTCTACTATAAACCCTAATAGATGGCAACCCTTAGCTTTTGATGTATTTATTGATCAAAGTGGTAATATGTTTCCATTAGAAACTCCGGATTTCCTTTGTCCTGAATGGGGACAAGTAACTCCTTTTTCTTTAAAAATAGAGGATTTAACAATCTTAAATAATGGTTTTGATAGCTATGTATACAATAATCCAAGTCCTCCTGAATACATTCAAAATTCTTCATCTAATGGAATAGAGGATCCTTATAAATGGAATTTTGCTTTGGTGATAGCATGGTCTGCACATTTAGATCAAGCAGACAATACTCTATTGGATATTTCCCCTGCATCTCTTGGTAACACAGATATAAATTCTTTTCCATCAACATTTCAAGAATATCAAAGTTTTTACAATTTTACAGATGGAGGAGCAGTAGGTTCTGGTCATGATTTAAACCCAATCACTGGACTAGCATACAGCCCTCAACTAGTTAAAAGAGGAGATTACGCAAGGGTTTTAGCTGAATTCTGGGCAGACGGGCCAGATTCGGAGACTCCTCCTGGTCATTGGTTTACGATACTTAACTATGTGAGCGACCACCCCGAAACAGTGAAAAAATTTGGAGGTCAAGGTATTGTTCTAAGTGACTTAGAATGGGATATAAAATCTTATTTGGTATTAGGTGGTGCAATGCATGATTCAGCCATAAACATATGGGGAATTAAAGGTTATTATGATTATATAAGACCTATATCAGCCATTCGGTATATGGCTTCAAAAGGTCAAAGCAGTGACAGTAGTTTGTCTAATTTTAATTCTCATGGATTACCATTAATTCCCGGATTAATTGAAGTAATTGAAACAGGTGATCCTCTAGCTGATAATGATGATTCTAATATAGGGTTAATTAAAGTTAAATCATGGAAAGGTCCAGAATACATAACAAATCCTGATACTGATGTGGCTGGTGTAGATTGGATTTTAGGTACACATTGGTGGCCTTATCAAAGACCAACATTTGTTACACCACCATTTGCAGGTTATTTATCTGGTCATTCAGCTTTTTCAAGAGCAGCAGCAGAATCTTTGACAAAAATTACAGGAAGTGAATTTTTTCCGGGAGGGATAGGTACATTTGATGTGTTAGAAAATGAATTTTTAGTTTTTGAAGAAGGCCCTTCAGAATCTTTCACTCTCCAATGGGCTACCTATCAAGACGCCTCAGACCAAACAAGTTTATCTAGAATTTGGGGTGGAATTCATCCCCCAATAGACGATATAAAAGGAAGAATTATAGGAGAAAAAATTGGTCAAGAATCATTTGATTTAGCTCAGCAATACTTTACTGGAACACTTAATGATGGTTCTATTTCGTTGAATAAAAACAATACTGATGTGTATCCAAATCCAGTACTAAATACACTTCATATCAAAACAAATTACTTAGAAGAAATCACATTAGAATTATATTCACTTACAGGTGCACTTTTATTTTCTACTAATAGAATTAATCATGAAGGGTCAATAGACTTACAATTAGATTACTTAGCAAAAGGTATTTATATTCTTAAAGGAATTTCTAACATGAATTCTTTGGTCTTTCAGAAAAAAATTATCAAATAAAAGCACTCTTGTTATTATTATATTAAAAATCAACAACAATACCAATACTAGGTATGGAAGTACTAGTATCCTGATTTATTTTTGACAAACTAAGAGGATTGTTTAAGTTACCATCCATATCCCTAGAAAGACCATATTCATTAGGTCTTGGTATGCTTTGTCCTAAAATATTTTGAACTTCAATAAAGATATTTAAACTTAATTGACTGTAATTCCATTTTTTATCTACTCGAACATCCAATTGACTAAACGTCTCTAATTTTTCCTCTCCTAAGCGATCATAATCTAAAATTATTTCTGGATAAGAAATCAAAGTAGCATCTAGGTTTGTTGGCACATAGGGGGTTTGTCCTGCAAAACGATATCTAGAACTAATTTCCCAGTTCTTTTTTAATTTATACCCTCCTACAAAAGAAATCAAATGTCTACTGTCCCAAACAGAGGGTGTATATGTAGCGGTATCAAATCCTGTAAATTCACTAAAAAAATATGTGTAAGAGAAAATACTATAAAAATTATTAAGAAGTTTTTGTTGGTATTGAAATTCTAAACCATAACTTCTACCCTTTCCAAGGGTTTCAACATCTTCATTTCCTAATACTTCAAAATCTGCTCCTTTGTTAGCTAAAGATACTTGATCTAACACTGAAACTGGATAGTCTGAATACTGTTTGTAAAAACCTTCTAAAGAGATACTTGCAGCAGGATTTAGATAGTGTTGTAATCCTATTACATAATGATCACTTTGGGTATAGTCACTGTCTTGGTTGGTTAAAATTCCATTTGAGTCTCTAAATCCTAAAATTGTATAAGGTGTTATTTTAAAATATCTGCCTGCTGTAGCACTAATTCGCCAATCTTCTAGGAATTCGTAGGATAGAGAAAGTCTTGGAGAAAAATTAGAAACTAAATCACTAGAAGTAGTAAAACTGTCATCGTCCATTCTAAAACCAATAGAAAGATCTAATTTATCATCAAAAAATGAACGAGTCGCATTTGCAAAAAATCCGTATTTAATAAAATCTATCTCAGTGGTGTAGAATATAGCATCAGCATTATTTGTGGTATTGTTAGTGTAAAAAGAATGTTGTAGATTAAAACCACCTGTAATTTTCCAATCGTTTAAAAATTTAGTGAGTTGATGCCTGAGTTTAGTCTCAGACTCTACAGCATCATTTCTAAAGATAATTCCAGTTTCGTTTTCTGGATCTAAATAATTTGTAAAAATATTTTCTAACCGATTATTGCTTAAAGTAGTTTCCATGTAGCCGGAGCCATCTTTAAACCTTTTCTTCCAGGTAACTCCTATTGAGTTTGTTTTTTGTTTTATAAAAGGAGCTTGTTCCAAAACAGCTTGAGCCTCTTCATCATAGTCTTCAGGAGCTTCAACAGTAAAATCGTCAACAGACCCTAATCCAATGAAATACAAATTATTATACTCATCTATTTGATGTGATAGTTTATATTGATAATCCCAGTAATCTGGTCTTATTGGCAACCCTATTAGTTTAAATAATGTTTGTAAATAACTTCTTCTGATAGATATCAAGAAACTTGTATTACTTTCTTCTTTTGTGCTTTTAAACAAAGGGCCTTCAAAAGTAAAAGCTGCATCTGTTGCACTCACACGAATGTTTGTATTAAACCGCTCTTTGTTTCCGTCTCGCTGTTTAAATTGGAGTACACCTGATAATGGATTGTCGTATTGCGAACCAAAAGCAGAAGTAGACAAGGTAACATCATTAATAAAAGCCACATTTAATAATCCAACAGGCCCACCTGCACTTCCTTGTGTTGCAAAGTGATTGATGTTTGGCACCTCTACTCCATCTAAATAATAAACCGTTTCATTTGGTGCACCACCCCTAATAATTAAATCATTACGAAATCCTCCAACTGATGGAGATACCCCAGGTAATGTTTGAGCAACCTGAACAACATCATTATTCCCTCCTGGATAAGTTGCTATTTCTACAGCGGACAACGATTGAGTAGATAAAGGAGTTTCTTTAGGTCTACTAATTTTATTTTTATTAGATACGACTACCTCATCTAGGGATTCCGAAGATTCAATTAAAATAAAATTAAACGATCTATTTCCTTTAGATTTTATGATAATATTAAATTTTGTTTGTGAATCATAACCAACAAAACTAGCAGTTAAATTATAAGATCCTGGAACAACATTTGAAAGTTGAAAAGTTCCATCTTCTTCAGAAAAGGTTCCTTGGCTATTGTTTAAATATATAGAAGCAGCAAATATTGGTGCTCCTTTTTCATCAACAACATTTCCTCTAATGCTTGTTTTTACTTGAGCCAATGAAAGAGTTGAAACAACTAGAAAGAGAATAAATAACGTTGTGTGTTTAGGTTTAAAAGTCATAGCAGCATAATTAACTATTTAGGACCACAAAAATACCATTTTTAAGATGTTGCAAACTCATTTATTATTTTTTGTCTAGATTTAGTCATTAATTTATTAAAATTTTAACATCATGACGAACTACTTAAGAAAACCAACGGGTCTATTTTGGGTTATTAGCAGCATGGCACTTGTTTGGAATTTAATGGGGGTGTTTAATTATTTAACTCAGGCATTTATGACTAATGAGGTATTAGCCACTCTTCCTAAAGACCAACAACTCATGTATCAAGATGTTCCTTCTTGGGTAACAGCAGCATTTGCTACTGCAGTATTTTCAGGAACAGTAGGAGCTTTATTATTATTGTTAAAGAAAAAAAATGCTTCAATTTTCTTTATCCTATCATTTGTAGGAATAATCATACAAATGACATATGGTCTGTTGATAAATGAAAACACAGATAGTTATGGATCATTAGCCCTACTAATGCCCTTAATGATTATTGCTGTTGGAGCTTATTTAATTTGGTATTCCAAAAAAGCTATCGAGAATAGATGGTTGTCTTAACTAGAACTAGAAGTTAGTTTCCGTAAATTTAATGTTTAAATCTTTTTCTATTGCATGAACTCGTTGAAGTTCATTTGAAAGAATTAACGCTATAGAAATTCCCTTTTTACCTGCTCTTGCCGTACGTCCGCTTCTATGAGTATAATAATCTAGTTGATCTGGTAATTGATGATGAATTACAAAAGCTAAATCTCTAACATCTATACCCCTCGCAGATACATCTGTAGAGATTAAATATTGTAAACTTTCATTTTTAAAAGCACGCATCACTTTATCTCGCTCTTTTTGTTGCATGTCTCCTTCAAGAGCTCCAATAGAAAAACCTTCTTCTTGAAGAAGCTTGTTTAAGTTTTGAGTTCCTGCCTTTGTTCTACAAAAAATAATTCCACGAGAATTCTGTCTTGATTCTAAAAAACGAATGATGGTATTTGCTTTATCTTTGATGGTAGTTTTTACAAATTGATGGCTAATATTGGCATTTACCGTGGCATTTCTATTTATTTCTACACGAGGTGCATTAGAATCCATGTACGTTTTTATAATTCTTTGAATTTCTTCTGGCATTGTAGCAGAAAACAACCATGTATTTCTGTGTCCAGAGGTATATTTTAAAATTCTATTTAAATCTTGTTTAAAACCCATACTTAGCATTTCATCAGCCTCATCTAGAACCAGCGTTTTAATTTCTTTTAATTGAACCTCACCTCTTTCAATCAAATCTATCAATCTACCGGGAGTAGCCACAATAATATGAGTAGTTCTTTGTAAATTATGAATTTGCTTCTCTATCTTTTCACCACCATAAACTGCTTCAACAAATACCTTTGCATCATAATACTTTGTGTATTTAAAAAGCTGTTTTTTAATTTGCTGAACCAATTCTCTAGTTGGAGATAAAATTAATGCCTGAACAGCTGTATTAGCAGGATCTATCTGCTGTACAATTGGCAAACCAAAAGCAGCTGTTTTACCTGTTCCTGTTTGAGCCAATCCAACAAAGTCAGTTCTTTTGTCTAATAAAATTGGGATGGTTTTCTCCTGAATTTCAGAAGGGGTGTTTATTCCTAATTCTTTAATAGATTGTATAAAAGGTTTCTTTACTCCTAAGGTAGCAAATGTGCTCATAATTGAATTAAATTTCTGAAAAGCAAAGGTACAGTTATTTAGGAGCTAACATCATTAAAATTTGATCAGTTATTCTGGTGGGTTTAAAGCTTTTAGAATTTACTAAACAAAAAGTTGTTTGAGCTTTAACAATACATTTATTGTTCTTATAAAACTCCACATGACGTATAGAACGTATTCCACCAGTTTTTCCTACCCATGTTTTAGCTAAAATTTCATCACCCAATAACGCTTGACCTACATAATCTATTTCATGTCTAATGACAACCCAAACATAGGCAGAAGTATCTATATTTTGCTTTAGTTGAGTCCAATGTAGGTTTGCAACATCTTGAATCCATTGGAGATACACTACGTTATTTACATGATTCAGTTCATCTATGTGAGAGGCTAATACCATATATTTAGTTTCGAAGACATTCATATAACAAACTTAACAGAAAATTTCGCGGAAATATTATTTAAACTACATTTTTTAAATAAAAATATATTCATTCAATATAAATAAATACACATTTTTTGAGGCTACTAATTTGGTTAGTATATAGCTAAATAAATTAAAAAATTAAATAAAGACTAGCTTTTAGTAACTTTGCATTTGATATCAATAACCAAAGAAATATGTATAAAATATGAAATATACAACGGTAATACTTCTTCTTGTAGGGTTTGTTTTTTCTAGTTCTGCACAACAAACCATAAATGCATCTATAACACATGACGGAATTGAGCGAGACTATATAATATATGTTCCTGAAATTTACGATGGCAGCAAAGCTGTGCCTTTAGTTCTTAATTTTCATGGATTTGGGAGTAGTGCAAGTCAACAAATGTTTTACGGTGATTTTCGTGATATAGCTAATACAGAAGGATTTCTTTTGGTACATCCTGAAGGGACTACATTTATTGGAAATCAATTCTGGAATGTAGGGTTCCCTGGGATTTCAAGCACCATTGATGATGTTGGTTTTACTGAAGCTTTAATCGATGAATTAGCAACTTTATATACCATAGATTTAGACAGAGTTTATGCAACAGGAATGTCTAATGGTGGTTTTATGAGTTTTTTATTAGCTTGTCAATTGAGTGAAAAAATTGCGGCTGTGGCTTCTGTAACTGGCTCTATGACCCAAGATACTTTTGATGACTGCAATGCTCAACTCCCCACACCCGTTTTGCAAATTCATGGTACTGAAGATGATGTTGTTCTTTATAATGAAAATAATTTGTCACTACCCATACCAGATGTAATTTCTTACTGGGTAGATCATAATAATTGTGAAACAACCCCAACTACTACGACGCTTCCAGATTTAGACGTTTCAGATGGTAGTACAATAGAACATAGTGTATATGAAGATGGTGATAATGGGATTACTACAGAACATATGAAAGTTATTGGAGGTGGCCATACTTGGCCAGGCTCAGTTCTTAATACAGCGGGAACAAACCAAGATATTGATGCCTCCATGGAAATCTGGTTGTTCTTTTCAAGATATGATATCAATGGACTACTTTCAACTAATGATTATGAAAACAAACATGTGTCTATCTATCCAAACCCAACCCAATCTAAAATTAATTTGTCATTAAATTATGCTAGGGAAGTTCATTATAAGTTGTTTTCTCCTCTAGGAAAGCAATTAATGACTGGGACAATTACATCAGGTAACGAAGAAATTGATCTATCACATTTACCATCAAATGTTTACTTTTTAAAAGTAGGTAATCAGTATTTTAAAGTTCTAAAAACAAATTAAATTCTAGCATGAAATAAATAGGTGTTTTTTATCTGTTTGTTTGTTTGAAATTGTAATTCAAATGATGCGCCTCCTATTGAAAATAAATGTAATGTCTTATCTGAGACTATTACTTCTGAGGACTTTCCTGAAATTTCTAATTCAAATTATTTAATATCTGAAGTTGAAATTAATGAAGATGGTATTCATCCCAATAAAAACGGATATTTAATTATGGAACCTATTCTAGAAAAACAATAAAAAAAATATGAATTAAACTTTTTTAAATTTATAGAGTCAAATAATAAAACAAGAAAAATGAAAAATTTACCCCTACTACTTATTGCTATAACTTTTATATTATCATCCTGTAATAACGAAGATGAAATTACACAACCACAAGAAACTTAAGGGTACAACATGTTACTCATTGGTAACAGCTTTTTCAAACCCTATGCAAACAATCTCAATGAGGTAGCTTTAGATGCTGGTTTTGAAGAACATAATGCAACACTTGTATTTAGAGGAGGTAATAATGGGAGACCCATTAATTTTTGGAATGATTCAAACAGTAATGCACATCAAGAAATTAAAACTACGCTAGATCAGGGAAATATAGACTATTTTGGGATGACCGCTGGCTATGATTTAGACAATATAGACGATCCGTTTGAGGGCCAACGTGAATGGATAAACTATGCATTACAAAACAATCCAAATATTAAGATTTTTATAGCCATACCAGTAGTAGATTATCCTGCTTACTGGGATGAAAGAGCAGAAGAGTTTGGGTATGATACCATAGAAGAACTCTACGACTATTTTGTAAATATACTTGTCAATCAAACAATGATCAACCAATTACGTACTGAATTTCCTTCAACTACAATTTTTACCATTCCTACGGGTTGGTCAACTATTAAATTAGCGAAAATGAACCTTGATAACGAATTATTAGACACCATTACAATATTTGGCCCAAAACCAACCTCTTTATTCACTGATCAAAAAGGGCATCAAGGACAAATAGCTATTGAAGCTGGTACTCTTGTTTGGCTTAATAGTATTTACAATATAGATCTTACTACGAATACATACGAAACCGGATTCAATACAGACTTACATGACATTGCGAAGCAAGTAACGGATAGTCATGATTCAAATTATAAACAGTAAATAATTATATTATACTTTCACCATTTAAATTTGTTGTGAGTATATCGCTAAATAAATTAAAGAATGGCCTCAATGCCATATAGGACTTATCTACTTCAGAACTAAAGCTCGGAGAAAGTACTTCTTCATCTGTAAAATTACGAACGGCTATAAACCCCTTTTTACGGAGTAAGTCTACATCTGGATGTTCTTTATCAAAACCACGTGGAGCAGTTTTTAATTCATCGCCTTTAAATGAATTTCCAAAATAATGTTGAAAGTTTTTATCTTCTAAAATTTCTCTAAATTCCGTAGCATCTACCTCTATTTCTTTTCTAATTCTGAGTAAATCTTCTTTGTTGGGCTCCCAAAAGCCTCCGGCTAAGAAACTTTCACCTGGGCGAATTCTTAAATAATACCCTCCACGAAGTTGTTTTCCTAGTCTAGAGAATGAGCCAGCAAAATGGTGCTTGTAAGGTGTTTTATCTTTAGAAAAACGAACATCTCTATAGATTCTAAATAATTTAAACTTTTCTATTTCATCGTGTTCCTCAAGATTGTTTCTAATTTCAGCATACAGCTGTTTAGCATTGTTTTGAGCTTCAATAAAGGTTGGCTTGTGCTCTGCAAACCAATCTCTGTTATTGTTATTTTTTAATTTTTTAAGATAAGACAGGCTAGATTTCTCAAATTGCATAAATGAAATTTTTAAAGAAGTTAAAATTACAAAAAATGATTTACTAATGATTTGTATTTTTGAAGTTGAATGAAGGTTACACAATTAAGGTTTGAAGGTTTTTTAAAAACACCCACATTATGGGAATCT
>Ga0228627_1001356_pt1 | contig 12872 bp, 6 predicted proteins | sample 33DmetaG_FD_190483 | JGI IMG/M metagenome (GOLD analysis project Ga0228627, IMG submission 190483) | Seawater microbial communities from Monterey Bay, California, United States - 33D | ecosystem: Environmental > Aquatic > Marine > Coastal | place: USA: California | collected 2016-09-28 | reverse complement strand
CCTTTTAAAACAAATCTATTTTTGCTAGGTATTTGTTGTGCAGCTGTTTTTGTAGAATCATAAAGCTCATAAAAAGCTATTTTATCTACAGTGATTTCAGGAATACCCGCGGCTGTTAATTTATCAGCTAAGGTTTGACCGAAAGGCTCAACAGTCGAGAAAAAGATCCGTCCGTTTTTTTTGTTAATTGTACCCCCATTGTCTATTTTGTTTTGCACTTGATTAAAGGGAGCAAAGTCAAATACACCGTCAGAAAAAGGTTGATTGTTTTGGTTGATTTTATCCATGTCAATCAGTGTGACAATTTGCTTCTTATCAACACCGTCAAAAGGTATAATAGGAAGCTCTACAGAGGTTTCAGGATTATTATACAGTACATCTATTTTAAAGCCAAGTTGATCAACCTGATATGCTCCGATTGAGTAGACGTTTTTCATCATTAGGTCCCAAATTTTATTTTTAGGATTGGTGATCGTTGGTTTAAGAAGTTTTAAAATTAATGCATCTTGGCCTGTTGATCCATCGGTAGAGAATTCTCCAACTTGATAGGTTTCTCCACGATACGTATATTCATATGCAACTGATAAAACCTCATCATTGTTAAGAGGGCTATTCAATGAAATATATCCTAATAATGCATTGTAGGTGAAGTCACTAGTTTCTAACCTTCTCGCATTTTCTAGCTTTTCATATTCAACAGCTTGTTCAAATGGACCAGGACTTGAGAATTGCGAGCTTAGGACACTAACAGAATTTGCAAATCCCCGTATCGATGGTTGGTTTGATGCCCAATTGTACAACCCATTGGCGTCATTTTGTGGAATTTCATTTGCCGAAAATGAACCGGGTTCTCCTTGACAATTTTCAGCTTTTGCTTCTCCTAAATCAGAGAATGCAAGAATATTTCTAGTGTTCTCAATACTATTGTTCCTATTTGTAACCCATACTTCAATTCTTGTGATGTACATTGTTGAATTTACAACAGGAAGCGTAGACATGGCTTCATCATAATGCTGCTGATGGTATAGGTTCAGGAAGTAATGTCTATTTGCTTCATAGTTGTCGGCAGTTAACTCAAACTCTTGTACCTGTGCTTTTCCACTAACATTGATTTCATTTCGCTGTCCTTTCGAAGATGCGGCAATTAAATCTACTGTCGCACGCCCAAATTTCAATTGAGTTTTTGCACCGAAAAGTGTTTGCGAACCCTGAATCAATGATGTTGGTAATTCTAATGCGACATTACCCAATGCTATTTTCTGTAAGATTTGATCCTCATCTCCTGTATGCTCAAGTTTCGAAATATTTTCAAAGTCAAATGATGCCTGGGTATTGTATTTCGCTCCAATTTTTAGTTTCGTTCCTATTTGTCCAACAATATCCATATTTATATTTTGCTGAAAATCGAAACGGGTCACGCGTCTTTGACGAAGAGGAAGTAATGGATTATCATACCTGCTATGATTGGCTCCGAGCGAGAGTTCTATGTTACCTTGAGGTTTAATTGTTATTTCATCTGAGCCAAAGAAGTTTTCAAAAGCCTTACTTCCGATTTTAATGGGTAGCTCAAATGCACGATTCTCTTCGGTTTCTTCTTCAATGATTTCTAACCAATCTTGAGACATTGATTTCTCTCGTTTGAATTCTAAATATTCGTCAAGGGTTAAAAAAGAAGGGTTTCTGTAATCTAGTCCATTACCCAAAGTTTCTGAAAATATATAAGTACCTGTTATTGGATCGTAAGAGATGTTTTGTTCTAATCCTGTGGGATCCCCCAAATCAAAGCTTTGCGTTTCAACCTGAAATGGATTTTGAGGATTGTAAATCGGAAATGGAAGTTGAATGCTATCACCTTGACCGAAAGCCGCCCAAGTCAATAGGAGAAAAAGGAGTAAGACACTCCATTTTGCATTCGTTCCGTATGTTTTATAAGTATTCAATTTATAATAGCTTCAGTGCCTCTTTTATGAGTTCTTCAACTGAATTTGCACCAGAATCTATCTTGTTTAAAGTTTTTTCTGCTGCTTTTTTGTCGAACCCTAGAGAAACTAAAGCATTTAACGCATCAAATCTGTTTGTATTGTTTGCTCCACCAATATTTTCCGCATCTGATTCAAATGCTAAAACCTTACCTTTCAAATCGATAATAACACGTTGCGCAGTTTTTGCACCAATGCCTTTGACGCTTTGAATTGTTGCCACGTCGTCACTTTGAATTGCATGAGCCACGTCTGCTGGTGTTAGTGATGAAAGCATAATCATAGCGGTATTTGGGCCAATACCAGAAACGCTTATAAGTAAATTGAACATATCTCGTTCTTCTTTCGAATAAAAACCATAAAGGAGCTGTGCATCTTCCCTTACGATTAATTTGGTATGTACCCGAACGAATTCAGAATCTGGAAGGGCACTAAAAGTATTCAGTGATATTTTTATTTCGTAACCAACACCATTACAATCTATAAGTAAATCAGTTGGGTTCTTTTCTATGAGTTTACCTTGAATTTGAGCAATCATAATTATTTGTTTTTGGCGTCTATTACCGCAATCTTTACCATGTTTACTATTTCTCTAACACTCGCCCCTAGTTGAAGGATATGAATAGATTTCTTTAAACCTATGAGTATTGGTCCAACAGCATCTCCATCAACCATATTTTGGAGTAGCTTATAGGAAATGTTACCAGCTGAAAGGTTTGGAAATATTAGTGTATTTACATCCCTGTTGGCGATTTGTGAAAAAGAAAACTTCTCATTCATCATGTCAGAATCTAAGGCAAAGTTTGCTTGAACTTCGCCGTCTACAATAATATTTGGGTGTTTTTCATGAAGGATTTTGACAGCCTCCCCCATTTTTACTGCATCCTCTCCAGGAGAAGACCCGAAATTAGAGTAGCTTAATAATGCTATACGAGGGTTTACTTGAAATTTTCGTATTGTCTTAGCCACGTTCACTGTTATCTCTGCAAGCTCCTCTGCAGTAGGGTTTAGGTTAATTGTTGTATCGGCTAAAAATAAGGGTCCTCTCTTTGTATTTAAAATATACATCCCAGAAATAACCTTTACATCTTTTTGCAGTCCTACCGAGCTTAATGCTGGTTTAATACATGAACGATAACCTCTTGTTACACCCGTAATCATAGCGTCAGCATCTCCTTCACTTACCATCATTGAACCAAAGTAATTGCGTTCTCTCATGATTTGTACGGCCTCATATTCTGTAAAGCCTTTTCTTTTTCTAATTTCAAAGAAAGCTTGTCCGTATTGCTCTCGACGCTCATTTTCTTCATCTCCCTTAGGATCGACAATTTCAACTTCAGGAAGCTCAATAGCATATTCTTCCATAAGCTCGATAATTTTAGTCTTTCTTCCCAATAAAACAGGAGTTGCGATACCTTCCTCATAGGCGATTTGGGCGGCTTTCAAAATTTTAATATTGTCTCCTTCCGTAAAGACAACTTTTTTCGGACTATTTTGAGCTTTAAGTGTTATGTCTCGCAGGAGCTTATTATCAAGACCTAACCTCTTTTTAAGTTGGTGCTCGTATTTTTCCCAATCTTCAATGGGCTGTCTTGCTACCTTAGACTTTATAGCAGCTTTGGCAACAGCTGGAGCCACCTTGTATATTAATCTAGGATCTAATGGTTTGGGTATAATTTGGTCTTTTCCAAAAGAGATTGATTTTTCACCATAGGCTTCAACCACCTCTTCTGGGATTGTCTCTTTCGCTAATTCCGCAATAGCTTTAACAGCAGCAAGTTTCATTTCTTCGTTTATCGAGGTGGCTCTTACATCAAGGGCCCCTCTAAAAATAAATGGAAAACCAAGTACATTATTAACTTGGTTCGGATGGTCAGACCTTCCTGTTGCCATAATAATATCTTCTCTTGCAGAGGTTGCTTGTTTGTATGATATTTCTGGTTCAGGGTTAGCTAAAGCAAATACAATAGGATTAATAGCCATCGATGCAATCATTTCTTTGGACACGAGTCCTGCACGTGATAAACCTAAAAACACATCAGCACCTTTAAAAGCATCCTCAAATGAGCACTCTTTCTTATGTACTGCATATGTTTTCTTCATTTTATCTAGTTCTTCGCGGCCATTCCAAATGAGTCCTTTTGAATCAAACATAAATATGTTTTCAATCTGAACACCTAGTGATCTGTATAGCTTTACACAGGACATCGCTGATGCTCCTGCACCCGAAACCACCACCTTAATTTTTTCAATCTTTTTGTTCGCGATTTCTAATGCATTTAAGAGTGCAGCGGAAGAAATAATCGCTGTTCCGTGCTGATCATCGTGCATGATAGGAATGTTTAATTCCTCTTTTAATCGACTTTCAATTTCAAAAGCCTCAGGAGCTTTTATATCCTCGAGATTTATCCCCCCAAATGTAGGCGCAATTGCTTTCACCGTCTGAATAAATAATTCTGGGTCTTTTGCGTCAATTTCGATGTCGAAGACATCAATATCAGCGAAGATTTTAAAGAGTAAACCTTTCCCTTCCATAACAGGTTTAGATGCCTCAGGTCCAATATCTCCGAGTCCAAGGACAGCTGTACCATTGGAAATTACAGCGACAAGATTGGCTTTGCTTGTGTATTTATAGACATCATCTATGTTTTCTGATATGCGCAGGCATGGCTCAGCTACTCCTGGAGAGTAGGCTAGAGATAAATCTCTTTGTGACGCATATGGCTTTGTTGGAATGACTTCAATTTTTCCAGGTTTACCCGATGAATGATAGTCTAGGGCTTCTTGTTTTCTTACTTTGGACATTTGAGTTTGTTAAGGGCCTCAAATATACGAAAATACAAGCCTTAAAACACCTAAAAATTAAAGAAGGCCCTTAGAATTAAAGACCCAGAAGGATTTCTTTGGGATCCTTAGAACCGAAAATCATTTTATCAGGATTCTCAAGCATTTCCTTAACTTTTACTAAAAAGCTAACTGATTCTTTTCCATCTATAATTCTATGGTCATAAGATAAGGCCAAATACATGATTGGTCTTATTTCTACTTTGCCATTAATTGCAACCGGCCTTTCAACAATGTTATGCATACCTAAAATTGCAGATTGGGGTGGGTTAATAATAGGTGTTGAGAGCATCGAGCCAAAAACACCACCATTTGTTATGGTGAAAGTTCCTCCTGTCATTTCATCGGGCGTTATCTTACCATCTCTAGCTTTAATAGCAAGTCTTTTTATCTCACTCTCAATTTCGGCAAGACTCATACTTTCAGCATTTCTTACCACAGGAACCATTAATCCTTTTGGAGATGAAACAGCAATCCCAATATCAGCATAATCATGAAGAAGAACTTCTGTGCCATCAATTTGAGCATTTACTGCAGGAAACAATTGCAATGCCTCCGTAACAGCTTTTGTGAAAAACGACATGAACCCTAGATTTACCCCATGTTTTTTAGCAAAAGTTTCTTTATACTTTTTCCTTAAATCCATTATAGGCTTCATATCAATTTCATTGAAGGTTGTGAGCATTGCGGTCTCGTTTTTAACAGAAACGAGTCTTTCTGCAATTTTTCTTCGAAGCATTGACATTCTTTCTCTAGAGGTTTCTCTACTATTGGACCATCCTTTTTGAACAGGCATTTCTAAGCCTTTAGAAAGCGCCTCTATGACGTCGCTTTTTAGAATCCTCCCATCTTTTCCGGTGCCTGAAACTTGTCCAGAACCAAGGTTGTTTTCAGACATTATTTTAGCAGCAGCAGGACTTGGTGTACCCTCGGCGTAGCTCTTTTTTGAAGAAGACTCTACTTTTGGAGCTTGTTGTTTTTCTTCTGGTTTTGGATCAGGTTTTTCTTCCTTTGCAACCACAGGTTCAGAGGATTCTGGAGCCTTTGCCGATGTGTCAATGATGCAGACTACTTGTCCAACTTCAACAACATCTCCTTCTTCAGCTTTAAATTGAATTGTTCCACTCTCTTCAGCGGGAAGTTCCAAGGTGGCTTTGTCAGAATCAACTTCTGCAATAGCTTGGTCTTTTTCTACGTAATCTCCTTCGCTGACAAGCCAAGCCGCAATTTCAACTTCTGAAATTGATTCTCCTGGACTAGGAACTTTCATTTCTAACAAACTCATGTCTTTATTTTTTTAGTGAAATTTTGTCATTTGCAAATGAAAAGAGCTCATTGAATAATTTTGCCAATCTCTTTTCGTGTAGTTTTTTCGAACCCTCAGCCGATGCTGCAGAAGCCGGTCTAGAAACACCAGTAATTGCTAGTTTTCTGTTTTGCATGGCCACATATTGCCATGCACCCATGTTTTCAGGTTCTTCTTGTGCCCAAATGATATGTTTTGCTTGGTATTTTGACAAAACTTTATCAACTTGTTTTTGAGGCCATGGATATAATTGCTCTATTCTAATGAATACCATATTTTCAACACCAAGTTCTTTGGCTTTAATTTTCATTTCGTAATAAAACTTACCGGTGCAGAATACAACAGTATCAATGTTTTTGGACTGAATGTCAATGTCATCTATGACTTCTTGAAAGCCTCCCTTTGCTAAAGCCTCCATTTTGGAAGTTGCCATTGGGTGTCTTAAAAGCATTTTAGGTGTAAAAATCACTAATGGCTTTCTAAATTCTCTTTTTAATTGTCTCCTAAGAAGGTGGAAGTGATTTGCAGGTGTAGAGGTGTTTACAATTTGCATATTTTGATCCGCACACTGCTGTAAAAATCTTTCCATTCGACCACTTGAATGTTCGGCTCCTTGTCCTTCATAACCATGAGGTAAAAGTAAAACCAACCCTGACTGCGTTGCCCATTTATCTTCACCTGCTGAAATAAATTGATCAACAACTATTTGAGCACCATTGAAAAAATCACCAAATTGAGCTTCCCAGATGGTTAGGCCTTTTGGACATGCTAAGGAGTATCCGTACTCAAAACCTAGAACGCCATATTCACTTAGCAAGGAGTTATAAATTGTAAATTTCGCTTGTGATTTGTCAAGAAGGTTCAAAGTTTCAACCTCCTCTTCTGTATCCTCGGTTTTCACAACAGCATGTCTGTGCGAAAAGGTACCTCGTTCTACATCTTGACCGGAGATTCTAATTGGGTGTCCCTCTGTTAGCAATGAAGCATAGGCAAGCATTTCGGCGCTTCCCCAGTCTAGTGAATCACTACTAAATGATTTTAATCGATCTTTAAAGATCTTTCCTATTTTTCTGTAATATTTATTCCCTTCAGGTAATGTGGAAAGTTTGATTCCTAGCTCTTTTAGAACTTTGATATTTACTTTTGTCTCTGGTGAGGCATCAAAGTCTTTACCATTGCAATAACGGTAATCCTCCCAAATTTCACTAAGAAAATCATGTACTAAAGCTTTTTCGGATTTGTTTGCCAAATCAAACTCTTGCTCTAGAAAGTCGTTGTATTCACCCTCAATTTTCTTTGCTTCATCTTTTGTTAAAACACCATCAGTTTCAAGTTGATTGAAGTATATGTCTTTTGGATTTGGGTGTTTAGCGATTAGATTATAGAGCTTTGGCTGTGTGAATTTTGGCTCATCACCCTCGTTGTGTCCAAATTTCCGGTAACATAGAAGGTCTATAAAAATATCACGATGAAATTGTTGCCTATATTCCATAGCGATTTCAATAGCCGTAATTACTGCCTCAACATCATCTCCATTAACATGGAAGACAGGACTGAGTGTTGTTTTTGCAATATCAGTGCAATAGGTCGATGATCTTCCATCAAGGTAGTTTGTAGTGAAACCAACTTGATTATTGACCACAATATGCAGAGTTCCTCCTGTTCTGTATCCATCGAGCTCGGCCATTTGAATTGTTTCATAAACAATTCCTTGTCCTGCAATTGCAGCATCTCCATGAATCAATACAGGACATACTTTTTGTTCATCTTTATATATATGGTCGATTTTAGCTCTAGCAATACCCTCAACTACTCCATTTATAGCTTCGAGGTGTGAAGGGTTTGGGGCGAGTGTTAACCCAACCTCTTTACCACTATCTAAAGTGATTTTAGAGGTAAAACCTTGGTGATATTTTACATCCCCATCAAATGTCGTTTCAAAGTCAAATTCTTTACCTTCAAATTCTGCAAAAATATCTTTTGGTCTTTTTTTGAAGATATTGGTTAGTGTATTTAAACGTCCTCTGTGCGCCATTCCCATTATGAAGTTTTCAACGCCCAGTTCTGACCCTTTACTAATTAATGTTTGAAGCGCAGGAATTAAGGCCTCGCCTCCTTCGATGGAAAATCTTTTCTGCCCAACAAACTTCTTGCCTAGAAAGGATTCGAAGCCATGAGTTCGAATTAGGGATTCAAAAAGTTTAAGCTTACGTTCTTTGTTAAATATAGGTCGGTTTTTAATTTCAATTTTATTTCTAAACCATGCGGTACGGATAGGCCCCCTGATATACATAAATTCAATTCCTATTGATTGACAATAGGTCAATTCTAAATGCTCGATGATATCTTTGAGGGTTGCGGCCCCTATATTTACTTCTTCCCCAGCTTGAAATACAGTGTTTAAATCATCTTGAGATAAACCAAAATTTTCAAGAGCTAAATTTGGTTCATATTTTCTTCGTTCTCGAACAGGATTTGTTTTCGTAAATAGGTGACCTCTTGACCTGTAACCGTTAATGAGGTTTAAAACTTTGAATTCTTTTTGAAAGTTATCCGGAATCTCACCGTTAGATTCGAAATCGGTTTGCGCAAATTCAAAACCTTCAAAGAATTTTTTCCATCCAACATCGACGCTTTCAGGATCGTTTAAGTATTGCTTGTATAAGTAATCAATAGCAGTAGGGTCTGCGTTGCCTATATATGACGTTTTATCCATTAAAATCAAATGTTTACCTCAACAAAGTTAGGAATTTCCTCAATCTTAGCACAAGGAACTCAAAATAAATTGCATTTCGAAAGTAAAACGGAAAAGCAGCATATTAAAAAAGGGCCCGCAGGCCCTTTTTTAATAAGATTTTACAGAATTATTTTTTAATAAATTGCTTTACGGTAATTCCTGATTTCGAAACTATTCGAGCATTATAAATACCGTTAGCAAAACTTCCAAGATTAATTGCCGTAATTTTATTTCCGCCTACAGCGGTTTCAAAAATAATTTTGCCAGTAATGTCTGTAATCAAAATACGCTCATAGTCAATTGATGCATTAGAGGCATCAATGGTTATTTCATTTTGAGCTGGATTTGGATAAATCAAAATATTATTGTCTAAAATTTCTTCAAAACCAGTTGTGCCTCCACCAGTATTTTCAACGGTAATAGACTCACTTCCTCCAAAATCAGGCGCGCTGATTGTGAAAATAGTTGTATTTGCATTGTTTTTAAGTTGAAGGTTTCCATCTGTGCCATTCCATTGCGAAGCACCCAAGCCATCACCGTAGTAATCGTAAATAGCAAAGGTATAGCAATCAGCAGCAGGAAGACTTACATCCCAGTTATATTGGGTAAGGCTTTCTAATGGATTTGTGGGGTCTGCTGGCACGGCTTCATCACCCGTGGCAAAATTCCCTGAAACATTTTCATTTCCTTCAAACCAAATTACGTCTCCACCACTATTTGTTATTTCTAAGTAAGTTTCTGGACCATAATCATCAGTCAATAAGGATACTTTTAAAATGTTATTCGTTTGTAAGTCACATTCGTTCGGGCCTGGACCAGGTCCTGTTCCTGAACAAGGATCAGAGGAGCCATTTAATGTAGTCACATTGGAGTTTGTAGGATCTAACCAAGGCTTCAATCTTTCATTATTAGCCGTTCCATTGGAGGTCCAATGGTATGACATTTTCCCATAAAGATCAGGAGAGGTTTGGTTCGTACAATATGAGCTTCCTCCCGTGAGCGTTCCTACAATCAAACCATTGTTATTGAATAAAGGTGACCCTGATGATCCTCCTTCTGTTACACCATGACCATTCGCATTTGATGACCAAGACATCTGCCAGTGCGAACCTCCTGCAGAACCCCAAGAAGTACTTTGAGTTGTTCCATTGAAAGTGGAAATTTTCTTTATGTCACCGGCGGGGTGGTGTATACCGGCTCCACCTTGTGTAGATGATGAAGCAGCTTTCCATCCATTCCAATAGCCACTAAAGCTTGATGACTTAAGCGTATTCACAACCGAGTTTTCATTGTTATTGTTTCCGAGTTTAACCAGTAAAAAGTCAGATCCTGAATTTCCTCCTCCATCATCAGAATCAGCAATTCTTAAACATCCAGTAATATAGTGGTCATCTAGAGATCCAGCAGAATTTGGATTATTGCAGTTTGGTGATTCATATCGGAAGTAAAAGCGCCAGTTATTCATGTTGTTAGCACTTGTATTAACTCCACAGTGAAGTGCTGTAAGGAAATATGGTTTACAATCTTGTGCTGTATTGTTTATTAAAGAACCTGTGCACCATCCTGCACTATTACCTTCAACGATATATATTCTGGCTACACCATCTTTTTCATCTTGCCAAGAATCTCCAACTGGTGAACAATTAACATTCACTTCACAGGGGTCTGATTCATTGATTTTTGTCACATTAGGATTTCCAGTTGAACGATAATTATATATTACCCTATCAATTAAGATGTTACTTGCTTGTGTGTTTGCAGGTTCTTTGAGCATTAGAATTAAGTCATCTCCGAAGCATAAAGCTGCATTTTGCATTTTGTGGGATAAAACATCTTCCTGCGTCATTGGTTTGTGCACAATATAACCTTCGGTATTTCTGATTTCAAGTTTTGATTCTCCATAAAGCTCAAATTTAGCAAATAGAAAACTGAGTGCTTCAGCACCGTTTGCTTTAACACGGAGCTTCCATGTTCTTGAACCATCATTGTTTGTCTCCCAGTCACCTGTGTAACTTGGATTTATATTTGTAGAAATACTCGTGCCGATTCTATAAAGCTCTCCATTCTTTTCACGTGCCTCATCCTCCAACATGATTTGAGTCAGGTCAGGGGCATCTAGAGTTACTAATGGAATCGCTTTAACATTGTCAAAAGGCAATGAAATAAGAGTTTTCTGTGCGTTTAAACTGAGTGCAACGAACACACTTAAGAAGAGGTTAATGAAGTTTTTCATAGGTTTGTTTTTGGTTTTGGACGTCGATGGTTTTCGGTTTCCTTAAGTCGACATAGTTTTGTTAATTTTACCAAACAAATATAAGTGTTGTAAATCAAAATTAAAAATGCCAAGGATTTGCCTAATCGAAGATGAAGAAAGTCTGGTTGAGTTGATAAAATTGAACCTCGAATTAGAAGGATTTGAAGTTTTCGTTCTAAGTAATGGAAGATTGGCTATTGAGCGAATTGATGAAATCATAAAATGTGATTTGGTTGTGCTGGATGTTATGCTTCCTGAAAATAGTGGTTTTGATGTTTGTAAGGAGCTAAGAGCCAAGAGTCAAATTCCGATTTTATTTTTGTCGGCAAAAGGAATTGCCGCAGATCGCATACATGGATTGAAGCTTGGGGCAAATGATTATTTACCCAAACCCTTTGATTTAGAAGAGCTAATATTAAGAATTCAAAATCTTTTACCTGTTTCAAATCCTTTGCCAATGGAGAATGAAGTTTTTCTTATTGGAGCTAAGTCTATCGATTTTACGAGTTACGAAATGTTTGATATAGAAACAGGGGTAAAACATGTTTTTTCAAAGAGAGAAATAGAATTGTTGAAGTTATTTAGAGCTTCAGAGGGTGCCGTGGTTTCGAGAGACGAAATTTTGGACAAACTATGGGGAAAAGATAATTTTCCTACATCGCGTACCATAGACAATTATATTCTTATTTTTAGAAAACTATTTGAACCTAATCCGAAAAATCCAATTTATTTCCACTCCATAAGAGGGGTGGGATACAAATTCACTTTACAAAGGACATGAAACGCTATTTATTTCTTCTTTTTCTTTTCGTTAAATTCTCCGCTATGAGTCAGGTTACGGGCCTTATTCAAGGGCAGAATGGAAATGAGCTTAAGCCAATTTACGGTGCGAAAATCAAAATTTCCGCAACAAATGAAGGAGCCGTAACAGATGAAGATGGTCAATTTGAATTGGTCCTTCCCAGGATTTTACCGGATACATTAATTATAACAGCTAGAGGATATTTATCTGATACCATTCCGGTAACAAAGAACGATCGTTTTACGGCCTTCAATATTGTTTTATATTCTGCACAATTACTTCCAGAAGTGGTCGTCGGGTATAGAAAAAAGTCTTCTTCAATCTCGAGACTCAAAGTTCTGCATGTTGAGGAATTAACTTCAGCTGAGCTCAGGAAAGCGGCATGTTGTAATCTTTCGGAATCATTTGAAACAAATGCCTCAGTCGACGTTAATATGACTGATGCGGTATCTGGAGCGAAGAAAATTCAAATGATGGGCTTGGAGGGTGTTTATACGCAAATCCAGTTTGAAAATATACCTTATCTCAGAGGTCTCGAAAGCTCTTTTGGTCTCGAAACAATTCCTGGAACATGGATTGAGTCTATACAAATTACCAAAGGAACAGGTAATGTAGTAAATGGTTATGAGTCTATGGCTGGGTTGATCAATCTAGAATTTGAAAAAGCCGAAAATATGGACCGGTTTTTTTTAAATGCCTATCAAAACAGGCTGGGTAGAAGTGAAATTAATCTGCTTTCAGGAATTGAAATTTCAGAAAAATGGTCGACTGGTATTTTTGGTTTTGTAACCTCTCAGTGGAACAGTTTAGATGAGAATGACGATGGGTTTCGTGATGTTCCTATTGGAGAGGGTTATGCTCTTCATAACCGTTGGGATTATGAAGGAGAAAATATGGAGGCTAAGTTAGGGGTTAATCTTCATTTAGACGAGAAGCTTGGGGGGCAGATG
>Ga0228627_1001339_pt1 | contig 12973 bp, 12 predicted proteins | sample 33DmetaG_FD_190483 | JGI IMG/M metagenome (GOLD analysis project Ga0228627, IMG submission 190483) | Seawater microbial communities from Monterey Bay, California, United States - 33D | ecosystem: Environmental > Aquatic > Marine > Coastal | place: USA: California | collected 2016-09-28 | reverse complement strand
TATCCCTAAAATATATTATATTATTTTTTTTTTAATACATTTCCTGTCAATTTCTAATGTTTTACATTTTTGTTCTTGTGGTACAATTCTTATTACGCATTTGGCTTTTTTACCATATAATGGTTCGGTACATCCAGATTCTTTTTTTGTTTTATTAAACTTGAATAGTTTAAGTTTTTCATTAGAACATCTAGATCTAAAATGTTCATATCTTTCTCTAACATCACAATAAGATAAACCAGATTTTTTATTAAGCATTTTATTAATAATTTCATGTAACTCATAAACATATTTAGAAAATGTCTCTCTATTTTTTAAATGACAGTATTTTAAAGGATGTATTTTTAAATTATTTCTTAAATTTATTCGACAATATTTACATGGTAAAGTATATTTTAAATTTACAATAAATTCCTTATAATATTTTTTATTTTCATTAGTAGGATTAATTGGATAATTAAAACTCATAGTATGTAAATAATGCCACATACTAGGACCCCATATTGTTGTTAACATTCCATCGCCACTATTATATTGTTTTTTAGTAAAAGTTCTTTTACTTTTGGTATTTCTTTTACTTTTGGTATTTCTCTTACTTTTGGTATTTTTTTTACTTTTATTATTCATATTATATTATTATCATAATAAAAATTATACAAACTTTAGAATCCGTAAAATTTATTTTTTATATATTTTCATTATTTCTTCATAATATTGTTTATCATTTTTATAATCCATAATATTTATTTCGATAATATTTCCATCTAGAGTTCTATATAACATATATTTTATAATATATATTATATTACATACATTAACTTTAAATTCGTAATAATATTATTATTCTTTATGTATTTATATTATATATGATAGGTGATTTAGTAGATATATTTTTTAAATATAAGTATATTATTGGAATAATAATATTATGTATATTTTTTTTAGCAATTGCTTTTTATCAATATTATAATGTAATTAAACCAAAAATAAACCCTAAATATAATGATAATAGCGAGTTCATACCTGCACAAGATAATGAACCTCAAGAGAATAAAGTAGCTACATTATATTTTTTCTTTACAACTTGGTGTCCATATTGTAAACAAGCAAAACCAGCATGGGATTCTTTTAAAGAAAAAATACATAATACAGTAATTAGTAATACATCATTTAAATTTGAAGAAATTGACTGTGATAAAAATACAGAATTAGCAGATAAATATAAAGTCGAAGGTTATCCAACAATTAAATTAATTACTCAAGACGGTACTGTATACGATTATGATGCAAAACCAGATGTAAATACATTAACCACATTTGTTCACGAAGTATTAAATTAATATTATATTTGCAAATAATAAATTTTTAATTTAATATTTTTTTTCATTTAATTCATTATCATTAGCACCATTATTAATAATATCATTATCAACACTATTACGATTATCATCATCACTATTATGATTATCATGAACACTATTATCATTATCGTGAACATTATTATCATTATCACGATCACCATCATTATAAATATCTAGTAAAAATCGATCTGCAATATTCTTACCATTTTCAACATATTCATTTCTTAATTCTTCATTATTCATAATATTCACCCATGTATTTATATTAAATGGTTCTCCGGGAAAAGTAATTATATTTTTTATAATTTTCTGTTTATTTTCGCTTGATATGAATCGCTTCATAGAAAAAATTATATTAACTATATATTGATATAGATTTGTATCATCATTTATATTTGTATTTAATTTACGAATTAAATCTCTTATTGCTAAAATCTCATTATCATGACACTGTGTTTCATGCAAACAATCATCTAAAGGAAAATTATTCAATAAACCACCATCTATATAGCAAGAATCATCTATCATAATAGGTTTAAAAATTACTGGAAACGCTGAAGACATCGCTAGAGCTTTATATAATTCTAAATTAGGAAACGTTTTATAATTTAAATCAACTTTTTCAATACAATTATTATTCAAATCTGTTGTATAAAAATGTTGCTCAATACCAGTATAATTATAAAATTCTTTTAATGTTATATTTGCATTTAATGATTTTGCTCCCAATAAAGGTTTAATTACTTCATATGCAATTTCTTCACCGACTAAACCCTTATCATTCCAAGAATTTAGTATACTTATAGGTTTAAATTTTGTAATTTTTTCCCATGGACGTTTTATTAAATAGTCATCTATCCAATTAAAGTCATATTTTAAAGATAACATAAATCCAACATACGATCCTATAGAACAAGAATATATTGTTTCTATATTTTTTATATTCCAAAATTTTTTATAGTGTAGCTGTTTTAATATTCCATAAAACCCCAATCCATTTGGACCTCCACCACCTATAACTAAATGTTTAATTAACATAATAATATATAATTAACGTTAGTTTTTAATAACTTTTTTCTTTACTTTTATTATTATGGATACAATTTTTACAGTGGAAGACGTTGATGAATATAACGAAAAAATAAATTTAGATGATTTATATGACCGCAAACAACAACACAATATCAATACTATTAATAATTATAATACTATATTAAATAGAATTCATCAACGTATCAAAAATACTTCTAGAAAACAATTAAACGAACAATTTTGTTGGTTTGTTGTTCCAGAAATTATGATTGGAGTTCCAAAATACGATTCGTCAACTTGTATAACATATGTTATGGATAAATTGCAAGATAATGGATTTCGCGTTCGATACACTCACCCAAATCTACTTTTAATATCATGGAGTCATTGGGTTCCCAGTTATGTTAGAAATGAAATAAAGAAACAAACAGGTGTATCAATAGATGGATATGGTAATTTAATTTCAGATAAATCCGATAATGATAAGAAAAATACTTTTTTAAATAATAATGATAATCCAAATATGCTAATATTTAACAATAATAACGCCGATAATTTTAATAATACTGATAATAAAAATAACGCAAAATCTATTACTACTTATAAACCTTCAGGAAGTTTAATATATAATAATGATTTATTACAGTCACTACAAGATAATTTAACATTGAAATAATATAAATATTTTTTTATATATTATATATAAAAAAATATATGAAAATTTTTTATGTATGTTCATATGGTGGCTCGGGTTCAACAATGCTATGTAAATATTTAAATAATTTTGGTAAATCATTTCATGTTCACGATAGATACCCACCCGATAAATTAACACAATTAGGTCTACTATGTTACCATGAATGGTTTAATGGTCTAGAAATACCTGAAAATGAGCTAAATTATTATTATGTAATATTTATTTATAGAGAACCTATTCATTGCATATATAGTCGATTTTATATACCAGAACACTTATATCATATTAAATGTAATACAAACATTAAATTAAAAGATGTCATTGCTGAAAAAAAAGATCTATATGGTATTGAATTTTTTTTCAATAAATATACTACTCCAAATCCTAAAAGAAACTACAAGGTTCATTGCATTAAATATGAAGATTTTTTTAAGAATATAAGTCAATTTAATAAATATTTTGGTCTTAACGATGACCCAGATTTATATCCTGTCGAACATATCTCTAAATATGATTATAGAGAGAAAGAAGCCTTATCTTTGATTTATAGTAATTTAATAAAAAAAATGAACGAGAAACCATTTATAGAATGTGTATAATACAATTACTATTTTATCCTTTTCATTTATTATATGTCATTTATTATATGTGATTTATATAATAAATGAAAAATATAATTATTTTATATTAAATTAACGACGACGGGTTGATTTTGATTTACGGCAAAATGATCTTTTTGTTCCTCGTGAAAATTTGCAACCAGATCTAGAAAGGCATTTTCCTGGTTTAAGCCCACGGCACTTTGATGATTTTACTCTGCGGCGATATGAACGCTTGGCAGAAGAAACAATCTTACGCATATTTTTACTCTGACTCATTTTATATTATATGTAAAGAAAATAATTTATTAAAATTATTTTTTATTTTTTACCTTTTCTAGTTTTTTTTGTTTTATGTTTTTTCTTCACTATTTTATTTTTTGTGTGTTTTTTTGTTTTACGACGTTTACCAGCATTTTGAGATGGTATTTTTACTGTTTTTTTTTGATAATTTTCTGGAACTTCATCATTGGGTAATGGTAATGGTTGAACTGGAGATTGAACTGGAGGTTGAACTGGAGATTGAACTGGAGGTTGAACTGGAGGTTGTTCAATCTCATTATCAGGTAACGGTTCGGGTTGAACTGGAGGTTGTTCAATCTCATTATCAGGTAACGGTTCGGGTTGAACTGGAGGTTGTTCAATCTCATTATCAGGTAACGGTTCGGGTTGAACTGGAGGTTGTTCAACTTTATCATCAATTAAAGGTAATTGAACATCATCTCTTGGTAAAGATTGCGATTGTCGAGGTTTATTAACTTGTATAGGTTCATCTAGATTAGCCTCACCTATATTAGCTTGATCATTATTAACAGGTGTTAATTTTGTATTTAAATCTTTTAATTGTGACTGGGTAGTTAATAATATTTGTTGCTTAACAATAGCTTCATAAATAGATAAACCATCATAAAACTGTTTTTCACAAGTAGTATACATATTTAAAATTATATCTTTTGTTTCTTGAATAAGATTATCTAATTTTTTCTGATCTAATTTTGAATTAATCATATAATTATCAGATGATTCTTTACTATCCACATGAACAAAAACTTGACTTAATATATTAGATAATTTATCCTGACTTTCCTGTGCACTATTTATCATTGAAGATATATTTTTAGCGTACTCATTAAATAATCCATTACCTAATGTATCTTCAATACTTTTTTTATATTCACCTTTTTTACATCCGGTCAAAGATGCATAATTTCTCAATTGAATATCTCTAAAATCTTTAATTGAAGACTCGCCAGTTGCATTATCAACCGGAAATTTATTCTCTCCAGTGAATGCTTTATAAAAAGTTATTAAGTCTTCTTCATATTTTTTTCTCATAAGGGGCGACATATTTTTAAATTCGCCAATATTATAATCATAATCATCATAATATAATTTTTTTAATTCAGATATACCAGTTACTTTCTTTAATTTTTTAACTGAACCACTTGGTGTAATATTCATATCACAAAAATTAGGATTAATGATGTATTTGTCTTTTTTATTAAATTTATCAATACCATTATTTTTAATATATTCATCGTTACCATTGGATAATATATCTAATCGCTTTTGACACATATTATTATAAACAATTTTAACATCAACACCTTTAGGAATCTTATTTTTCTCATCTAAAGATAATTTAATTTCTTCACCACTATCATTTACATATATAAACATTGGATTTAGAGTCATCGTAATAGCCGCAAATAAATTAGCAATCTGTATATAAAATTTAGCAATACCTTTACACATTCTAAATTTATTTATTGAATTAGAAACATCATATTTAGATAATGGTTTTTCAAAATATGCTACTTTATCTTTCTCTAATTCATCAACTATTTCACCAGCTCTAGTTTTTTGTTTCATATATGTAATATCATCAATATTTACATGTTCTTGTATGATCTTGGTTGTTAAAATTACTAAATTGTCGCAATACTCTTGATCAGAAACCAATTTTTTCATATCTTGAAAATCTTGAGTTAATATATATTTTGTAGCAATAGCATTTATAGTTTCAAATAAATTTTCTTTTTTAACTGAAGATTCAGATATAGTTTGAGATTGACTATTTCCCATATATATACTATTGTATATATATTTTCAAAAAATAACAATTAATTAAATTTTTTTATTAACAATTATATTGATAATATTCATATTAATTTTAATATAATTAAAATTGAATTTAAATTTCATTTTTATTATATTAAAATTAATTAATCATTATGAATGAAGTTACTAAAACAAAAAAAATACGTAAACAACAAGGAGATACTAAAGCATTATGGAAATTATTTAATAGCGAGATAAATAATATTGATGAAGATACACAGATTGAGTGTATATATAGACAGGGCGGTGAAAGAGAGTTATGTGAATTATGTCAGTCGGTTTTAACTTTCGCAGATGAAGGGTTTCTTGCTTGTGAAAATAAATCATGTGGTATTATTTATAAAGATATTGTAGATCAATCAGCAGAATGGAGATTTTATGGAGCTGATGATAATTCAATCGGCGATCCTACTAGATGTGGCATGCCTATTAATCCTTTATTAAAGGAGTCATCATTTGGTTGTAAAGTAATTTGTCCCGGTAAATCAAGCTATGAAATGCGAAAAATTAGAAGATATACTGAATGGCAATCTATGCCATATAGAGAAAAATCCCAGTATGATGAATTTCAACGAATTACTATTATTGCTCATAATAGTGGAATTCCCAAAATGATCGTTGATGATGCAATGCGATATCATAAAAAAATTTCTGAAGCAAAAACATTTAGAGGGTGTAATCGAGACGGAATTATAGCAGCATCTATTTATGTTGCGTGTAAAATTAATAATTATCCTAGAACAGCAAAAGAGATCGCTAGTATGTTTCATTTGGATAATACAAGTGCTACTCGGGGGTGTAAAAATGCTATTTCAATTATTAATGAGATAGAACACGAAATGGATAATAATGATAAAACTACATTATGTAGAACAACACCATCATCATTCATAGATAGATATTGTAGTAGATTAGGAATCAATAGTGAATTAACAATGATTTGTAAATTTATTGCTATGCAAATTCAACAAAAAAATTTAATTCCAGAAAACACACCGCATTCGATTGCTGCTGGAATTATATATTATGTCTCACAAATGTGTAATTTAAATGTTAATAAAAAACATGTAAATAATATTAGTGAAATTAGCGAAGTTACAATTAATAAATGTTATAAAAAATTAGAATCTATAGGTACTGATTTTATTCCCCAAGGAATATTACAAAAATATAAATAATTCGGCTAAATAGTTATCTTTATTTAGTGTAAATTATTATAATGACACCTAAATTTATTTTTTTAATTCCATATAGGAATCGAGAATCTCAAAAAACACATTTTACAGTCTACATGAAATATATTTTAGAAGATTTTAATGAAAGTGATTATGAAATATATTTTTGTCATCAATGTGATAATAGACCATTCAATCGTGGAGCTATGAAAAATATAGGATTTATTGCCATGAAAAATAAATACCCCCTTGATTATAAAAACATAACATTTATTTTTAACGATATTGATACAATACCTGCTACCAAAAATTTATTAGATTATGATACAGAAATAAACATTGTAAAACATTTTTATGGATTTGAATTTACTTTAGGTGGAATTTTTTCTATTAAAGGAAGTGACTTTGAAAAATGCGGTGGATTTCCTAATTTTTGGGGTTGGGGTTTTGAAGATAAGTCGATTTTAGATAGAGTAATTAAAAATAATATTAATATTTGCAGAGAGAATTTTTTTAAAGTTGGTGATCAAAATATTATTCATATTATGGATAATCCTACAAAATTAATTAGTAAAAAAGATTGTTGGCGTATAGATGAAAATGCTGACGGATATAATGATATAAAAGATCTAAATTATAATATTGTTACTAGCAACCATATAAATATGATTAATATCAAAAATTTTTTATGTAGATATGATTCACGTCAAGAAGAATTGTATCCGCAAAATTTAATTTATGATAAAACTATAAAAAAAAATAAATTATATAGTGAAACTTTAACACCTGTTAAAAATAAACCTATAAATTTTAAAAAAATGTTTTAATAATTTACACTCTTGAAAATTTTACATGGGACAATCTAATTTAATTGATTATTTCGTATTTCCATTAAATACTTGCCCATTTGATTATTTCCATATAAAGTATTATTACTTATTAATCCACCCCAAAAAACTGGTTGAGTATTTAATTTTTTATTTGCTCCTCTATCAAACTCTAATAAATATATATCACCAGTAGATTTTAATAAATCACCAAAATATTTTATAGAATACTTTTTTCCTAATATTTTCATCCACAATTCATCGGTTGAATGAAATCTTTCATCGCGAATTAATCCTAATTTTTTACCAATTTTTTCATTTGTTGCCATTTTTGCAATTATTCCAATATTTGCCTTTTTTGACCAATATTTATATTTCTTTTCATATTCTTCAGGTTTATAAACCAACTTTAATCCATTCCATACACCTAAATCACCTGTTATACTAAACCGATGTTTCTGACTTTGTATATATTTTTGTGCTTGAAATGCATGTTCAGTTGAAGGATAAATTATACCATCATAGTTAATTCCATCTGGAATTGAAGCTAAATTTGATAAATTATGAAAGGGTACTTTTCCATTTGACCAAAAATTTATAACTAATTCTCCTTCATTATAATTGCGTGATACCATTTAAGATAAATATTCCTAGTAAAAAAATATTTATTTCAATTTTTAATTAATTCAATTTTGTCCCATTTTAAATATTCAAGAGTGTAAACTTTAGTTTATTTATAATTTTTATTAATAAATTTAAATACTTAATAACTATATTATTATTAAGTATTTAATGATTAACGAACCAAATTTTCAGTTATTTCTTAAAAATACTCGCAATTGGTTAACAAATCAAATTGACATAATTCCTTTTATTGAAGCAAATAATCTACAAAATATTAATCTTGACTTAAATATGTCTTTATCACCAGTAACAGACCATAAAAAAAATATTTCTAAAAATGATAAAATTAATTTAATCCAGCAGTTTTATATTAATAATGACATAAATCGTCAAAATGAAATTAGAAAAACATTATTATATAATTGTTTCAATAATAACATATCTAAAATATATTTATTTAACGAACGTTTATATACAGATCATGAGCTTGGAATTAAAAGCGATAAAATAATTCAAATAATTATTAATAAGAGACTCGCGTTTTATGATATTTTTCAAGAAGTTGAAAAAAATAAAATTACTGGATATGTCATTATTTCTAATAGTGATATTTTCTTTGATGCTTCTTTAAAACGTTTATATAATTGTGATTTAATCGATAATCAAAAAATATTTTGTCTTAACCGTTTCAATTATACATCTATTAATCTAGACTCTTTAGAATTAGATCTATTTGGTCGACCAGATTGTCAAGATAGCTGGATATATCATACAAGCATTAATTCTAAATTAATGCTTATTGATAATAATAATTTTCAACTTGGAACTCCTGGTTGTGATAATCGCATTATATACTTATTTATTAAATACGGTTTTAAATGTTATAATGAACCATATCTAATTAAAAGTTATCATTACCATAAAACACAAATTCGAAATTATAATTCTAATACAATTAAAGTTGAGAAACCATATTATGCTATGTTTCCTGTTTTAGAACATGAATATTGTAAAACTCGTTTCGATAAAGCATTCTACGAATTTAATATTATAGATGAAAATCATCGATTCGGAAATTATATTAGAGAGAAACTTCATAATAAATCTTTAATTATTTTACCTAATATAATACGATATGAAAGTGAGTTGGTGTTTAAATATATTAATCTAAAACAAAATTATCTAAACCCAAATCTATCCAATCTAAAAGATGAAATCGACTCCTTTAAAGTAAATACAAACGGTATCTATTTTTCTAATATAGAAGATATTGATACCTATTGTGACCTATATATGTCATCATTCGAAAAATGTGATGCTTATTTTTGGGATCAACCTTGGTGTAAATCATATTCTAACTCAAATTATTTTATTGAAAAGAATTTTAAAAAAAATAAAATGTGGTCTAACGTATTAAATCTTAATGAAAATAAATATATAAATTATTGGTGTAAATATTTAGATAATAAAAAAATTTTGATTATTACAAATAGTGATAATTGCATAGATAAGTATTATGAATATTTTCCTAATAGTCAAATTATATTTTTAGAATTATCTGAAAATAATGATTCTCTTCAATTTACAGATAAATATTCTGATATTTGTGAAAAAATAACTATTAGTAAAGATAAATTTGATATAGCCTATGTATGTTACCCAGGACTTACCAATATTCTTAAAACTTATTTATGTAATATTGGTAAAAGTAGTATTTAGTTTGTGTCTTACTACTCAACAATATACAATTTCATGAGTGGTTGGATTATAATATAATTGTTTGAAACCAGACATACTATTATTCGCACCAGTATTACCTTTCACTGGGTTTACAAAGAAACCGGGATCCGCAGGAGTGAGGGGGCTGTTTGATGCATTAAGTATAATGCTCTTGTCTGGTTGTCCAGTTATACCAGCCTGATAACCAATCGCGATTGAATATTTTCCTTGTCCATTTTGACCAGCACAATCACCAATAGCTACTGATTTCTTTTGTTGTCCATTTTCACCAGCATTAGAACCAATAGCTACTGATTTCTTTTGTTGTCCATTTTGACCAGCACCATCACCAATAGCTACTGAACTATTTAGTTGTCCAGTCAAACCAGCATTAAAACCAATAGCTACTGAATTAATGTCTTGTCCATTTTGACCAGCACAATCACCAATAGCTACTGAATTAGATTCTTGTCCATTTTGACCAGCACCATGACCAATAGCTACTGAATTATTTAGTTGTCCAGTATTACCAGCTAGAAACCCAATAGCTACTGAATAACCAGTTGAACCACCCTGTGCATATTGACCAGCAGCATTACCAATAGCTACTGAATCACTTTCTTGGCCATGTGCACCAGCACTAGTACCAATAGCTACTGAATCACTTTTTTGTCCAGTATTACCAGCATTATTACCAATAGCTACTGAACTAAATTGTTGTCCATGTTGACCAGCTTCAGTGCCAATAGCTACTGAATTACGGTCTTGTCCAATATTACCAGCTTGAAAACCAATAGCTACTGAATTATTTTGTTGTCCAGTATTACCAGCATAAAAACCAATAGCTACTGAATAACCAGTTAGACCGCCCTGTCCCTTATTACCAGCACCAAAACCTATTGCTACTGATTGATGACGTTGTCCATATTCACCAGCATAAGGGCCCATAGCTATTGATTTATCTCCTTGTCCAGTATTACCAGCACGATAACCAATAGCTACTGAATAACCAGTTAGACCACCCTGTCCATTTTCACCAGCACAATCACCAATAGCTACTGAACTAGATTGTTGTCCAATTGTACCAGCATTAGAACCAATAGCTACTGATTTATCTCCTTGTCCTGTTTGACCAGCATTAGTACCAATAGCTACTGATTCAGATTGTTGATCATATTGACCAGCTTGATTACCAATAGCTACTGAATAACCAGTTAGACCACCCTGTCCAAATTCACCAGCATTATAACCAATAGCTACTGAATTACAATTTTGTGTATTTTTACCAGCAGAAGTACCAATAGCTACTGATTCATATTGTTGTTCTGTTTGACCAGCTTGATAACCAATAGCTACTGATTCATATTCTTGTTCTGTTTGACCAGCTTGAGGACCAATAGCTACTGAATAACCAAGTAGACCACCCTGTCCATATTGACCAGCACTAGGACCAATAGCTACTGAATCCCTTTTTTGTCCAGTATAACCAGCAGAACAACCAATAGCTACTGAACTAGATTGTTGTCCTTCATAACCAGCAGAACAACCAATAGCTACTGAAGAAGAACTTTGTCCATTACTACCAGCAGAAGGACCAATAGCTACTGAACCACCTAGTTGTTCATTTTCACCAGCACCACAACCAATAGCTACTGAACACTCTTTTTGTTCATTATAACCAGCATTATAACCAATAGCTACTGAATAACCAGTTAGACCACCCTGTTCACATTGACCAGCATTAAAACCAATAGCTACTGAATTACAATTTTGTGTATTTTTACCAGCAGAAGTACCAATAGCTACTGAAGAAGAACTTTGTCTATTACTACCAGCAGCATTACCAATAGCTACTGAACTCTCTTGTTGTCCTGTTTGACCAGCATTAGTACCAATAGCTACTGATTCAGATTGTTGATCATGTTGACCAGCTTGATTACCAATAGCTACTGAATAACCAGTTAGACCACCCTGTGCAAATTCACCAGCATTAAAACCAATAGCTACTGAATTACAATTTTGTCCATTATTACCAGCAGAAGTACCAATAGCTACTGATTCAGATTGTTGTTCATTTTGACCAGCAGCATTACCAATAGCTACTGAATAACCAGTTAGACCACCCTGTCGACATTCACCAGCATTAAAACCAATAGCTACTGAATTACAATTTTGTCCATAATTACCAGCAGAAGTACCAATAGCTACTGATTCAGATTGTTGTTCATTTTGACCAGCAGCATTACCAATAGCTACTGATTTCTTTTCTTGTCGACTTTCACCAGCAGCATTACCAATAGCTACTGAATTATTTTGTTGTACATTATTACCAGCAGCATTACCAATAGCTACTGAATTATGTCCTTGTCCTTCATAACCAGCATTAGAACCAATAGCTACTGATAGCTTTTGTTGTCCTGTTGCACCAGCTTGATTACCAATAGCTACTGATTTCTTTTCTTGTCCAATTTCACCAGCTCGATCACCAATAGCTACTGATTTCTTTTGTTGTCCATTTTCACCAGCATTAGAACCAATAGCTACTGATTTCTTTTGTTGTCCAGTATAACCAGCATTAAAACCAATAGCTACTGAATTACTTTGTTGTCCATTTTTACCAGCACCATCACCAATAGCTACTGATTCAGATTGTTGATCATGTTGACCAGCTTGATTACCAATAGCTACTGAATAACCAGTTAGACCACCCTGTGCAAATTCACCAGCATTAAAACCAATAGCTACTGAATTACAATTTTGTCCATTATTACCAGCAGAAGTACCAATAGCTACTGATTCAGATTGTTGTTCATTTTGA
>Ga0228627_1001336_pt1 | contig 12984 bp, 13 predicted proteins | sample 33DmetaG_FD_190483 | JGI IMG/M metagenome (GOLD analysis project Ga0228627, IMG submission 190483) | Seawater microbial communities from Monterey Bay, California, United States - 33D | ecosystem: Environmental > Aquatic > Marine > Coastal | place: USA: California | collected 2016-09-28 | reverse complement strand
TAAAACGCATTACACGCCGGCATTGGGCTTACCTGCACTGAGGCATGCTATTGCTGATTGGTATCTTACGCAGTATGGCGTCACTGTGTCAGCAGAACGTGTTGTTGTGACGCCAGGCGCATCAGGTGCTCTATTATTATTAATGGGTGCAGTGTTAGACCGTGATAAAACTGTTTTATTGACTGACCCTGGTTATCCTTGTAATCGTCACTTTGCCCGATTTGTAGAAGGGCAGGCTAAAACGGTCCCAGTTACCGCTGACTCTGATTATCAATTGACAGCTGAAGATATTGATAAATATTGGGATGATGACACTGCGATGGCGCTGTTGGCTTCGCCAGCCAATCCGACAGGTAGTGTATTGAGTTGTGACGATTTAAAGGCTTTATCCGATGCAGTGAAAGCGAAGCGTGGTTATTTTGTTGTTGATGAGATTTATCATGGCCTTATTTATGGGGATAGCAATACGACGACGGCCTTAGCTGTTGATGACGAGGCTTTTGTCATTAATAGTTTTTCTAAGTTTTTCGGTATGACCGGTTGGCGTCTTGGCTGGCTAGTTGTGCCCGAGTCTTTTATTCCGGTGATGGATAGGTTGGCTCAAAACTTATTTTTAGCCCCGCCTACGGTATCTCAGTATGCTGCGTTAGCCGCATTTGAACCTGAGACGCTGGCTATTTTAGAAGAGCGGCGTGTTATTTTTGAACAACGAAGAGAGACGTTATTACCGGCTTTAAACGCATTGGGTCTTGATGTGAAAGCTTCTCCCGCAGGTGCTTTTTATATTTATGCTGATTGTCAGCATTTTTTGAATGAGGCACAGCCTGATAGTATGTCGCTGTCTCGATACTGGCTAGAAGCAGCAGGTGTTGCAGTGACACCGGGCTATGACTTTGGTGAGACAGGTGCTGATACGCATATTCGTTTTGCTTATACGCGAGATTCATCGCGGCTGTTAGAGGCTGTTGAGCGAATTGCTGCGCTATATCGTTAGTTTGCCTTTCCAGTTTTGATTTTGAATATTTAAGGATCCTTTATGACACACTCGACGATTATGTATACCAAAACAGATGAATCGCCTGCTTTGGCTACGTATTCCTTATTGCCTTTGGTGAGTGCTTTTACAGCGTCGGCAGATATTGATGTTGCATTGTGTGATATTTCATTAGCAGCTCGACTTTTATCTCAGTTTCCTGATTACTTAGCAGCAGAACAACGTGTTGAAGATAGCTTGGCTATGCTTGGCAATTTAGCGTTAAAACCTGAAGCGAATATCATTAAGTTACCCAATATCAGTGCTTCTATTCCACAGTTAAAAGCGGCTATTAAGGAACTTCAAGATAAAGGTTATGCATTACCTGATTATCCAGAAACGGCAGAAACGGATGAACAGCGAGATATTCAAGCTCGTTATGACAAAGTAAAGGGCAGTGCGGTTAACCCTGTTTTGCGAGAAGGTAACTCAGACCGCAGAGCGCCACTGGCAGTTAAAAATTACGTCAGGCAACATCCTCATTCAATGGGAGACTGGTCTACTGATTCTAAGACGCATGTTGCGAGTATGTCCTCTGGTGACTTTTTTGGTAGCGAGCAATCTCTGACACTAGAAAAAGAGATTGAGGTGCGTATTGAGTTGGTTGATAGCAGTGGCCATATAACGGTATTGAAACCCGCTGTTGCTTTATTAGCGGGTGAGATTATTGATGCCGCAGTGATGAGTACACGTCAGTTAAGACAATTTGTTGCTGATGAAATTGCCGATGCCCAACAACAAGGGGTGTTGTTTTCTCTGCATTTGAAAGCCACCATGATGAAAGTCTCTGATCCGATTATTTTTGGGCATGTGACAGCCGTTTTTTATCAAGCGGTTATTGATAAACACCAAGCTGTATTTGAAGAGATTGGTGTTGATCTTATTAATGGTTTAGGTGATATCTATAATAAAATTAAAACGTTAGATGATGACAAACAGGCGGAAATTATAGCGGATATTGCTGCTGTTTATGCTGATCGCCCGGCACTGGCGATGGTCAATTCAGATGAAGGTATTACTAACCTGCATGTGCCTTCAGATGTCATTGTCGATGCCTCCATGCCTGCTATGATTCGTTCATCTGGGCAAATGTGGAATGCTGAAGGACATCAGCAAGACACAAAAGCGGTTATCCCTGATCGCTGTTATGCCGGAATTTATCAAAAAACCATCGACTTTTGTAAAACCCATGGCGCTTTTGATCCCGTCACAATGGGTACAGTGCCTAATGTTGGTTTGATGGCTCAGAAAGCTGAAGAATATGGTTCACATGATAAAACGTTTGAAATACCGACATCAGGACTTGTTCGAGTTGTTGATAGTCATGGTCACACTTTAATCGAACACACTGTTGAGAAAGGTGATATTTGGCGGATGTGCCAGGTTAAAGATTTGCCTATTCAAGATTGGGTTAAATTAGCTGTTAGTCGGGCAAGGTTAAGTGACACGCCGGCTGTATTTTGGCTTGATGAGCAAAGGGCTCATGATGTGCAGCTGATTGCGAAAGTGAATCGTTATTTAGCTGACCACGATACTGAGGGTTTAGATATTCGTATTTTATCACCGGAGGATGCGGTGGACTTTTCTCTTGAACGTATTAAGGTAGGGTTAGATACGATTTCAGTGACTGGAAATGTATTAAGAGACTATTTAACGGATTTATTCCCAATTCTAGAATTAGGGACAAGTGCAAAAATGTTGTCGATTGTGCCATTGATGAATGGTGGTGGTTTGTTTGAGACGGGTGCCGGTGGTACGGCTCCTAAACTGTTAGAGCAGTTAGTTCATGAGAATCACCTACGTTGGGATTCCTTAGGTGAGTTTTTGGCCTTAGCCGCATCGTTAGAACATTTAGGCCGTACAACGGGCAATCAAAAAGCGCTTGTGTTATCAGAAACTTTAGATGCCGCTACAGGTCGTTTCTTAGAGCAAAATAAATCTCCGTTAGAACATGTTGGTGAGTTAGATAACCGAGGCAGCCATTTTTATTTGGCTTTATATTGGGCACAGGCTTTGGTTGAACAAGAACAAGATGCCGTGCTTAAGGCGCAGTTTCAAAGATTAGCGGATGATTTAACAGCGAACGAAATAGCTATCGTGAAGCAGCTCAACGATGCACAAGGTGATGCGGTTGATTTGGCCGGTTACTATTTTGATAATGTTGAAGTGGTGTCGAAAATCATGCAACCGAGCGCGATTTTGAATGGCATTATGGCTGACTTTGGGGCTTAATTTTTTCTAGATAAAGTGCCGTTGCACCTGCGACAGCAGCAGGAATGACGATGAAGTTCACGACTGGAATCATCGTCACGGCTAATGTGGCCAGACCAAATCCTAATGTTAGGCTGCGTTGTGTTTTGAGTTTGTCACGTTGTGCTGGGAATTTAAGGTGATGGTTACCCATTGGGTAATCATGATATTCGAGGCTTAGCATCCAGCCCGAGAATAAAAACCAAAGCACTGGTGCAGTAATATTAACGACAGGTATAAAAGAGAGAATAAATAAAGGAATAATCCAAAGTAAGAAATATTTTATTTTTTTTAGCTCATTCCAAAGCACTGATGGCGTATCTTTTATGATTTGTTGCCAGGCTAATGCCGGTGGTGCTTGACCGGTTAGTTTTTTCTCTACGGCTTCTGCTAAAGGGCCATTGAAAGGTGAGGCTAGGAAGTTAGCGATAATTGAAAAGCTAAAAAAGACAATAATGCTGACTAAGGCCGTGAAAATGGGCATGATGATCCACATGATGCCATTGAGAAGCCATTCGGGTAGCCATGTTGGCATTAGACTATTTAACCAGCCGTCAAATTGACTATAACCGAACCAAATAGCGATGCTGAATAAGGCAATATTGATAGCCATGGGTAGATAGGCGAAACGGCGAATGCCTTGCTGGTTCATTAGGCTAAAGCCTTTTAGCAAATAGCCTGCGCCTTTAAAGAGATTATCCATTTTTGTTGGCTTTATGTTTTATTTTCAAGGTAAGACTCTTTAAAAACAGTAAAATTCGTGTAGATGTTATGTGAAGATCGGTTTTATTGTTTTTAAGGTAATTGGACGAGTTCAGGCGCAACCCAACCTGCTTTACGGTGTTCAGCCACAACATTGGTGTAGACACCACCGCGGACATTAAAAATACCTGTTATGCGCATGAATTTAGGGTCAATGGCTGAAACGAGGTCATCTAAGATTTGATTTGTGACGACTTCATGAAAAGCACCTTGGTCACGGTAGGTCCAGATATAAAGTTTGTAAGACTTTAATTCCACGCATTTTAAGTCAGGAACGTAATCGATTTTGATGGTAGCGAAATCAGGTTGGCCGGTCATTGGACATAAACATGTGAACTCAGATGTCTCGATGTGAATGGTATAATCACGGTCTGGTCGTGCGTTGTCAAAAGTGTCTAATTGTTTACTTGGTAAGGTGGACATGTCGTTCTCCAGGTAGCGTTAAAAGTAGCCTATTATCCCTGAGTTGGAAGATTTATTTAAGTGTTAGAACTGATCATTGTTAGTGTTTTATTATTATTGAGTTTTTTGGCTGTTGCGTGTTATGCACGAAGTCGCTCTTTACGTCGTTCAAGTGCGCTTGAACAAAAGACACGTTTAGCTGAACCGCCGGTTGATAATGAGTTTGGTCAGTATCTTGATGAGCAATTAGCTTTGCAACAACAGCACATTCTGGGAGATGTGGATGACACGGCTTTGGCTAATCGCTTTTCAGACGAACCGCCAGTCGTTTTATCTTCTGAAGCTGTTCAGGCTGCTGAACGTCATAGTGATGAAACGTTTCACTTGAAGTCAGAAGTTAAAGTAACGCCTCAGGCAGAGCTTAATTTATCCGATGCGTCTGAACCTTATGTTGCTGCGAGTTCAGTACAAACAACAAAAAACGATGAAAAGCGTAACTCGACTCTAAAACCTCAATCAGCAGTAAAAAATAAAGAGTGGGATATTGTCTTAGCGTTGACAATTATGGCTGCTGAAAGCAGTGCTTTTATTGGAGCCGATATTGCAGCCGCATTAGATTATGTCGATTTAGAAGTCGGTGGAATGGATATTTTTCATCGATATATACAGGGGCAACAAGGACAAGTCTTATTTAGTGTGGCTAATTTATTAGCGCCGGGGACATTGAAGCTTGAAGAGCTGCCGTCATTACAAACACAAGGTTTAGCCATCTTTATGCGTTTACCTAGCCCAGCTAATGGCTTATTGGCATTTGATGCTATGCTAGATGCCGCAGATAAAATTGCGAGACGTTTGAATGGCCAAGTGATGGATGAACGTCGCCAAACGTTAACTGAGGCGACCTTGGAAAAGATGCGTAGCCGAATATTGAACTTTAACTTAATGCAGCCATTAGATAATCATCAATTTAAACATGACTATTCCCACTAAAGTATTAGCACGAAAAGATACGCTTCATAAGTTAATAAATAAGTATAACTATCTCTACTATACTGCTGATAAACCTGAAGTTACTGATTCAGAGTATGACCGTTTGTTCCGTGAGCTGAAGCAGATAGAAAGCGATTATCCTAGCTTATTAACCATGGACTCACCGACACAGCGAGTGGGTGGCCAGGTACTGGATAAGTTTGACCAAGTCACACATGCTATGCCTATGTTATCGCTTGATAATGTGTTCAATGATGAAGAGTTTTTCGCCTTCGACCAACGTGTTAAAGACTGGTTGAATACAGAGCAGGTTCAGTTTTATATTGCTGAACCGAAGTTAGATGGTTTAGCGATTAGTTTGCGTTATGAGCAAGGGATATTGGTACAAGCAGCAACGCGTGGAGATGGTGCTGTTGGTGAAGATGTGACTGTTAATGTTCGTACTATTTCTGATATTCCTCTCAGATTACAGGGTGAAAATGTACCTGATGTGATTGAAATCCGTGGCGAGATTTTTATGCCAAAAGCGGGGTTTGAAGCACTTAATAAACAGCAAATTATCGATGGTAAGAAAGCCTTTGTTAATCCAAGAAATGCAGCAGCAGGTTCTTTAAGACAGTTAGATTCCAGTATTGCTGCTAGCCGGCCTCTAGAAATGATTTGTTATGGTTTGGGAGAAGTTGAGGGCTTAAAAATGATGCCAGCAACGCACTCTGAAGCGATGGCCTTAGTGGCGGGCATGGGGTGTCGTGTTTCAACAGAATTACAAAAAGTGTCAGGGGTTGAAGCTTGCCTAGCTTATATTGCACAAATAGGTGAGCGTCGTGAAAGCCTACCTTATGATATTGATGGTGTGGTTTTTAAGGTAAATGACCTTCAATTACAACAGCGTTTAGGCTTTGTTTCGCGTGCGCCACGTTGGGCGATTGCGCATAAATTTCCCGCTCAGCAAGAAATGACGGTAGTAGAAGATATTGAAATTCAAGTAGGTCGCACTGGTGCTTTGACCCCTGTGGCACGCTTGAAACCCGTCTTTGTTGGGGGTGTCACAGTGAGTAATGCGACATTACATAATCAAGATGAAATTGATCGTAAAGATGTCCGAATTAGCGATACGGTGATTGTGCGTCGCGCTGGCGATGTTATTCCTGAAGTTGTTCAGGTGGTTATGTCAAAACGCGTTGAGAACACCGTTGCATATAAAATACCAACGCATTGTCCTATTTGTGATTCGCTTGCTGAACGTGTTGAGGGTGAAGCTGTATTACGTTGTACAGGTGGACTTTATTGTCCTGCACAGCGTAAGGAAGCCATTAAGCATTTCGCTTCTCGCAAAGCAATGGATATTGATGGCTTGGGCGATAAAATTGTAGAACAGTTGGTCGATGAAGGTTTGATTGATGATCCTGCAGATTTGTTTGTGTTAACAGTTGAGCAGTTAGCAGCTTTAGAACGGATGGGTAAGAAATCTGCTGAAAATTTAGTGAATGCATTAAACGATGCTAAGCAAACCAAGTTTGCTCGCTTTTTATATTCATTGGGTATCAGAGAAGTGGGTGAAGCCACGGCACGGGCTTTAGCGATGCATTTTTTGACTTTGGATGCTTTGAAAGTTGCTGATGAGGCTGCGCTAATTGAAATTGAGGACGTCGGCCCAGTCGTTGCTCATAATATTGTGACTTTTTTTGAACAAGTGCATAACCAAGAAGTGATAGAACGCTTATTGCTTGCTGGTGTGACATGGCCACAAGAAGAGAAAGTTAGCGCTGATTCTGAGTTAAGCGGCAAAACGATTGTATTAACGGGGACTTTAGAGCAGTTATCACGCAGTGAAGCAAAAGAAAAACTATTGGCTTTAGGTGCTAAAGTGGCTGGCAGTGTATCGAAAAAAACAGATTATGTGGTGGCAGGACGAGATGCGGGTTCAAAACTAACTAAAGCGGAAGGGTTAGGCGTTTCAGTTGTAGATGAAGCAACATTGATTGAATGGATTCACTAGTATGAAAGGGAGACTAGTCGAGGTGGCATTATGTCGGCATTGACTGATGCAATAAAAAAGGTGGCGACTGGGCCTCATTTAAGTAAAGACTTAAGTTTAGAAGAAGCACGTGCGGCCATGTCAGATATCTTGTCGGGTGATGCGGATCCTGTTCAAGCTGCGATCTTTTTTATTTCGCTTAGGATTAAGCGTGAAACCCATGATGAAAACTTAGGTACTTATCAGGCATTGCAAGCGTGCACGACTCAATACAGTGCCAATGTTGAACAGTTATTATTACTTTCTGATCCGTTTAATGGCTTTAATAGACATTGCCCCGTTCATGCTTTTTTACCTGCAGTATTAGCGGCATCAGGCTTACCGACATTGTCACAGGGTGTACATGAAATGGGGCCTAAGTTTGGTGTGACGCATTCACAAGTTTTAAGTCTGGCCGGTATTGATGTTGATTCATCTGTTGAACAAGCACGAGATCGCATTAATGATCGTGAGATTGCTTGGGCCTATTTAGATCAAGCTCAAGCGACGCCTGCATTATTTGCTTTGCAAGCGTTACGTACACGGATGATTAAACGGCCAAGTTTGGCAACTTTAGAAAAAATGGTTATGCCCATTAAAGCATTAGGTAAAACACATATACAGATTGGTTTTGTGCACAAGGCTTATCCGACGGTATTGGCTGAGATGGCGCAGGCGACTGATTTTAGTTCGGCGTTGATTATTCGCGGTATAGAAGGCGGGGTGTTACCAACTTTACGTGAGCCAGCTAATTGTTTTCAAGCAATGTCAGGAGAGGCAAATTCATGTGTGTTGAATCCAGCTGACTTTGGTCTTTCACAAACAACGCGCGGCGTATTGCCAAGTCAAAATACTGAAGTGACAGCGGCTGAAACATTGGACGTTGGCTTGCAAGCTTTATCTGGTCAATCAGGCCCAGCATTTGATAGTTTGGTTTATGGGGCTGCTATAGGGCTTTGGCATTGTGGTTTGCATGATAGTCAGCAACGTGCGGTCGATCATGTGCGCCAGGTTATTCAATCGGGTCGTGCAAAAGCTTATTTTGAACGTACACTTTAGTTAGGAACAGATATGGTCTTTCAACAACAAATTACTTTCCATACTCAGGCACGCAGCACACAGAATATAACGCAAGAAGTGCAAGATATTGTTGCCCAGTCAAGTATTACATCGGGCACTTGTCATGTGTTTGTACAACATACCAGCGCATCGTTGATGTTATGTGAAAATGCCGATCCTGATGTACGTCGTGATTTAGAAACCTATATGCAGCATATCGTACCTGACGGCGATCCGATGTTTTTGCATCAAGATGAGGGGCCTGATGATATGAGTGCCCATATTCGCACTGTATTGACTAATCCTGACCTCATGATGCCAGTCAGTGGTGGTCAATGCGCTTTAGGTATCTGGCAAGGACTTTATTTGTGGGAACATAGAACACAAAGACATAATAGAAAAGTCATTGTGACCGTGATGGGTGAGTAGTCACTGAGAGCGTTATAGATGAAATTTATTATAATGACTCGTTAAACCTCTATTAGGAATTTACTTAAAATCATGCCCCATTTACGTTGCTTAAGCTTTTATCGTTTTTTTATTTTCAGCCTTGTATTGTTGCTGACCGCTTGTGGCCAAGAACCCGCACCATGGCAGACGAAAGACATTACGGGATATATGCCGAATTTGTCTTTCACATTAACGGATGCGAATCATAATAAAACCGTCTCTGCTGAGGACTTCCAAGGTCAGATTGTGGCACTCAATTTTGGGTTTACACACTGTCCTGATGTGTGCCCAATGGCTTTGCATCAAATGCAAAGTGCATTATCAAAGCTGACCGAGTCTGAGTTAGGCCAGGTTCAAGTCTTATTCGCTACGGTAGATCCAAAACGAGATGGCGTGGCTGAAATGAAGGCGTATGCTGAAAGTTTTGGTGACACGATTGGTTTGACAGGGGATGAAGCAACTCTGGCAGCACTGGCTAAGCAATATAAAGTCAGTGTTGGCTTTGGTAAACCCAATGAGCAGGGTCATTATGATGTTTCTCATAGTATTGTCACTTACGTGTTTGATCGACAAGGTGCAGCTCGTTTATTGGTCAGGCCTGATAATACGCCGGATGGCATTGCGAGTGATTTATCACGTTTAATTGCAGAGCAAAGCTAGGGCCTGTTACTCTTTCATAGACAAGCCTGTTGGGCCTAAAATGATGTCAATCAAGACATGAGGAGAGTAGTTTGGTTGTTCCAAATAAACGACGAGTAACGCAGAGTGGCGGCATTTTAGACCCAATCCGAAGGACAGAGCTTATTTCCCCCCTCCACATCGTTGTCATGCGCTTATGTAGAATGACTACACTGCGCTTATTCCGCCTTGTTGAGGGGGAAAATAACCCTCTGCAGAATTGTCTATGAAAGAGCAACGGGCCCTTATGTCTTTAGCTAGCCAAATTGCGCGAACTTATTTTGAGTACTCTAATCAATCTGACATGGCTCAGATTCGTGCTTTATTGACTAATAATTGCACCTATTATTCTCGGCACTTAGGATTTTTTATTGGTCAGGATGATGTGATTACAATGCAGATGACGTTTCATGCTCAATATCAATCATTGTCATGGGAGATTTTGTCGTTGAATGAAATTAAGCCTAATATCGTTGAAATTGATTTTGGTTTTGAAGGTGTCACGCAAAGTGGTGAGCTACAACAGCGGCAAGGTCGGGAGCATATTTTGGTTTATGATGGTTTGATACAACATATTGCGGTTGGCATATAAGGTTTGAACAATGACAGAACAACTAAAAATATTGTGTGATTTCGCAACGGAAGCGCATGAACGTGTTCAATTAAACCACGCTGATATTGACCCCATTGTTGGTGTTCATCATAAAATGCGTGATGCAGGGTTTCCTGCTGATGTGATGACCATTGATTGTTTGAAAACAGGTAAGCGTATTATTTTGATTTTAAATGATGATCAACCAGGGTTAATTCGTTATCAATTCTCATATAAGGATAAAGATCCTGCCGCCGATTTTGAACAATTGGCGTTTGAGGAATTGAGCTCAGCCAGGCTATATGAATGGATGAGCCATTATTTTTCACCACCAGCCAGTTAATTAACTTTATCTAATGAGAAAACCAGTTAAACAGCTAGCTCAAATTTTGTTGGGTTGTTGTTTGTTGTTTTGTCAGTCCTTGGCTTGGTCTGACCAGATTACACCACCTTCTCGATTCATTACGCATATTGTTGATCCTAGTGAAAGCGAATTGGTTTTTTTCTGGCGTGATAAAACGGGTGAGCCTTATCAGCATTTTCGTCATGTAAAACAAGCATTAGCAAGTGAAAACAAAACATTACGTTTTGCGATGAATGGTGGTATTTTTCAAGAAGACTTAACGCCTTTGGGCTTATATGTTGAAAACGGTGAGTTGTTGTATCGTCTCAGCCTTCGCCAACAAGGATATGGCAACTTTTATATCCAGCCGAATGGGGTTTTTTATTTAACCAAGTCGCGACAAGCTTTTGTTGTACCAACGGTTGTGTTCGAGTTAACGTCAGATGTCAACTATGCAACACAATCAGGTCCAATGTTAGTTGTCGATGGCAAAATTAACCCAAAATTAACACCCGGTTCAAGTAGTTTACGTGTACGAAACGGTGTCGGTGTCTTACCTGATGGCCGGATTATGTTTGTGCTGTCAAAACGTTTTATTAACTTTTATGATTTTGCACATTATTTCCAACAACAAGGCTGTCAAAATGCTTTGTATTTAGATGGCTCAGTTTCTCGAATTTACTTACCTGAAAAAAATATAGTGTCCGACGGTCGTTTTGGTGTAATGATTGGACAAGTTAATCGTCTACCTGATGAGTGACATAGTTTTTTTAGATATAGGGAATAAGATGATGACTCAGTTTAGGGCTTTGATAACGATATTGTTAACGCTATTTATATTGGGGTGTAGTGCTCAAGACATTACCTCTGATCACCCGAGACATGGTGAGATGAAAGGGGATAACCCGGTACTAGTATGGGAAAGTACACAACAAGAATGGATATCGCCAGAAGCTTTTTGGCTTGTCGAAGCTGATTTACGAGGTGGACTCACTTGGGAGAAAAGTGATGTTTATCCAGATTATCACCTGGTAAAAGAGTTCGATACATTTTTAGTGGAATTGCCATCGGGGACATGTTTGATGGCTTTTTATCATTCTCGCTGGCGTCGTGCTAATGATGTTTGGCGTTGGGACACAGGATTTAATGATTATAGTGCTTGCCCAGCTGTTTTTGATTAAATTTAGGGTGCAGGTGTCGCGCCTATCCCCTTAATCATTGACCAAAGTTTTTTTAGGTTTTCGGTTCTATCGCTAACGCTTCTATTAGCCGTCCAACGGATATGCTGAGCAGAATGGGCATAAGGGGATAGTTTGATGCCCCAGAGACCTTCGAGTTTGTTTGGTAGCATTGAGTACCGCATATCGATAATGCGGTAAGGATCGTTCGGATCTAGAGCAAGGTGATCGGCTGAGAACCAACGAAATCGTTCTATGTCATCAGCTTGTTGACTTACTTTATTTAACCAAGGTAGGTCTCTATTTATTTCTAACTTAGGAATAGAGTCTCCTTCAAAAATACTGGCTGTATCGATAATTCGGATAGCATCGACATAATAGCGTCCATGGTGTTCATAAATGCTTTTCCAGACAATCAAATTGCCAAAACTGGGTTTGACACTCAAATTAAGTGCGTCGTGACCACGACTTCCTGCTAATTGCTGAGCGACATCACTGGCCCGTTGTTCTTGTATAACGCCTAAGCTTAAATAACTGACGGTGAAAAAAGCCGCTACATAACTTATCCGGATTGACCGTTTAGTGATAGCAAAAATAACCAAGACCAATAAGGTAAGCGTGAAAATGGGATCAATGATCGAGACGTTATTCCATGCCACCCGCTCATTGCTGAACGGCCAAAATAGTTGTGTACCATAACTGGTACAAGAATCGAGCAGGCCGTGCGTGATATAACCGGCGGTGCTGAAAAGGTAGACTTTAATAAAACTCAAATTAGTTTTATTGAAAATATAATGAAGTAGCACCCAAAAAATACTGGCACAGATTAAACCGCCGATAGGCATGAAAATGAGTGAGTGGGTAAATTGACGGTGGAACTCTAAAAACAATAGGGGATCGTCAGATGAACGAATGAAAATATCTAGATCTGCAGCCATGCCAGAAAGGAAGCCTAGTGCAGTCGCGGTCACAATGTCTTTGCGGTTAGATAGGCTTTGAGATGCTGTCGCACCCACCAAGCCCTGACTTAAAGGGTCCATGCTATTTCAGTGTTTGGAATATTGCAGGCATCATAGCATCCGACGAAAAAAAAGGAAGCCACAGCGATGTTCTACTGTGTCTTCCTTTCATAAACACCTTTAGGGGGTATTACTTTTTTTCTGTCGGCGTAGTTGGGTTAGCCCTATTAAAACTGGCGCTAATAGCCACAATGTTGCTGGTAGAGGCACT
>Ga0228627_1001326_pt1 | contig 13015 bp, 7 predicted proteins | sample 33DmetaG_FD_190483 | JGI IMG/M metagenome (GOLD analysis project Ga0228627, IMG submission 190483) | Seawater microbial communities from Monterey Bay, California, United States - 33D | ecosystem: Environmental > Aquatic > Marine > Coastal | place: USA: California | collected 2016-09-28 | reverse complement strand
ATAATTTTAGACTTTGTACCAGCGATATTGTTGTAGAAGTTTTTCAGCCAATAGGAATTTCTTTAACCAGTAACACAGATAGTGCTAATTGTGGAAACTCAGATGGAAATGCATACGTATTTGCTTCAGGAGGGTCAGTTTCAATCCCTAATGGATATTTTTATTCTTGGGAAGATGATTCAGGGCTCAACTTAAGTAATAACAATAACTCATTATTGGGAGTCTCTGCAAGCACTTATACAGTTTTTGTGACAGACGATAATTTATGTACAGATTCTTTAGACATTGTAGTGCCAGAAATTGGAGGACCAGTTGTTACAGACAGTATCGTTGACATAAGATGTTTTGGAGACACAACAGGTGCTATTTATATTACAGTTAATGGTATTGCTCCAATTAGCTATTCTTGGAATGGTCCAGCTGGATTTACATCACCTGGCAATACCCCAAATGCGCTAAATCTTGATACTGGTCTTTATTCAATAACAGTCACTGATGGAAATACATGTAACACTATTGTTGATAGTTTAAGAATATCAGAGCCTGTCAGCCCACTGTCGATAGACACTGTTGTTAAAGATCTTACCTGTTTTTCTGATCTTTCGGGATCTATAGAAATTAGTGTTAATAACGGATCAGCACCATATAATTATTCGTGGTCTGGGGTAAATGGTTTCAGTTCTTCTTCTCAAAATATTTCTAATTTAAGTGCTGGTGTTTATGTTTTAAATGTAATTGACTCAAATAATTGTAAAATAATAAATGATTCAATTACTGTTCAGCAACCAGATTCTATTTCAATTTCAGAGTCTCTTGTTTCTCCATCATGTAATTCATTAGATGGAAGTATAATTACCAATGTTTTAGGGGGAATTATTACAACTGATTATATTTACAATTGGGATAATTTGACAACTGGATCATTAGCAGTAGGAACAAATGCTTCATTAACAGGTATTGGCCCAGGGACTTACCAAATTACAGTTACAGATGATAGTTCGTGTACCAATAATAAGACAATTACAATAAGTAATGTAAATTCACCAATTGTAACTGATTCGACAGTTAATATAACCTGTAAGGACGATTTTGACGGAGAAATATATTTATCTGTAAGTGGATTATCAGGAACTTCGTATGGAGTTGATTGGGACATAGATGGTCTAATTGGAGCTGGAGACCCTGATGGACCAGACAATGATACTTTAACAACTTTATCTGCAGGAATTTATATAGCTTATGTTACTGACTCTACAAATGGCTGTATAACAATTCACTCTGATACTGTATTTGATCCAGGAGCTATTTTTATAACGAGCTCTTTTGATTCAGTTTCCTGTAATGGCCTTTTTGATGGTTCGGCCTCTGTAGTTGCCACAGGTGCTAATGGTAATTATACATATTTATGGGATGCCTTGGCGGCAAATCAGACAACCGATACTGCTTATAATTTAGGTGCAGGTAACTATTCTGTTACTGTAACAGACGTGAAAGGCTGTTTCAACGATACTACAGTAACTGTTGAAGAACCTATTACATTATCTATAGTATCAACTGGACAAGACAGTGTTTCATGTTTTGGAGCAAATGATGGAAAAGCATATGTCGAAGTATCTGGTGGAACAGCTCCATTTAGCCCTCAGTGGGACTTTTTTGCTGGTGCACAGACAACAGATACAGCTTTTAACCTGTTAGCAAATACTTACAGAGTAGTAGTAACAGATTTTAACGGATGTAAGGATAGTGCAGATATAACTGTACTCGAACCAACATTATTAGTTATAGGTTCTATGAGTATGGATAGTGTCACTTGTAATGGTGCTTCAGATGGAACTGCAACCGCCAACTCTATAACTGGCGGAAATGGAATTAATACATACAGTTGGAATACAACTCCGATTCAGACCACTAACCCAGCTATTGGACTTTCTGCTGGAAACTACATAGTTACTGTAACAGACCAAAATGGATGTACAGCAACTCGAGATACAACTGTATTAGAGCCAGACCAAATTGTGGTTGATACTGTAACTCAAGATAGTGTCTCATGTTTTGGAGTGAATGATGGGTCAGCATATGTTGGGGCAACTGGTGGAACAGGGCTTATATCTTATTTATGGGACGCATCTGCAGCGAATCAAACCATTGACACTGCTATTGCTTTAGCGGCTGGTTTTTACACTGTTAGATTAACAGATGAAAATGGATGTTTTATTGATACCAATGCAACGGTATTAGAGCCTAATTTATTAGTAGTAGACACTACTTCTCAAGACAGTGTAAGCTGTAGTGCGGCCAATGATGGATCAGCATATGTTGCAGTTTCTGGAGGAAATGGAACCTATACATTCTTATGGAGTGATGGTCAGGACACAGATACAGCTTCCAACTTAATAGCGGGCACTTACCAAGTGACAATAACCGATCAGATGTTTTGTTCGGTTGATACAAGCATAACAGTACTAGAGCCAGCACCATTATCAGTAGATACTACCTCACAAGATAGCGTGCTTTGTAATGGTTCTGCTAATGGATCAGCATATGTTGCAGTTTCTGGAGGAAATGGAATTTATACGTACTTATGGAGCGATGGTCAGACTACAGATACAGCTTCCAATATAGCAGCTGGTACTTACCAAGTGACAATAACAGATCAATTATTTTGCTCTATCGATACTAGTGTAACCGTAATGGAGCCAGATACTTTTGTAGTAGACACATCAAGTGTTATTAACCCATATTGTAGTTCTTCTAATGATGCTAGTATAAATCTAAATGTAACCGGCGGAACAAGTCCATATAGCTTTAATTGGTCAGATATGTCAGGGACTTTTTCATCTACTAACCAAGATATAAATAGTTTATTTGCAGGCACTTATTATGTCTTAGTTACGGACACCAATGGTTGTACTGCAAATGACACAGTAATATTACTACCAGGGTTGGAAATTATTGCAAATGCTGGACCAGAGGATACATTGGTTTGCTTTGGAGATAGCTTATCACTAACTGGAATTTCGTCAGGAGCAAATAACCCATCAATATCTTGGAATTTGCTAGGAACAGGTGTAAGTTCTAACAGCACTCTTAATTATACTTTTAATGATTCAGCTACTACAATTTATGATTTTGTATTTGTTGTGTCGGAGCAAACCTGTACTGTACAAGATTCAATTAAGGTAACGGTTGCTCCTCTCCCTACTGTAGATGCAGGTAATGATGTAGATTTAGCATTAGGATCCTCATTTGATTTAGGTGGAAATCCAACAGGCCCACTTAATTCAACTTATATTTGGACACCTCTTACTAACTTTTATTCTGAAGCTGATTCTATAAATGAGAATCCAGAAATTGAAGTCAATTCCAGTGAGATTTATATAGTTTTTGTAACTGATTCTAATGGGTGTGTAAATAGCGATACAATAAATGTAAACTTAATACCTGATGTTGTTGTACCGTCTGCATTTTCACCTAATGGTGACGGTATAAATGATAGTTGGATTATTGAAATGCCTGAGCAGTTTACAAATGTTACTGTAAGAGTTTACAATAGATGGGGTTCTTTAGTTTACGACAGAGACCAAGTAGGAGGAGATAACTGGACAGGGAATGGAAATAATAGCAAACCAATACCAGTTGGCACTTATTATTTTATTATTGAATACGACGGATTTGATGGTCAAAAAAATAATATAACTGGTCCAATAACAATAATTAGATAATGAAAATACTTTCAAAACATATTATTATTTTACTTGGGTTTTTTACAATTAACTCAGAGGTTCTTGTAGCACAGCAAATTCCTGTATATTCTCAGTTTTTTATGAACAAATACACACAGAATCCAGCTTTTGCAGGAATGGATCATTTGTATAGTGTTACATCTAATCACAGGTATCAATGGGTAGGATTACAGGATTATCCAAGAACTTATACATTAAGTATCAATGGCCCAACTAATGATCTCAAAAACGGGATTGGCGCTTTTTTATATACTGACAATGTAGGGCCAACTAGAAGAACTGGTTTTCAGGCATCTTATGCTTACCACACCAATATAAACGAACAAATAAAGGTTTCCCTTTCTTTAAGCGCTGGACTAATAGAATGGAAAATCGATGGTCACCAACTAACATTTACAGAACCTGGTGATCCGGCAACTACAGGGGCAGTAATGCGTTCAATAATGCCAGATGCTAAATTTGGGTTTTTATTTTATGGGGATAAGTGGCATGCCGGAGGTGCAGCCCCAAACTTACTTCAGAATAAAATAAAATTTAATGATATTCAAAATCCTGATCCAGGCAATAAATTAGAAGATCATTACTTTATCCACGGTGGTTATGATTTTATTCTGCCTTACGATTTAGTAGCTGACCCTTATTTATTATTGAGATATGTATCTAATGTCCCAATGCAAATTGAGCTAGGCTCGAAAGTAACTTGGAAAGAATCTGCATGGGCTGGGTTTTCTTATAGAAGTGGGGATGCTTTTTCTATGTTATTTGGATACACTTATAAAAACTATATTTCTTTTGGATACTCCTATGATTTTACAACCTCTAACCTAAGAACTTATTCGGGTGGTTCTCACGAACTACTATTTAGGATTTTATTTCAAAGACAAAAACCCGAAGAATAATTCCTAAATCAGGGCTTATACCTTGAATTCACACTTAAGTTTTAAAAAAAAAGTAACTTTTTTTGGACTTTTTTTTCATTTTCACGTTTTAATAATTGTCTTTAATTAGACCTGATTAAAATTAAATACTCCTATTTATTTAATGTTTAATTAACACAATAAGCAGAAAAAAATAATGTTATTTAAGCCTTATTTTTTTTTAATATTGGGGCTAATAAATTTAGATATTATGAACATTGTATTTCTTTTTTGGGCACTATTGTTGCTAAGCTTGACTTTTTATTTTATCAACCTGAAAAAATCATCACCATACAAAAAGTCTAAAAGATGGCCATCTAATTAATAATAATATTTATAGCCTTAATACCATTTTATAGTTTCCTCTTTTGTACTTATTAGAGTCTAAATCAACTTCTATAAATCCAAAATTATCGTACAATTTTCTCGCTCTTAACAACCTTCTATTAGAAATTAAAAATATTTCTTTCGCTTTAGATGCTATCGCATAGTCAATGCATTTTTTCAATAATATTTTTGACAGCCCATTTCCTCTAAATTCTTTATGAATGGTCATTTTAGCCAATTCAATTTTACTATTTGGAAATGGTATCATTGCTGCAGTTCCTACTACAATACCATTCGCCAATACAAAAAATATTTCCCCACCTAAATCTATAATAGATTCTCGAGGCTTTAGTAAGTCTTTTACATCAGACTCTTCTAACACCCAAAATTCCTCAATCCAACTTTTATTTAATTCGTAGAACGACTGGTCGTATTTGGAATTGTATTTTGAGATTTCAATATTTCTCAATCTTTATTTTTAAAGGGATTTCTTTGTCTCCATTTTTTTGGAGAAAGATTTTTTATAATTGGATATAGCATAAATCTTAAAATTTTATTATCAATATATATTGCGCTTTTTGATTCTACAGGAACAGCTCCAATAGTGCTTTTAAACTCTGATGCGGTTCTTCCATAGACAATTTTTGAAGCTTTTTTTTCTATTCCGTTACTTATAGAATCGTATAGAATTCTATTATACAAACTGTATTTTATATTATAGCTATAGTCTAGTCCAATAAAATAAGAGTACAACGTTTTTTCAAAATAGAATTCAGATGAAAAGCCTATTAAATTATCTTTTATATAGTAGCCATGTACACAAAAATTCATAATAGAATAATTATATAAATCTTCGTAACAACTAATATTTAAAGCAGGTCCTGAAAAAGACGACTTATTGTGAACATTATTGTATAGCGTTTGTAGTTCAGGGACTATTGATTTTATTTCTTTTTTTTCTATCTTTTTAACCACTAGATTCTTACTTTGATTATATACTTTTCTTATTCTTTTTTTATACTTAGAACTAACATCCATCTTATAATCTTCAAAAGAATTCCACTGCTCATTTAATTCTATAACCATATCTGGATCTATCTCAAAATAAGGAGATAGTTTCGTCTTTTTTCCCTTCTTATAGCTTAAATATTTTAAGAAATAATCTGGGAGCAAGAAAAATCTCACTTTATACTTTTCTTTGAGTGTACTAAAAATAGTTTCTAATTCTAGTTCTGAAACTCCCTCATTTCCAAAGTTGCTAGATGAGATATTAGATAGATAAGTGTTTCCAAAACAAAAAAATTGAAAGTTAATTTTTTTCAAAAGAACTTTTTTAAATCTAATCTTTCTATTATTGGTCAAGTAATTGGCTATTTTACTACCATTAATTTTAATTAAATGACCATAAATATTTCCATTCTTGGTTGTTATATAAATGGGAACAACACTATTTATCTTAGTATGTTTTTCAAAAATTTTTAAAAAATCCGTTTTCAAAAATGGACTGGTATTTCCAAATCTTGAATCCCATTTTTCTTTATTCAATTTATTTATAGAACTATTTATTTCCAAACTTCTTGTCAATCTAAAAAAAATCGTTTTTAAAATTTATTAGGAATAGTTTTTTAGAAGCTCTTGTTATCGCAGTATATAACCATCTTAAATATCCTAGGTCTAACATTTCATTTTTAAAATATCCAAGGTCTACAAAAACATTTTCCCATTGCCCACCTTGAGATTTATGACAAGTAATAGCATAAGAAAACTTCACTTGTAAAGCATTTAAAAATTTATCTTCCTTTATCTTCTTTCTATCTCCTTGGTATTCCTTGCCAATCTCATGATAGAGTTTTTGGTATTCCTCATAACTTAAAGATGAGGTCTCTAGGTTAATAGTATCTAACATTACTAGTACATCTATTTCTTTTTCTTCCAAAAAATCAATTAGCCTTATAGTGACATCAGCAAAATTAAAACCATATTTGGTAAAAATTTTATTAACACTGAGAACCTCAATAATATCTCCGTTGGCTATTAACTGTGAGGAGTTCTTATCTCCTAGCCAGAAGTAGTTATTTCTTACTACCATTAATAAATCTCCGGTAGATATCTCTTCCTCCAAATACCTGATTCTTGATCGAATTTGTTGGTTGTAAATATTTGCTCTTTTATTTGACCTACATAGAACAATGGTGTTAGGGATGCCTCCTTTATTATAATTGGACTCAAGACATTCTTGCAGTTCATCGCCAGAGTTTATTCTAATAACATCTTCACTAAGCCGGAACTTTGGGATATTAAAAATAGAGTTAGAAATTTGGCGTCTAATATTTGTTGCATTCAATAAGATAGTAGAAGACTTTTCTTGTCTAACAACTTCACTCAAACTAAAAGAGAGAATTTCTTTAGAATAATTTTCATTTAAAAAGGATTCACTAAGAGCAGGACTCATGTCTAAATTTACTGGTGGCAATTGGGCTGTGTCACCGATTAAAATAAGCTTGCATCCTACACCGTCATATACATATTCAATTAAATCATCTAAAAGTGACCTGTTTCCAAACCCTTTATCGGAAGATTCTGGAATCATAGATGCTTCATCTACAATAAAAATGGTATTGGAATGGGTATTTTCTTTTAACTTAATATAGGTATTCCCACTTTTATTACTATTAATCCAGTAGATTTTCCTGTGGATAGTAGATGCACTTTTTTTTGAATATTTAGAAAGCACCTTTGCCGCTCTCCCTGTAGGAGCAAGAAGAGATGATTTCTTTCCAACAGAAGAAAGACTATTGACCAACGACGAAATTAAACTTGTTTTTCCTGTGCCAGCATATCCTTTAAGTAAGAATATATTACGGGTACTTATCGAATTGACAAATTCAGAAACTTCTTGTACTATTCTCTCTTGTTCTCTTGTAAAAGAAAATTGGAAATTAGATTTTATTTTTTCTGGAAGACTATTTTTATTCAAAATTTCAAGAATCCCCCAATTTATATATTTTTAATATAGTCTCCATAAGGATCTTGAATTTCAATTCCTTCCGAATATTCAACTTTACTTAGTTTCTTGAACTCAACCAATCCCCAAAGAATAAACTCATTTAAAAAATATATATCTTCTTTCAAAGCCTCAGGTTGGTACTCTTTTAAAAGTTTATTTAAAGGCTCAATCGAAAGAAGTTTCTTTTGGTATTCTTTTTCAGAAATTCCATTTAGTATTTCAAATTTTGACGCGTTGAAAAACCAAGTTACTAAGTCATCATATGGCGTATTTGCTCCTTGTTTTTCCAATTTTTCAATTTTAGGAAAATTCTTTTCAAAAAGAGTTTTAATAGCGCTGTCAATTAATTTATTTGCTACAAATTCGGCACCTTCTTGTTCTCCTTCGTAAACAAGTTCTACTTTTCCTGTAATCGCTGGAATAATACTTGAAAAGTCAGATAATCTTACCGTTGTTTTAGATTCATTATTTCTAAGTAAACGTTGTTCAGCACTGCTTAAAAGATTTTCTAAGGCAGAAATACTTAATCTAGCGCTAACTCCACTTTTTTCATCTATATACTCACTCTGTCTAGCTTCAAAACTAATCTCTTCCAGTAAGTCTGCGGCTAAGGCAGGTAGATAAATATTTTCTTTTTGACTTAAAGTTGCTTTGATTTCCTGGTTAGTTATTTTTTTTGCTGTTTCAATATCCTTTGGATAGTGGGTAAGAATCTGAGATCCTATTCTATCCTTTAAAGGAGTTACAATACTACCTCTATTGGTATAATCTTCTGGATTGGCTGTAAAAATAAATTGCATATCTAACTCTAGCCTTAGTTTAAATCCTCTAATTTGAACATCTCCTTCTTGAAGAATATTGAATAATGAAACTTGTATTCTAGCTTGTAAATCTGGTAATTCATTGATAACAAAAATGCATCTATTTGCTCTTGGTATCATACCATAATGAATTACTCGGTCATCTGCATAGCTTAGCTTTAGATTGGCAGCTTTTATAGGGTCAATATCTCCAATTAAATCTGCTACTGTAACATCAGGCGTAGCTAATTTTTCTGCAAATCTTTCAGAACGGTGTAGCCAAGAAATTGGCGTATCATCGCCCATCTTTTTGGTTAGCTCTATAGATGCTCTAGAAATAGGAGCGATTGGGTCATCGTAAATTTCTGAACCTTCTATATAGGGAATATATTCGTCTAAGAGATTTACCATCAAACGTGCAATTCTTGTTTTTGCTTGTCCTCTTAGCCCAAGAAGATTAATATTGTGTCTAGAAAGTATGGCTCGCTCTAATTCTGGAATAACACTTTTTTCGTAGCCATGAATACCTTGAAAAACATTGATTTTATTTTTAATATTATAAATTAGATTTTCTCTTAATTCATCCTTGATGCTTTTTTGTTTGTATTTAGCTTTTTTAAGGTCTGCTAATGTTTTAATTTTTTGATAATCCATTTTTTATTTTATTCTTTTTTTTCTATTAGTCTCGTAATCTTCAAAAATCATCTCCCCAAGATTTTGTAGACCAGTAAAGAAAGCCTTACCCTTATTGGCTTCAGTAAATTTTTTGACAAATTCCATTAAGTATGGATCTTGGGCAATCATGAACGTAGTAATTGGAATATGTAGTCTTCTTGCTTGCTGAGCCATGGCATAACATTGATTTGTTATATAAGGATCTAGACCATTACTATTTTTATAGTACCTCCCATCTTTAAGTCTTAAACAGCTTGGTTTACCATCTGTAATCATAAAAATTTGTTTATTGGTGTTTCTTTTTCTTCTAAGCATATCCATTGCTAAACTTAAGCCAGCAACAGTATTGGTGTGATAGGGTCCAACCTTCAAATACGGTAGATCTTTAATTGCAATGGGCCAAGCATCGTTTCCAAAGACCAATATATCAATACTGTCTTTTGGATACCTAGTTTTTATAAATTCAGATAAAGCCATTGCTACTTTTTTTGCAGGTGTAATTCTATCTTCACCATATAATATCATGCTATGGCTAATGTCGACCATTAACACTGTACTCATCTGACTTTTGTGGTAAGATTCTTCAATTACTAAGTCATTTTCACTTAGTTTAAAATCATTAATTCCATGGTTTATATGGGCATTTTTCAAAGATTCAGTTACCGAAATTTTTTCTATGGAATCTCCAAACTGAAAAGCCCTGAAGTCACCAGTGTGTTCGTCTCCTTGACCTTGTTTGTTGCTTTTATGATTGCCAATTCCATTTTTTTTTATTTTTCCAAATATTTGATTTAATGCTTGTTGACGTATTGCTTGCTCTGTTTTGGCCGTTAAAGAAATATTTCCGTCGCCATTCACGTCAATTTCTTCTTTAACGTACCCTTTTTCTTTCAGTTCTTCTATAAAATCTTCAATGCTATAATCTTCATTGGTAAGATTATACTCTTTGTCCAATTCTTTTAGCCAGTTGATGGCCTCGTCAAAATCTCCCGATGTATGTGTAATTAGTTCTTTGAAAATATCAAAAAGCCTATCAAAAGGAGATTGACTCTCAGCCTCAAATTTTTTAAATATAAATCCTTCTTTACTTTTCATTTATTATCACTCATAAAACTATAATTTATTAGTTTATTTATATCAATTTTATGATTTTTTAAGGAATTAGTTTATCAATATTTAATAAAAGTTTGCAACAAAAAAATTTAAAAAACGACTAAAAAAATCAAAAATTCTATCATTATTGATCAAATTGACTCAAAAAATCAAAAAACAAGCTTTTTTTGTAATTTATTTTTTTCTTTATAAAGTAAATACCCAATTAAAACAGTTTTTTTAAATTATTACTTAAATTCATGTGGATGAAAAATATTTTTCTTGTTAATTACAACAATAAAAAGTTGTAATTATTCAATACAAACAATTAGCCATTATGGATGAGAGTTTTTCTTCATGGAGAAAAGATTATGAATAAGTAGATGATGTTTGTATTATGGGTGTTAGAATAGTATAAAATATGAGTTTAAATAAAATATCTTACTTTATTTTTTGTTTATTTTTTTCAGTAAACTTTTGTTTATCTGCACAGTTTGAAGCTAAAGAAGGAAATGAAATAAAAAATTATTTAAATGTATGGCATGATAGTGGAGTTAATGATACTTTAAGATTAGAATCTTTAAATAAAGCAATATGGCTTTTGAGAAATTACAATATTGATACAGCGCTATTTTACTGTGAAAAATCTCTAGAATTAGCAAAAAAAAAGAAAATTACTCCAAAAATAGCTCGAGCTATAAATATTAAAGGAGTTATTTTTTCAGAATCGGGTAGAGTGAAAGAAGCTCTTGAGCTTTATCAAGAATCATTAAAGTTATACCAAGAAATTAATGATTTACGAGGTATAACAATTGAAAACAATAATTTAGGAACAATTTACAGCTCTGCCAACGAGAATCAAAAAGCTTTTAATACATATAGAGAAAACCATACCCTATTTAATTTAGTAAAAGATACCTCCCTTGAAATTGTTACATTAAATAATTTAAGCTATGAATCTTTTATTTTACAAAAACCAGATTCTGGCTTATATTTCTTAAAAGAAGCTATCAATCTTTCACAAAAACATTCTGAATCTTATGATTTATCTGGCCTTTGCAGAAGAATGGCTTCTCATTTAATTTCTGAAAATCAAATAGATTCTGCTAAAATATTTTTAAATAAAGCATACAATTTAGATGTTGAGAAAAATAATCTGAAAGGTCAAGCAGCGTACTTTAGTCTTTTAGCCGAAGTTTTATTTGATGAAAAGAAATATGAAAAATCATTAAAAATGGTAAATAAAGCGCTAAAACTAACTAACGAGTTAAATGGAGATAAGGGAGACCTTTCACTTTATTTTTTTAAATATAATCTATTTAAAAAGCTCAAAAATTCAAAAAAGGCTTTAAAAAATTATGAATTATATAATGAGTTAAAGGATACCTTAGAAAAGCTTAGTGCAGATCAAGAAGTAGTAAAGATTAAGTATAATCAAGAATATGAAACGAAAAAGCAATTGGATAGTTTAAAACATTTAGATGAAATTTTGGTACAACAAGCAGAAACTAAAGCCAAAGAAGAAGAAATTAAAACTCAAAAGATTATAGAGGGAGTACTTTTTGTAGGAATAATATTAGTAATTGGATTTTTAGGACTTGTTTATAAGCAGCTCAATACCACTAAAAAGCAAAAGCTAGTAATTGAAGAAAAGCAACAAGAGATTACCGATAGCATCAATTATGCTAAAAGAATTCAAGATGCCATGATGACCTCGTCTGTTTATTTAAAAGATACTTTACCTAAAAGTTTTATTTTTTTTAAACCTAAAGATGTAGTTTCAGGAGATTTTTATTGGATTTATAAAGACCAGCAGGAGAATATTTTTTTCACAGTTGCAGACTGTACAGGACATGGAGTACCAGGTGCATTTATGAGTATGATTGGGACATCCTTACTAAATGAAATTATAATAGAAAAAGGGATTATGGATACAGATAAAATATTATTTGAAATGAGGACTCAGATAATTAAATCTTTAAATCAAGAAGAAGAAGGTGCACAAAAAGATGGAATGGATATTTCGTTATGCAAACTAAATATGAAAAATAAAACCGTAGAGTTTTCTGGCGCTCACAATTCTCTTATTCACATAAGTGAGGACGAATTGAAAACCTACAGGGGAGACCACCAACCTGTCGGATTATTATTGGGGGATAAAAAACCATTTACCAAACACAAAGTAAAACTTAAAAAAGACGATATGCTTTATATTTATTCAGATGGTTATCAAGATCAATTTGGAGGGGAAAAAGGGAAAAAGTATATGGCAGCTAAATTTAAGAAACAGCTTTTAAAAATGAGCAAAGAAACTGAGGAGCAGCAGTTGGTAATGTTAGATCAAGAGTTTTCTTCTTGGATTAATAATTACGAACAAATAGATGATGTGTGTGTAATGGGAGTAAGAATAACCTAATAGAATTGAAATAAATGTATAGAAGATTATTAATTTTA
>Ga0228627_1001321_pt1 | contig 13091 bp, 6 predicted proteins | sample 33DmetaG_FD_190483 | JGI IMG/M metagenome (GOLD analysis project Ga0228627, IMG submission 190483) | Seawater microbial communities from Monterey Bay, California, United States - 33D | ecosystem: Environmental > Aquatic > Marine > Coastal | place: USA: California | collected 2016-09-28 | reverse complement strand
CTTTTTATTATTGCTCCTCTGATTGAAATATCAAAGAAATGATCACTCATAAATAACTCTTCTAAAACTGGCTGTATAACATAATTATTTGCTATCAATGTCGACGCCATTTGAGTAATAACAGTATCCTGAACATCTTGAGTTATATCATAATTAACAAAATATCGATATAACTTTGTACAAATGAAATTTGCAACTGCAGGTTGTTGGAATATTATATCTATATAATTTTCATATTCTTGTTCTCCTGCGTTTGTAACCACTGCATCTCCAAAATGAGAAGATAACTGTTTAGGCTCATCTGAATGATAAAGTAAATTGAAAGTAGAAGAAGGGGATGTTATTGTTGAACTTCTCATACCTTCAACTGTCCAACCTGTTAATATCTTAGCTCCTGCTGCAATGTCTTGTTCTTTATAGTTGGAATAATCTCCATCACCAATTTGTGGCCCTTTTCCAATTGTATATAATTCTAATAACTCTCTAGCATAATTCTCATTAGGACTAAAAGATTGATTGGAGACACCGTTCAAAAAAAATAACATATTAGGGTCTATTGTCATTTCTTTAATTAATTGTTTAAAACCTCCTAAAGCATGAGACCTTATCAAATGAAAATAATTATAGGTAGCTCTGGAATCAAACGAAGCTTCAGCCGCAAAATGATTTTGCCAAAATAAACATATTTTTTCAGCTATACTTAACCCTTCATTATTAATGTTTTCCATTAACCATGCAGCAATAGAAGCTCTTCTGGCATCTTCAGTAGTTTGACTTTCTCCAGTAGGATATATACTATTTACCCAGGTTTGTCCAAAGCTGGCAACTTGCTCTTCGGGCAAATATGTTAATGGAGGTGATAAAGTGGGTATAGTCATCAAGCTAGATACTGTTGCTGACAATCCATTTGTTACGGCATCTCTTATTTGTTGAAGCGTAGCTCCAAACATTGTTCTCCTCAATAAATGTGCTGCCTCAACTTCTGTAAAATTACCAGAATAAGGAGACATATTTAATGAAACTGGCGCATCAATAGATTGATCTTTAGTCATATTCTATAATTTTAGTTGAAAATCAAAAAAGGTGCTCAATATGAGCACCTTTCAATCTAAAGTAATTTATGACAGCTATTTAGCCAAAACAACTCTCTTGAAATATTTTTCTGTATCGCTAACTTCGATGCATATAAAATATACCCCTGATTTGAATTCAGATAAATCAACTTCATTTACAGAACCTTCTCCTTTTTCAACATCTTTAACAAAATTACCCATCGCATCGAATAATCTTATCGATTTGATATCCTTATCTTCTTGATACCTTCCGTCTGATGACAATAACTGAAAGTTTAAGTTTGAAGTTGTTGGGTTTGGATATACTACCAATTCATCTTTAACTAATTGATAAACCAAAGTGTTCCTTACTTTATTTGTTTCAATGAAGTCCTCATAATCAAATTGAATTTTAGCTTCATTAATAATTTCAGTACCTTCTAATAAATCATCATTCATACTTATCGTAAAAGAAATAAAACCATTTGAAAGCTCTTCGTTAGTTGAACTATCTGGAAGATTAATATTTCTAAAATAAGCAGTAAACAATCCGTCTGAAGAGACATTGAATGTAAAATCATGAGATGATTTCACATCTTTTAATGTTCTTAAGTTTAGCTCTTTCGGAAGTTGATCTAGAAGCGTAACATTAGAAGCATAAAAATTACCAATGTTTTGGAACCTAATTGTATAAGTTAACTCTTCAGTTTCTCTAATATACCCACTTTCTGATAAACCTTTTGGAGAAACTAATAAATCATTTGGATCAATTGCTCCAACAACTTCTGCAACTTCGTGTGCTTGATTATCTGAATTATCCACATCCGATGCTTCAATTACTTCAACATTAAAGACTAAAGGATCACCTATTACTTTAGAAAGTAATACAGAATCTTGAATGTTAATGGTAATAGATTGTCCTGGTTGAATTGAATCAAATGTCCAAGTGTATTCGTTTGCATTTATACTATTGTAAAATGGAATACATTGAGCAACAACCATTCCTGAACCTAATGTAAATTTGACTGGTACATTATATGCAGTTTCTGTACCAGAGTTTCCAACATTAATTTTCATTAAGTTTTTAAAACCTCTTCTCATAGCAGTCAATGAAAGATCAACATTTAAGTTAATACCAGCTATTGAAGCCTCAATAGGAATATTAATCTCTTTCACATCATTATTTGAAGAAATTGTAAATGTTTCGTCCGAACAAGAGCTAGCCCAATTTCCTTGATTTTCAAAAGTGGATGTGTAAGTTCCCGTTTGAAGATAAGTAGAAAACTCACCATCTCCATTAGTGTATGTAAACTGACCATTACTAAAGGATACTTTTACATTACTAATATTATACTCTCCTGCATCAATTGAACAGTTTGTGTTATCGTCTAAAAAGACTTTACCATGAACTAAAGCACCATTTGGCTCAGTAATAGTATTTTTTGCATTCAATGTTAAATCTGTAATTGTTTGAATTAAACCTGAAGGCCATAAAACAACAACCGAATCAATTGTCGATTTCCCTAAACCAAAATGATTAAAATAACTACTTTGACCTCCAATACTAGTTTGTGAATTAACCTCTCTTATCTGACGTTTATTTCCTCCATAAACCTTAATTCTTGCCCCGACAGCACTTTTATTAGAAACGGTTCCAATTAGTTTAACCTTAATATGGTTGTTAGAATTTCCGTTATTTACAAAAAGATGATTTTTATTATCTGAATGCGTTGTAACAAAAACATCTAAATCTCCATCATTATCAAAGTCGAACCAACTTTGTCCCATACTCTTTCCATAGTTTGATTCAAGTAATTCGTCTTCATATCTATCGAAATTTCCAGTACCATCATTCAGGTATAAATGTTTTTTACCTTGATCATTAGTTACATAAAGGTCTAAATCCATATCATTATCTAGATCTATAAATGCAGAACCATGAGAGTGACCTTTATCATTAGCAGCACTTCCTACTGTTACTTTTGTGAAATCACCATTTTTATCGTTCAAGTATAAGAAGTTCTTTTGATTAGATGCGTTTGTAACATATAAATCCAACCAACCATCGTTATTAATATCTCCCCAACTTGAACCTATTGAGTTACCTCCTTCATTACAAACTATTGATGACGTTAATTTTGCAAAGTTCCCATTTCCTTGATTTACAAATAAGGAGTTATTATCGTTTCCAACATTAGAAATGAATACATCTTGATCACCATCATTATCATAATCCGCCCATGATGCACCTAAAGAAGTAACAGATTCTGAAGCCAAGTCACCTACTTCAATTTTTGTAAAAGTTCCATCTCCATTATTATGGTAAACCTCATTAAATTTAGTTTCAAAATAATTTGTAATCAATACATCTAAATTACCATCGTTATCGTAATCCGCAAAAGATCCATTATGATAATAAGCTATTTCTTTCGTTATAGGAGTATTACTTTCTTCATCAAACTCTACATTCGCTTTTCCTTTAAACAAGTGGTTTGTTTTAGAAGTATTGTTGGTTAACAATGCATCATTAAAACCATCGTTATTATAATCTGCCCATGTTGAAGAAATAGTTGTGCTTCTTTTTGAAGTTAATTCTCCTAAATCTTCTAAAGTAAACACATTGTTTCCTCTATTCTTGTAGTAGTAATTTGAAATATTCTTGTTTTTATTATTAACAAAAATATCATCCCATCCATCTCCATCAATATCTATCGTATTTGAAGTCCATGAATCTGTTAGTTCTCCACTAAAAGGCATTCTTGAAAAAAGTAAACGTGAAGTATTTGAACTGATAACCTTAATACCCTGTGTAATGGAACCGTGCTCTTTTTTACCTTTTACTTTACCAGAAATATTTGTTTCAATTCCAATAACGATATTAACACCAATAGGATCTCCGTTATTATACATTGTTTGAAGTACAAAACGAGAAACTACTTTATAAACATGAGAATTATGTAACTTTAATTGCATTGGAAAAGAAACATCTGTCTTAAAATCTTTTATTTCTATTTGACCATCAATCTCACTATCAACTGTTTCATCAATTAATTTACAACTTAATATTCTAAATCCATCTCCTGCATTTACATGAGCCATTGCACTGTCAATATCTTCAGAACCATTAAAATGTAAAGTAGAGACAACTTCAATTGTATCCCCTGGTACTCCTATATTATCATTATAAGAAGAAGATAATGAATAATTTTGCTCTAAAGAAGAACCAAAATACATCATCCAGTTATCATTCGCATTAGAATTAACTACACTAATTTTATTATCTGAAGTTACAGTTACATAAGGTCTTTCTGGTCCATCAGAAACTTTTCCTGTTCCATTATAGATAGACTTCCATTCTGCTAATGTAAAATAACAGTCAGCATACCTATTTGGAAGGATGGTAATCGTTCTATTAATTTTTGTTCCATCTGTATATGTATCTTTCACATTTACGTGGCATGTATCATCAGAAGCAAAAAGGTATAAATGTGTTAGTTTTTGTCCAAAATAATTCCCTGTAAATGGATCCTTAACATTACTTTGGTTTCCAGGAGGAGCCATGTAAACTAAGAAGTCTTTACCAGCACTGTTTCCTGTTAAAGAACTACAAGCAGTAACAAAATCTGAAGTTCCTGGATTACCAGTTTCTAACCAGTTTGCTTCAAAAACGATCACTTTTTTTGTTGCAGAACAAGTTACTTTAAAAACAGTAGCATGACTTACATTACCTTCATTTTTTCCAACCCAATCTACTACTTCATTTTTATTAGCTGTCCAACTTTTAACTGGAACCCATGAAGCATCTTCATACCTTTCTAAACTTATGAAGTTATTGTCATCTAATGAAATCATTCTAATCTCTTGCTCTCCCCTGCTTTGGTAAGGAACTCCAAAAAAGAAAAGATCTCCAGAAGAACTTCCATCTTCAGAAGGAACATATCCACCACCATCTCTTTCATTACCATATAAGGCACCATATTGAACTGTAACAGGCTTATTTGTTTCTATTAAATAAGTCTCCCCTGAACTCATTAAATTTCTTCCTTCTGAATTTTTGTAAATTAAGTCTTCCCCTACATCCAAATTCTTTTGAATAACAATATCTCTTGAAAAATAATCTACATCCGTATAACCAGTATTTGTAGTTGTGCTTAAAGAAATTTTCTTTACCGTTACCTCTGTATTATTCTCATACGCAAAAACATTAATATCTCTTTTCGAACTCGATGTTTTTGGAGCATAAACAATAAATTTTTGTCCAACACCAGTTTTATTTGTTGCTGGAATCCAATCATGCTGCCAATCACTATTAGTGGATTGAGAAGCATAAACTAACTTATTGGATTTTACAATTAAATAATCTCCATCTTGTTTCAAAACTCCATTAGAAGCTCTTTCCGCATCATCATTTACACCATTATCTCTTATATAAAGAACATATGACTGACCTGCCATTAAGACACCAGAAACAGAATCATCGGTATCTCCATCTTCCCCATCATCAATAATCTCGAAAGAAGTACTGTCATAAAGTGCCGTAACAATCAAACACACATCTCTTTTTACTCTATCATTATTTGGAGAGAGATAAATATTAAAATATGTAGATGGTTCACCTGTAGCTCGGGCATTTGAAACACTAAAAGAAACTATAAAAATAAGAAGTAAACTTTTAGCAGAGAAAATGAAATTTTTCATTAATTTATTATGTTTTTTGTTGCTATTTTAAACAAGTTAACATACAAAAATACGATTTTTTATACAATTATTAAAATTTATTACGCTCTAACGACCAAATCAAACCTAGAAACTTTCAAACTATCCATAAGAAAATTGATTTTATTTCTTAAACCCCATAACATTAAGTTTTGTTTCTGTCCTTTAAGGTAATGTAACAACCCTCGTTTTGAAGAAGAATCGTCAACAAAATGAGGGTACAATAACCTATCGATCCTATTATTTGAAGAATTCAAAAGTTCACTGTAATAACTATAAGAAGAAGGAATACTTTGTCTATTTAAAATAAAAAACAACCCAACAAACCTTGCATTATCTTGAGCGGACATAACTCTTTGTCCTTTATGATTAATTGTAGAATACGAGATAACTTTCTTGATACTCATAATTTCTATTGATTTAACTTTTAGCTTCCAAATAAAATCGATACTAATAGAACTCCCTTCTTGAAACTCAATTATTATAGACCTCATTTTTGAATTCGTCTTCTTTGATATTTTTTTAACGCTTTCAATCGAAGAAAGAAAACCTCTATTCAAATCGTTTAAAAGATCTTTACTCAAACAGATTTCTAATTCAGCTTGAAAAGATTCCTTTTTGTTTTTCAATTGAGGTGTTTTAATCATGGCATATTTCTTACCATCTAAAAAAGAAAATAACCCTTTCACAAATGCCTTTTTTTGATCCATAACATTAATACAAACACTAACTAATACCTCATTACTATTATTATTTACATCCATGACACTCAATTTTAAATTAATACTAGTTAAATATTAGCTTAAATCAGACCAAAAAACACAAAGTGCTGATAACATGTATTTTAACGAAAAAACAAAGGTTAATATATTCCATTAAATGGAAAGAATCCACATTTAAAACAAGTTTAGAAATAGAAAAAGACCAAAATAAATTTTGGTCTTCTTCCATAAATGATTAAAATCTATTTTAATAAAACTATCTTCTGGTGATATCTTTCAAGATTATTAATCTCAATATTTAAGAAATAAATACCAGGCATATTATCTGAAATATCAATTCTATCTGAAATTAATAGGTCTTTTAATTCAATTAAAACCTTTCCATTTGAATCGAATAATTGGATTCTTTTAATCAAATCAACATCTAACAATCCTCCATCTTTTGACTTTAAATTAATATTAAACACACCATAATTTGGATTTGGGTACACCAACAAATCGTTCATTAGGTAATTTAACACGATTGTATTTCTAACAGTATTTGTTTTTACTAACTCTTCATAATCAAACTGAATTAATGCGCTATTATCAATCACATCTCCTTCTTGAACACTTTCATTAATTGGAATTTGAAAAGAGATAAATCCATTCGAACCAAACTTATCCGAAATTGAATCTGGTAAATTAATATCTCTAAAAAATGCTTTGAACAGTCCATTTGCATCAACACTAAACCCAAAATCATGAGATGACTTGACATTAGTTATTCTATTATAGTCTAAATGTTCAGGTATTTGATCCATGATAGTCACATTTGACGCTAAATAAGTTCCAACATTTTGAAAACGAATAGTATATGTTAAAAGTTCTGAAGATTTAACTAAACCTTCTTTACCTATACCTCTTGGCGAAACTAAGATATCATTTGGATCAATTGCACCAACAACTTCTACCGTTTCTACTTTTGAGTTGTTTAAATAATCAATATCATCAGAATTTTCAATTTTAACAAGAAAGTTTAAAGAGTCTCCAATCTGTTTGACTAATAAAACTGAATCTGTTAATTCTATAGTTTTAGATCCCCCTGCGGATAAACTATCTAGTATCCATGTATAATTTTGTCCAGTATTGTTATGATAAAAAGGTACTGAATTAGTTAACTCCATTCCATCTCCTAATATCAAACTTACAGGAACTCCATAAGATGTTTCTGTTCCTTTATTTTCTATATGAATATTTAGCTTGTTTTGGAAACCTCTTCTCATTACACTCAACGCCATATCTATTGATAAATCAACTCCTGAAACAATGGAACTCATTGGGATGTTAACGTTATTTGTTGAATTACCCGCAACTTTTAATGTTTGCAAAGAACATGAATTCACCCAATATCCTGATTCAATAGCTTTTACAGAATAATTTCCATTTGATAAATAAGTCTTAAAAGCACCGTCTTGAGATGTTACTGTATATTGATTATTATTAAATTTCACTTTAATATTTGCAATACCAACTTCATCATTATCTTTAATACAATTATTATTCTTATCATAAAAAACCTTTCCTTCAACTAAAAATCCAGACTTCTCTACAACAGTATTCAAGCTATTAGTTTTTAGACCTTTAACTTCTTCCACAATCCCTGATGGCCAAAAAATAAACGCACTATCTATTTTAGAATTCTTCCCTAGTCCAAAATGAATAATTGAACTGTTTTGTCCACCAATTCCTTTTTGAGAATTAATTTCTCTTATTTGAATTTTATCACCTATACATAATTTAACCTTTGCTCCAATGGCATCTTTATTTGATATTGAACCTATAAGTTTAATTTTTATCCAATTATTAGAGTTTCCATTATTGATAAAAAGTCTATTTTTCTGATTTGAATGTGTTGCAATAAAAACATCCATATCTCCATCGTTATCCATATCAAACCAGCTTTGTCCCATACTCGAACCGAAACTTGCTTCTATTAATTCATTGTTTTTCTTGACTAAATTACCCGAACCATCATTAATGTATAAAAACTTCTTACCATTATCATTCGTAACATAAAGATCTAAATCCATATCATTATCCACATCTACAAAAGAACAACCATGAGAATGACCTTTATCCATAGCAATTTCTCCTTCAGTCACTTTTATAAAATCCCCTTGTTTATCATTGATATATAAGGCATTCTTTTGGTTAGATGCATTCGCTACAAATAGATCTAAATAACCGTCATTATTAACATCGCCCCATACACTACCTACAGAATTACCTCCATCATTACAAACTATTGAACTCGATTTTTTCTTAAACTTCTTGTTTCCTTGGTTAACAAAAAATGCATTATCCTCATTTGCTCCATTTGGAACAAATAGATCCTGATCACCATCATTATCATAATCTGCCCAAGTTGCTCCCAAAGACATTTTAGTTTCCATAGCTACTTCACTATTTTCAACTTTTGAAAAGTTTCCTCCTCCATCGTTATGGTAAAGCTCATTGAATTTTGTAGGCATAAAACTACTTAAGAAAACATCTAGTAGCCCATCGTTATCATAATCAACAAAGGATGAGTTATGGTAATACCCAACTTCTTCGGTTATTTTTGACGAATTGTTTTTAGAAAAAGATTGACCAGCATTACTTTTCAGTAAAACATTTTTGTTTTTGGTGTTATTAGAAAATAAAACATCTTTTTCTCCATCATTATTGTAATCAGCCCATGAAGCACTAACAGTAGTATATTTTTTATTGGTTAACTCATTAATTTCAACTTTAGAAAAACTATTATTACCATTATTTCTATATAGCTTATTTGCAGTTCCCTCTGTTTTTTCACAAATAAATACATCTTCAAATCCATCTTTATCAAAATCGATGACATTGCTTGTCCATGTATTTGTATACTCATTTGAAAAATCTACTTCTGAAAATAGAAGGTTAGATGTATTAGTACTCTCAATCGAAATTCCTTGTGTTAATGAAGATTGTTGAAATTCACCATTTACAATTCCTTTTAGATTTGTTTCAACTCCTACTACTCTGTGATTTTGCATCAAATCACCATCATCATACATAAGGTTTAAACTGACTCTTGTTTCTATTTGATAATCTTTGCTACTAACTAAATTAAAATCTGGAGAAAAGATGACCTGAGTACCAATAGAACTATTTTCTATGACACCGTTAACTACTTCACCTGTCGTTATGTTTCTCAATATAGAAGAAACAAGGGAAACACCACTTTCAATATTTACCTCAATTGTAGGGTTGTTAACCACAATTTGATCCTCAAACACAATAGAAGAATTAATTATTGCAGTATCTCCAGGAATACCAGAGTTATCAATTTGAGAAGATAATTGAGCAAAACGTTGCTTTAAAGAGGATCCAAAATACATCATCCAATTATCATTAAAATTAGAGTTAACAACACTGATATTCTTGTCTGAATTTATTGATACATATGGTCTTTCTTCACCTGAAGAAGACCTTCCGTCACCATTATAAATAGATTTCCATTCTTGTAACGTAATAATACAATCAATATATTTACCAGGTAAAATAGTAAAGGATCTATTTAACTTTTGACCATTAGTATAAGTATCAACCAATGTTACATGGCAAGTATCCATAGATGCAAATAAATATACATGTGATAACTGCTCACCGAAAAGGTTTCCTGTAAATGGATTTCTTACATTATGTTCATTACCTGGAGGTGCAACATAAAGTATAAAATCCTTGCCAGCTGATTTACCAGTTAAAGATGAACAGGAAGAAGCAAAATCTGAAGTACCAGGGTATCCTGTCTCCATCCAATTCGACTCAAAAACAATAACCTTCTTATTATCTGAAGACCTCACTCTAAATACAGTAGAATAATTTATATTTCCATTATTTCTTCCAACCCAATCAATTGTTTCATTAGAATCAGCATTCCAAACTTTAATGTTTACCCATGCATTATTTTCATAAACATCTAATTCTATTTGATTATCATCTTGTAAAGAAATCATTCTAATTTCTTGTTCACCTCTTGAACCATTTTGAAAAGGAACCCCAAAATAAAATAGTGAGCCAGCTGAACTTCCATTCTCAGAAGGAACATAACCTCCTCCATCTCTTTCGTTTCCATACAATGCTCCATATTGAACCGTTATAGGTTTATTCGATTCAACAACATATGTATCTCCTGAATTCATTAGATTTCTACCTTCAGTACTTGAATAAATCAAATCCTCACCTATATTCAAGTTCTTCTGAACAACAATATTCGTGCTGTTAAAATTAACATTTGTATAACCACTCTTTGTAAGAGGTGAAGAAGATATTTTTCTAACAGTAACATCTGTATTATTCTCATAGGCAAAAACGTTTATATCACGATTAGAAGAAGACGATTTAGATGAATAAATTATAAATCGTTGACCTATTCCAGATTTATCCGTTGATGGAACCCAGTCATGTTGCCAATCACTATCCGTTGATTGAGAAGCATAAACTAACTTATTAGATTTAATTATAAAATAATCGCCATCTTGTTTATGAATTCCTCCAGAAGCATATCTAGCATCATCATTAATCCCATTATCTTTTATGTATAAAATATAAGATTGTCCCGCCATCAATAATCCAGATTTAGAGTCATCCGTATCTCCATCCATACCATCATCTATAATAACAAAATTTGTACTGTCATAAATAGCTGTAACAATTAAAGCCACGTTTCTATGAACATTATCGTTGTTTGGTGCTACATAAATATTAAAATACGTAGATGGTTCACCATTTGCTAAAACTAAATTTGATATTAGGAGTATGAAAATAAATAAATTTATTTTTTTGAATGTGTGTAATATTGTTTCCATAATTTTAAGTTTTATGATTCAATTACAAATAAGCTTAAATCATGCCTTAGAACTAAATCATTTAATATCAATTAATTAAATATTAAATTTAAATAGACTTTTTCCATTAAATGGAAAAAGTCTATTTATTGCACGCTATTACAAAAAACAAAACCGTAAGATTTTATCTTACGGTTCAGGATATAATTATTAATCACACAAATTTTATAGAAGAAATGAAAACATCTTTTGAAAAAAATGACTTTTAGGTTCTTTCATAATTGACTGTAACTCTTGAATACGAAATAAAACATTTTTCATTCTAGTTATTTCCTCTTTACCTTTGATTATATAATCAAAAGCTCCGTTTTTTAAAGAATTAACTGCTACTTTTAAATCGTCTTGAGAAGAAACCATTACAACAAATATATTTGGATTGTTCGCTTTAATTTTTTTTAAGACTTCGAAACCATTTAATTCTCCCATGTGGTAGTCTAAGAAAATTATAGTTGGATTTTTATCTAAACTGCCTAAACAATCTTCACCACTTGAAAATAACTCTATTTCAGAATAGATTGATTCTTCAACAACTCTATGGTATAAGTTCAAGGTAAACTTATCATCATCTACTAAAAATATTTTATTAAAAACTTCCATAACTTTAATTTTAAAAAAATAAAGCGAAGAACATGCCTAAACCCTAAAACCTTAATAAACAAATACTTAAACGTGATGAAAGTATTTTATATTCCATAATATGGAGAATATTCCAAAAAATCAATGTTTATATTCTTTTAATTGATCTAAAACAGTATCTAAAATATCATAGACGTTTATTAGCTTTTTTTTAACATCAATTGAAAGACCCTTTTCAATTATATATTTTTCTATAAAAACTAAATCATCAATTATTGATGTTATTCCCATACTCTCAATACTAGGCCTTATTTTATGGATATTTTCTTTTAACAAAGCAAGTTCATTATTTGTTTCAAAAGATTTAATCTGAGGAAGTACTAAGTTGATTTGATCACTAAAAATTGCAATCATTTTTGAAATAAAGATTGGATCATTATTAGAAATTTCTACTAACTTATCAATTGTATAAAGTTTATTATTATGTTTCATATTGTTATTTTTGAGATATTTCGCCACTTTTCAATAAATTATAAATAGTCGATTTACCTATTTTTAATATTTCAGCAACTTTCAAAACATCGTTATTATATTTGTTATAATAATGATTTATTATTTCATTCGTATATTCTTTTAATGATTTTTCTTCTTTTGAAAAAACCTCTTCATCTTTAATACTATTAAAAATAATATCTTTTTCTTCAATCTCATAATTATCACAAAGCACACATGCTAAATCAATAACAGATTTTAATTCACGAACATTTCCTGGAAAAGAATAATTAGATAATTTTAAAGCAGCTTCTTTACTAATGGATATACTTTTTAATTTATTATCTTTCACAAAAAGATTAATAAAATGTTTTCCTAAAATAAGAACATCATTATCTCTATCTCTTAGTGGAGGTAGATTAATTGGCAATCCAATTATACGATAGAAAAGATCCTCTCTAAAATTTCCTTTTTTAACCTCCTCCTTCAAATCTTTATGGGTTGCTGTTATTAACCTTGCATTAATCTTTATAATATCTTTACCACCTACTCGTACAACTTCTCTTTCTTGTAAAACCCTTAAAATTTTACTTTGTAGATTTAAATCTAATTCAGCTATTTCATCC
>Ga0228627_1001320_pt1 | contig 13092 bp, 10 predicted proteins | sample 33DmetaG_FD_190483 | JGI IMG/M metagenome (GOLD analysis project Ga0228627, IMG submission 190483) | Seawater microbial communities from Monterey Bay, California, United States - 33D | ecosystem: Environmental > Aquatic > Marine > Coastal | place: USA: California | collected 2016-09-28 | reverse complement strand
ATACAAGACATCTTCTTCGGTTCTATCTGTTTTTATGTTTCCAACTGCATCAAACAAACTCTCATTAAGGTTATCAGGATTCCCATCCCAACTTTTAATATTTGAACTATCCAGTTTAAAAACCTTAAACCCTAAATCCATTTCTTTAGATTTTTCTGGGTGTTCTTTTTTTATTTTTTTCGAAGACAATAAAAGTCTTTGTCTTCCAATTTCTGTCAAAGTTTTAAATTGATTATCAATCTGTTCTGGCAATTGAACTAAAATAAATTTTCTATTACCGCCGTCTTCACTATTTAATCGCAGAACCGCGTCTCCTGTTGTCGCAGAACCTGAAAAGAAATCTAGTACAATGTTGTCTTTGTTTCGGTCAGTCTTTAAAATAGTTTTTATTAAGTCTACGTTTTTTGGGTTTTCGAATGGTAAATCAAAATCTTTTCTGATTTGAGATACTTCAATATCAGTCCAATTAGAAGTTCTTAATGTTGTTTCGTTTGGTCCTACATAATATTGTACTCCTCCATTTTTACCAGTGCCGTTTTCAATTCTTCTCAGAAATTTTAATTTACCTTCAGTATTTTTCCAATACTCCTCAATAGACATTGTTTTTGAGAAATTATCTTCATAAAACTTATAATTTTTTTCTGCCTCTATTGCTTTTGCTTTTGACCACCTCCACTGTCCTGTTTTTGGAGTAAATCCCAAAATCTCGTACCTCATAGTAGGTCGATCAGCACCGCTCCAAAAAACATTCCAACTTCCTTTAGTTGGTTTAATTTCTTTTGTTTTCCTTAAATCATTAAATAGAAAATCTTCAGATTTGGAATATACCAATATGTATTCGAATCCAACATTAAAGGTTTTTAACCCATCCTCTGCAAATTGAACATTTAAGCTTTTTACTCTCCTTCTTGTTATTATGGTGTTTCTGAAATTAGATTCTCCAAAAATTTCATCACATATTTTTTTTAAATTATTTAATTCTCCATCATCAATACTTATAAAAATTACCCCATCCTCTTTTAAAAGATTTCTTGCCAATCGTAATCGGGGATACATCATGTTTAACCAATTGGAGTGGTAACGTCCGTCAGAATCTGAGTTAGTTGAAATTTTATTACCGTCACTATCAATTTGCCCTGTAACCTCTTGGTAGTTTTTGAGGTTATCTTTGTAATTGTCTTTGTAAACAAAATCTTTTCCTGTATTGTAAGGAGGGTCGATATAGATGATCTTAATCTTCCCTGCATAAGACTTTTGCATTAATTTCAATACCTCTAAGTTATCACCTTCGATATACATATTTTGGGTTGTATCCCAATCTAAACTTTCTTCTTTTGCAGGTCTTAGTGTGCCTGTAGAAGGTTTGTGTGCTTCGCGCCTTGCTTGAGACTTTCCTGCCCATGTAAAACGGTAGTATTCTTCCTCTTCTTCCAATTCTTCCCCCAACACCTGCTGTAGTACCTTAAAGTCAATTTTCCCCTCGGTTACAATTTCAGGGAACAGTTCTTTTAGTTTGTCTATGTTGTCGTGAACTAAGTCTTTGCTTTGACTTAATGCATCATCAGGTGTAATTTTTTCTATACTCATTGGATCAAGGTATGTTTTATGTTTTCTATGTCTTGTTTTCGCTGTTGTATTTCCATATTTAAGGAAACACGTTTGTTGAGTTGTGTTTCTTTTTTTAATTGACTTTTTAAAGAAATCAATTCTGTTTGTATGGATTCCACCTTCAAAAGGTGTTCCAAATCTTGTTTTGAACGCTTTTTTCTGTCCTTACTAAAAACTCCTGTTAAAGTGGAGGATTTTAATTGTATGATAGACTCTGTAAACGATTCATAAACGGTTTTTAAGTTTGTTTTATTGAGTTGAGAAAAAGAAAGTGTTTCAACAAACGCATGATTTGTTTTATTCTCAGCACTTTTTTCAATGGGTGAGGTTGTAAAATGATTTTCAAGGGTTCGTTTACTTCCATCGTTCTGGTTGATTCTTTTATCACAGGTACTCATTACCCAGTGGGTTTCATTCTCAACGATCAACACAATTTGATAAGGAATGTACTTTTGAAATAAACCAACAATTGTTTTGACTGCTTTTTCTAGTTCTACAGAAACCCTGCAGGTCATAAGTTGCACTTCTTCAAACAAATATTCAGTGTCTTTATGCATGGGTATGTTTGAGTTAGCGGGTTTGATACTTGCCAACCACTCCATTTTTGTAATAGATGTATTCAATACTTTTTTTTCTGACGAGGTTAAATCAAAATTCTTGGTGAAGAAAACCTTGGTCAATCGTTTGTTGAGTATGCAACGATCAGGAAACTGAAATATGTTGTTATAATTCATTTCCATTGCTATTCAATAATTAAATAATTGATTAACTGTATGTTGTCTTTAGTCAAATCTTCCTCACCACTAAAGAGTGTTCCTCCTGCTGTTGCCAGGGAGTCTAACCCAATCTCCTCTTGTACTCCATTTACTTCTTGTATGGCAGACTTTAGTAATTCTTGATACGTTCCCATTTGTTTGTAACCGCTTGTTTTACTATGAAATACTTCAATGACATCTGCATCTATTTCAGTAGATTGAATACATAATTTACGAAGGTAGTCTAGTGTCAACTTTGGTTGGGAAATTTTAGTGTTTTGACTACCGTTTAAACTCTTGTACACTAAAAAATAAGGATACAATATATTTGAATTATAATGACCTTCTTTTGCGTTTGAGGTGTCTTTGAAACAAAATATTACACCCTGTTGAATTTGTTCGGTATTTGATTTTACAACAGAAAATGTTGCGTTGGGTAGTTGATCTATCACTCGTAACTCTTCGTCTGAAGATTTGTCTAAATCTATCTTAAAGTCGTTAAAAGTTAGGTCAGTAATGGATATATTTCCTTGCACATCCTCAAGGTCAATGACTTGATTCTGCAATTGCTTCAGTTGTTTTTTACGGTATTCCAGATCTTTCATATCAGAAGGATCTTTTGAAATAACATTATCTTCTCCTGTAGCAGAAACATCTAGCATTACCATCCGTCCTTTAACTCGTCCAACCAAATCAATAAAACTATCCAACTCCATATTTGGAAAGAAGTTTACCAGTTGAATATTATCATTGGTAGAACCAATTCTATCAATACGTCCAAAGCGTTGAATAATTCTTACAGGATTCCAATGAATGTCGTAATTGATTAAAAAATCGCAATCTTGAAGATTCTGACCCTCAGAAATACAATCGGTACATATCATTACATCAATCTCATTGGTCTGGTCAGGAAATACTTGATCTCTTTTTTTAGACTTAGGCGAAAAATTAATCAACAATGAGGATAAATCGGTTTTACATTTCGGTAAGTTGGTTTTGTTTGTTCCACTTCCAGTAATTAAAGAAGAATATACCCCGTGTTGTTGCATCAACCAATCTTCAAGGTTTCTGTGTAAATAATTTGCAGTATCAGCAAAGGCAGTAAAAACAATTACTTTTTTATTATCAGGATTGATAGGGTTGTTGAATTTCTCTTGAATTAACAATTTGAGTTTATCCAACTTTGCATCTCTATCAACGGTAATCTCCTCAATATCCTCATATAGATTTTTTAAAATCTGAAGATCAAATTCTAGATCCTGTTTCCATTTTATAAGGTCTATATCTTGAAGCAGCACTTTTGTTTTACCACCTACTAATAAATCTTCCAATTCTGTATCGTCAATGTCAACCTCAGTAATTGTTAAATCCATATCTACTTCACCTCCGTTGTGGTTATCAACTTGGGTAATATTTCGATCTACTGAATTTATTAGTTTTTGTAGCGTTAATCTAAAAGAGTCAATGGAACTTTCTAAACGTTTGAGAAGGTTTACACGCATTAAGTATATTAAACTCTGTTCTCTATCAATTTGTTTGAAAACACTACCTCTACTAGTAATGATGTCATATTTTAATTCATACTCCTCTCGTTTATCAGACCTCACGTATGCAAGTGGGGTATAAGAAGCGAGTGTTAAATTGCTGATTTCATCATACAATTCTCCAATATTGCTGAACTTTTCTTGTAAATCAATAGGTGGTGTTACAGTAATGGGTTTTAAACGATTCGGAAATTTTCCAATATTTGTTGTGTCATAATATTTCTCGATATGTTTTCGTGACCTTGCAATGGTCATCATATCTAAAATCTTAAAGTAGGATCCTCCTAGATCTTCAAGTAAATCGTTTACATTAATTTCATCAGGGTTTTTTTCACTAAACCATTGATTAAATTTACGTTGTGCATCACGTAAAACTTGAGTAATACTTTCTATTCCATAATCATTGAATGCATCATCTTCACCTTCAGTTATGAATGAAATTTGGTTTTTTAAATCATTCATTTTGTTATTCACAGGCGTTGCTGATAACATCAATACCTTCGTCTTGATATTGGCACGAATAACATCATTCATTAACCTTGAATAACGAGTGACTTTATCTTTTCTATTTGGATTGTTTCGGAAATTGTGAGATTCATCAATAACTACGAGGTCATAATTACCCCAATTGATAGTGGAGAGGTTTATATCCCCTGAATTGCCACTAGTTCTAGACAAATCTGTATGATTCAGTATGTCATAGTTTAATCGGTCCTTAGAGAGGATATTTCGCTTGTCGTTTAATTGATAAATAGACCAGTTCTCTCTTAATTTTTTTGGTGCTAGAACCAATATTCGATCATTTCTGAGTTGGTAATATTTTATAACCGCTAGTGCTTCAAAAGTTTTACCCAAACCAACCGAATCAGCAATAATACATCCACCATAGGTTTCAATTTTATCTATTGCACCTACAACAGCGTCTTTTTGGAAATTGTAAAGTAGATTCCATACCGCAGACTCTTTAAAACCAATTTTATTCAGTTTGGAATCTAATCGTTCATCCACTTGAGAAAAATTGAATATTTCTTTAAGAATTGACTTGTATAATAGCGCAGGTGATAAGTCTTCTGTAAACGTATTTAAGAAACCTAAAACTTTATTTTTAAGATTGTTTTGAGAAGTATTCCATTGGTAATTAAAATGATTTAAATACTCTTTTTGATCGTCAATAATTTCATTGATGAATACTGGAAAAGGAGTTCTTACTTCTCCCAAACTAACAGAATCAAGGTTTAGTGGGGTTAGCGTATAACAAACTGTTTTTTCATTACTGCTCAGTATTAATAAGTTTTGATTTCCAATTGAACCACTTTTTATCTCAACAGATTGACTGATAAACTTTTTAACCCGTTCAATCTTAAACTTCTTATCTAGATTAAGGTTCAAATGTTCTTCACTTTCATTATTTATAAAAACAGTCGGATTTGAATCTTCTGAAAAGTTTAAAAGAAATTTAATAGATTTTACTTTTTTAAAAGTTGGAAGTAGGTGGAATAACGAAAAAGAAGTGAAATAAGATCCAGAATAATATACACTGGTTTCACTTGTAATGGAAGATTCCAATACATTCAATAACCTCAGACTTTTGTTATCTATAATTTTCATTTAACTTAAGGTCTTGGTTGAGGTGATTAAATCTTTAATGTCAACATCCAAAATTTCAGCAATTTGATTCAAGATTTCCAAACGAGGCTGCTGTCGGTTTTGTACATAACTGTTCACAGTGTTGAAACTCTTACCAAGTTTCTCTGCTAACCAGATTTGTTTTATTCCCTTTTCTTCTAAGACCTCTTTAATTCGGTTCATTATTTAGAATTTGATTAAAATCAAATCTAATATATTTGTGATTAACACACAATTTTTTGTTATGTTTATTACAAATCAAAATAGTGCACAATTGAGTCAGAAAGTCATTAAAAATAATCAGAGTATAGTTCCATTCTTTAGTGAGAGAATGAACTTTATTCGAGGCCTAGACCCATTAGGTCTTCAAAATACTTCTGACTCGACCTTTTCTATTCTTCTACCAGGCCTTAATAATGTAACAGGGAGAATTCGATACTATAGCTTCTATTGTTGGCTTTTAGATGAATATAGTAAACGCGTTGGCAGTACTGATCCAAAAGAACAGAGGAAATTTATTAGGACTGCAGAATATATAATTGCTTTGAGTTCTCAGTTTTATAGTGGTGATAATGGAAGTATACCTGGAAGTAATTATGCTAAACTTGAAATACAGAATAATGAAATCGACCTGCATGATCTAAATGCAGGAATTTATAAACCAGACGGAACTACAGCAAACACCTACTGGAATTTCGGTTGGGGTGCTTTTGGCCAGTATTATTTAGGATCGATGCGAGACATTGGAATTATTATCAATCGTGATAGTGAAGGTGGTATTTATACTAGAACCAGTTCTAAAGATGAAGGATTTATAAGTGGAGAAATGCTTGCAAAGTCATTTGCAACTAACATTGATTCCGAAAAATCAGATTTATTTTTTGATTGTATTTTTAAAGGTAAAATAAATGAAGACCAACTTAAGAATCTATTACCTGATTTCAACCTTACTAATGTTCCTGTTGGCAGTGAAGAGGAGAGTCAGTTGATTCAACTTTTGATTCAAAAGGATTACCCTCTAAGAATTGAAGAAGATCCTTCAACGTTGAGAAAACAAACAATAACTCACCTACTGAACTTCTCAAATTCTAAACCAACATCTTTTAACGATAGAGAATTTGTTTACGCTGCTTATTACCAAAAGGGAGCTAGCAAGAATAAAGTTGAAGAAAGTTTATTTGGATGGTATTATTATCAGTTTAATGAATTTTGGCATTATGCAAATACCTCAATATTAAATGGTGTATTAGATTCACTTGAGGATTCATACGGTCCCAATTGGAGCCCTTTAAGACAACTTGTTGATGGTATCGGAGAATCAGTGATTGATCTGTTTAAAACAGAAAATTTATTAGATGATTCTGATGAAAAGGTCTCTGATATTTTATCAAGACTTGAATTAAATGAACATGATTTATTTCAAAAGATTTCAAAGACTAAAAAAACTGAAAAGGTATTTTATGGAATCCTACTAATCTTCTCACAATACCTAAATAACAAAACAAATCTTGTATCATTGAAAGAGTATGGAAATAAAAATGATCTGGGTAAAGATGGGGAGGGACCAGGTTATTTTTTAACCCAATTCAAAGTAAAAATGTCAATTTCGATTTTTGATTTTACCAAAGAGTACATTTTCAAACATATTATATACAGGCACCAATATGTAGCTTTTCGAAAAATACGTGGTGGGGGTCTATCCACTCAAAAGTTTATTATTGAAGATCATCATATACGATACCTTGGAAATTTCGAAGCAGCATATACAGGTCCTAGAATAGGAAATCTAATATCGTTTCTTAAAGACCTCAACATTTTATCAACCGACAATGTGCTAACTGAAAAAGGAGTTTCTGTATTTAATCAAATTTCATTGAATGATTAAAAGAAGAAACATACTCGACCTGATTGGTAAACACAGGGGAAAATACCATTCTTGTGTTCTTACATGTTATTCATTTGATTTTTCTTTTTTTGAAGAGAGGGTCCTGCCTACATTAAGATTAGCAAACATTAAAAATGTGAATGTATTAGCTGATGGTCACTATCTAGAAATGGCGCAAGAGGCTACAACAGGAAGAGAATTTAAACACAACAAGACATATAATTTTCACCCCATTTACGAAACTGGAGTTTTTCATCCAAAAATTATCCTTCTAACTGGAGTTCGTCATGGTTTACTAATCATTGGATCTGGAAATATCACCTCATCTGGTTTAAGTACTAATGATGAAATTTGGGGTGCATTTCATCTTGATAATATTGGCAATGAAAATGCCCCGTTATTTGGCGCTGCATGGGAATACCTGAAACCGTTTTTAGATAAGTCACTTGGTTTTATTCCTCAAAAAATTGAATGGATGAAAAAACATTCCCCTTGGCTAAATGATCTTCCAGTTACTTCAGATTGGATTAAACTGAAGAGTTTAGGACTTGAAGTTAAATTTATTGCCAACTTAAGTGGCAATTCAATATTCTCTCAATTGTCCGCCATCATCCCTACCACTGATGTTGATAAGCTTACAATTATAAGTCCATATTTTGATAAATCTGGTGCTCAAGTCAAACAGTTAATCAGTCTTTATTCTCCTCAACAAACCTCATGTTTAGTAGATATAAACTCTGGAACAGTACCATCCGAATTAGATGGTGAAAATCGTATTGATTTTTATGACTGGGCAGAGTGTCGAGACGATTATGATAATACATTTAATAGGTTACATGCAAAATTGTTTCATTTTGTAGGAAACAGTAAAGAGTATCTTTTACTTGGTAGTCCCAATGCGACCATTGCTGCTCTAGGACTTGGAAGTTCAAATGCAGCTAACGCTGAAGCGGCAATTCTTCTAAGAAGAAATACAACGGGAAGTACACTATTAGACGACTTAAAGATTAAACTACCGCAACAAACAGTAAATGTTAAAGGGGTTAATAGTAACGGAATTACCGAGGGATCAATCAAAAGAATTAAATATGAATATAGAATTCTTTATTCTGAACTGAGATCAAATGAACTGACCATATTTTTAAAAGAAGGAGATATTGACCTTAATATGATTTCAGTTCTTGATAGAAATGAAAACCGAATTGATTCCAAAATCAAAGAGGTAAAAGAAAATATCATCACAGTCTATGTTACAAACCCCGATGATGTCTTTAAAATATATGTCGAAAGCGAAGGAGTAAGAATAAGTAATTACTCCATTGTACATAGACTGGAGGGACTCCTTAGGTGTAATCCTGACCCAAATCAAGAGAAATTGGACGCTCTATTAGAACACGATTTTATTGATGGGGAGGAAATAACAGATCTACTTCAATTTGTTGATTACAACTGGGCGGACGATCAATCAGAATCTATAAAAAAGGTATTTAATCATAGTACTGGTGCAGTTAGAACTGCAACTGAAAATAAAGATGATAAAGAATATGAAGTTCTTGATGCCAAACAATTCAATAAGGTCAGTACTGAATCCTTATTGAGACAAAGTGGTGAACTATCTAACTCAACAGTTAAGATTGCCGAATTTCTCAGTTTATTTTCTTCAGGGATGGTTATGGGTAACGACGAATTTAGAGAAAGTGAGGAGCAAAGACTTTATGAGGATGAGCAGCAGCAGGGACAAGGTGACGAAGTAGACAAAAAATCTAAGAGAGTTAAAGGGAGTAAAGAAAAAACGGCCATATCTAAATACTTTAAAAAACTTGATAGTGTTTATTCAGCATCTCTTTCTACATTCATTAAATCAAGAGTCACGAATGATCTTCAAGGCGATAAAATAACCATAAGGTCCTTGTCGAGTATTCTAATTGCCATACATCTGATTTATTTAAAATTTGGAAAGAAATTTATGGTACTTACCAGTGAATTAGATCAAGACGGTGAATTTGTTACCAAGGAAGAAACCTACTTGAGTATAGGATCTAAATCAGAATCTGTTGATACAGTAAAAGGATTTTTGATTAATGTTTTTGGGAAATTTCTTTTAGTTTCATCAAGTGGTTATAAAGACTACGAATATGAAATATTGCACCAGAAGTTGTCTAAAAGTCGGGAGCAATTGTTTCTTAAATCAGTTCTATTGATTTTAAACACGAACTGGAAGAGTTCTGAAACTAAAGACAGAGATATTTTACTTCTAAACTGTTTATACTTTATTCTAGGTGAACAAATTCTCTTAAAGGAATTTCAAGATGATTTGACCAACAAACTTCAAGATTTGAAGTCAAGAACAAATTTCATAAGTTCTGAATTTGAAGAACAAAAAGTTTGGTTTGAAGATAATCTCTTAAAGGACTATATAAAATGGTATACAGCATTTATTGATCCAAAAAATGAAAGGAAAAAATTGATATCTCCAGTATCTAAACTTGGTTATGGTAATATATTATTCAATAGTAAGATTGGGTTTAACTTCATTAAAAAGGTAGATGCTAGTGAACAAACATCTAAACTAAATTTATCGAGATGTGGTTATCCTTTTACAGATGGAGATGTAGAACTGAAAAAGATACAATTTGGGAGTAAAATCATATTATATAATTAATTTGAAAGTATGTGTGACCTTAATGGATCTTTCCGACTTTGTACCTGTAGTGAGGATATAGACTATTCAAAACCTCATTGGATTTTACATATGAATAGCGCTAATAATGGTGAAGAAGTGGTGGTCACTATCGGATTGATGAAACCAATTAATCTCATTGATAAAATAGAGAGAAGAAAAGTCTTAAGAAGGTTAAACACAATCAATGTATTTGACTTTGATTACAGCCCATCTGAAAATGATCAACTAGAGTTAAACTATGAAGAGGATTATGGTTACAAATTCACATTTAAAAAAGGAAAATGGGTTTTTGAAGAATGGTATGGTGAACATCAAGAATTTGGACATAAGGATCAAAAAGAAGGGGTAATTGATTCACTTCCTTCACAATTAAAGGAAGTTTACAAACGTTACCTGAATGTTCTTAATGAAGGAGAAATGGATATTGTTCAGTGCGGGTGGACTAACTATAGAATGTCTGAAAAGAAATTGATAGAATTATTGGAGAAAAGAATTAGAGGCGAAAAAATAAATCTAAATTAATTTAATAATGAAAAAAGAAATAAACAAGGATTTACTTTATGAGTTTATAGAAAATTCTACTCGCTGTATTCTTGATGAAATAAAAACAGATGTAAATTTTTATTCAAACTCGTATTGGGATGATTTGATGACGGCAAATGGACTAAGCAGACAAAATCTACCTGAATTTATTAAATCCGATAAAGTGAATGCTGAGCATGAAAAAGAGATATTCGATCTTTTATACAATACGATAGAAAAATGTGATGAAACTAAAACACAGATATTTTCAGGATACGTTTCGGCAGATGCATATACAAGAACTTCTTATCTATCTATTTTAAATTTAAATAAAACATATTACTGCAGTTATTGGGCAGATGGTGACGAAACAAGATTTGTCACTGAAGACCCTTTGGAGTTTACTTTAGATTGCATAAAAGAAGAGGAAAGTCATCTTTTAATTGAAAAAAAAGGTAACGAGGGTGGATATTTTGAAGATTTCTCCGCTGATCTGTATTTCAATTTTTAATTAGCAAATCTAATATTCAAAATAAAAAAGTGTTTATAATATGACATTAAAAGTTATAAGATATAAAAACTACGGGTGTCAAATGAAATCTGAGGATGATGAAGATCAGTTTTATTTTTCTTTTTATGAATTAAGTAATGGAGAAATTATAGAATTAACATTGTTTCAATCACTCAATGAAGGTGTAATTATAGATCAATATGAATTCTCCTATACAAAAATGAAGTTAAAATGTGGAAAAATTATAAATTATAAATTTGGAAATGCAAAAGCTAATGATGAGGAAGGAATGTCTAAAGAGTTTTATAAATGGTTTGACTCTTCTCCCCCAGCAGTAGATGTAATAGATTGGTTTACACTTTATGATGAGGAAGAAAGATGTGTGAAGGATTTTTACATGGAGAACATAGGCCCTATTAAACACATTAAAACTAATACTATGGATGTTAAACCATAGGCATGTACTTATCTTTAAATTTTAATTCAAAATAACTTAATACAAATTCGATTATGTGGAAAATTTTTAAATCAAAGGAAAATAACAGTCCATCATCACCATTACTTAGAGTTAGATTGAATACAGATATGGATTATCTTGGTTTAGATACGGATATTCAAAAGGGTTTTCTTTTTTTCCTTGGAGCATCTATTAATATTGGATTCAATAAATCTAAAATAGATTTATCAGAATTTAATAAAAATGAAGTTGCGTTTACCGAAAATCTATCAAAAACAATTAATGCTTACTCAAAATCATCAGGAGATTTTTCTGATTATGGTGAATTAAACGACTACGTATTTACTTCCTATATTTATTCAATAAACTATGTTTTCCACAACATACTTGCTGAATCAAACATTGACAATCATTTAAGAAAAGTGGATTTTTCAGGGAGCAGAATTACAAGTGTTATCGGTAAAACTGATTTAATTGATGACTTTATTAGCCCTTACTCCAAAAGTACTGACTCCAAGTTCAAATTAAATAACTACCATAATTTAGTAGAATCATTTTTCAAAAGGATAGGGGGACACTTGACAGAAACAGGTTTTGATAACTATAAAAGTTATGAAGCGGGATACGCCTATTATTCTATGCAGTCTCATCTTGACGTGAAGGGAACAGCCTTCATGTTAGAGACAATATTCGCGATGTTATCACCAATGTATATGGCTCTTCACTCATATCCTATTCTACATCTGTTTCAACCAAATTTACTTGATCTAAATCATATTTTCAGTAATACATTACAGATGTTTTATGGCGGTATTGACCCAAATGTTGTACAACCTATTCACCGCTTCCATCAACATATATTTTACTCTGCTGCACCATGGAAATTTAGCAAAGAGAACTCCTCTTCTAATTTCTCCTGGAAATTTAACCTGAAAGATGACGTTGGTTTTCAGACTGCAGTATTGGAATATGCTTCAAGAATTAAAGAGTCAGGTTTAGTTGATAATGTAAAACCTTTCATTGACTCAGGACAAGTTCATAACAAAGAACTTATTCATTCTAAAATAGATAAAAACGAATTTTACAGATCTATGTTTAATATTGTATTTGAAAAGTATCATATAGCACCAACTAATGGTGAGGGAGGTTGGAATAATTTAGGTGACTTTATACAGTATTGTGCAGTATTATTTTACGAAACATGTCTTCATGCTATAGTCGTTGAAGAGTTAATTGAATAAATTGTTTAATAACAATAATTCAATACAAAAAATTATGTCCTTTTGGATCCTGATTTTTCATCTCAGATAGAATTTTCATATCTCTTTCAACCCTGAGGTTATCCATTAGTGACTTTACTTGACCTTCTGTGAGTATCACAGTCTTTTTCTTTGATTTCATTTGATTTGTTTACTAATAAATATTCAAATTCATTTAGAAACCTTGTAGAAATCTTGCAAATGAAAAAAGGGTTACAAACTTAAATTGTCTGTAACCCTTA
>Ga0228627_1001315_pt1 | contig 13131 bp, 12 predicted proteins | sample 33DmetaG_FD_190483 | JGI IMG/M metagenome (GOLD analysis project Ga0228627, IMG submission 190483) | Seawater microbial communities from Monterey Bay, California, United States - 33D | ecosystem: Environmental > Aquatic > Marine > Coastal | place: USA: California | collected 2016-09-28 | reverse complement strand
AATTATTTTTATCTTTCATATTCTTCACCGATAAATTTTGTTAATTTATCTCTTAATAGATTTTTTATTATGTATTTTATTTTTTAGCTGCAAAATTCCATATAACAATGCTTCTGCTGTCGGTGGACAGCCAGGCACGTATATATCTACAGGAATAATTCTGTCGCAACCTCTTACGACCGAATATGAGTAATGATAGTAACCGCCGCCATTTGCACATGATCCCATTGAAATTACCCATTTTGGGTCAGCCATTTGGTCGTAAACTTTTCTTAATGCAGGCGCCATTTTATTTACCAATGTGCCCGCTATAATTATAACGTCTGATTGTCTTGGGCTTGGTCTAAACATCATGCCAAATCTATCAAGATCGTATCTTGATGCCCCAGCATGCATCATTTCTATAGCACAGCAAGCTAAACCAAAAGTCATAGGCCACATAGACCCTGTATTAGCCCAATTAATCAGTTCTTTTGAAGAAGTTGTTACATAACCGTTATTATTATTTAATGATTCTATAATATCCATAACTTAATCCCAATTTAGGGCTCCTTTTTTCCATTCGTAAATAAAACCGATTATTAATATCAATAAAAAGATACTCATAGAAATTAAACCGCCAACACCTAAACTTTTAAGTGCTACAGCCCACGGAAATAAAAATGCTATCTCTAAATCGAAAATAATGAATAATATTGCAACCAAATAAAAACGTATATCAAATTTCATTCTTGCATCACTAAAATTTTCAAAACCACATTCATAAGCGGAATTTTTAGCTTCATTTTTCTCGCCTTTGTTTAATGCTCTTGATGCTAAGATAGGAAGCGCGCCAATAATAATACTAACTATTATGAACAATAATATTGGAAAATAGTTATTTAACATAATATTTTCGTACCTTTTATTAAAGAAATTTAATATTAACTGAGGATCGATAAAATACAAAAATAAAAAATTTATTTAACATAATATTATAAACCTACTCAGTACCTTTTAAATTACAACATATAAATAAAATAATACAATAGATTAGCAAGAAAAAGATTTTATGGGGTAATACACACAACCTATATCATATATTAATGATTTTGTATGGTTATTTTGGTGCCGATGGCCGGAGTCGAACCGGCACAGCTTTCGCCACTGCCCCCTCAAGACAGCGTGTCTACCAATTCCACCACATCGGCAATGTTAAAATTAATCTGGAATAGATATGTTATCTTGTGAAGTATTATCTTGAGCTGCGCCACTTTCACGATCAACGTCTTCTAAAGAAGAGTCATTCGATATGATGACGCTATCATCCGAAACTTTACTTTTTGCTAAATAAGCTAAAGCCAGGCAATTTAAAAAGAAAAGGACAACTAAAAAAGTAGTAAGCTTGGTGATAAAATTCCCAGCACCAGAAGCTCCAAATACTGCACCAGATGAACCGCCGCCAAACATTCCACTCGCGTCGCCCTTACCTTGTTGCATAAGAATAAAAAATATTATCAATATAGATAATATTACCGCGACTACCAATAAAATTGTATAAATCATATAAGTTCCTTAAATTTTTAAATTACATATTTCTGTAAATTCTTTTGCGTCTAAAGAAGCACCGCCAATTAAAACTCCATCAACATGTGGCGTACTAAGTATCTCTTTAGCATTTTTAGAGTTTACGCTACCCCCATAAAGCACCATTATATCTTTTTCTTTCAAAAAAGGGTGGTTTTCTGAAACATAAGTTTTAATAAATCTGTGTATAAAAGAAATATCTTTAAGTTCTGGAGTATATCCAGTGCCAATAGCCCAAACTGGCTCATATGCAATAATTACTTTCTTAGGTTTTATTTTAGAATAGTTTGCCTTATTGCACAATTCTCCAAGTTGTTTATTAAGCTTATGCTTTGTATTATTGCTTTCCTTGTCATTCTTGTCTTCGCCAACACAAAAAATTATCTGGAGATCATTTGCATAGTATAATTCATTAGAAGCTGAATATGATGCAGAAATTCTAACCTCAGAATGACCAACAAGAATATAATTACATCCAGAGTCAAAAAACATTTCACTAGAATTACCGCTCGTAAATGATTTATCACCCACATTGGCATTTAATTTTTGCCCACCCAAATAAAAGCTATTATTGTCTATATAAGTATTAATTTGGTTTATATAAAGATCTGGTGGAAAAAAAATTATTTCGTGCTCTGTGTTTAAATTATTTTTAAAGTAACCAAAATAATCTTTTATGAATTCTCTACCTCCGTTATCTTTCCAATTTGCAGCGATAATTTTTTTTGTCATAATGTTTTTAGCTTATCGTTAATATAATTTTTTATTTGTAAACTCATATTATCAACAGTTATATTTTCCTTAGCTTCAACCATAATTCTTATACAGTTTTCTGTTCCAGATTTTCTAATTATCACTCTCAATTTTTTACTTAAAAATTTATCTGAAGCTTCCTTAATTGCAATATTAATAATATTGTCTGATAAATTTCTATTGAAGAAAATATTAGTTATTTTTTGCGGATATTTTACTAATATTTTATTTTCATTTTTTTTTCTTAGGATATCAGAATAGTGCAAAAATTGTAAGGCAGCGACTATCGAATCACCTGATGTAGAGTGATTTAGCATTAATATATGCCCTGATGTCTCACCTCCAATATTATAATTATTTTCCTTCATTTTTTGAAGAACGAACTTATCACCGACATTTGATCTTATAAAATCAATACCTTCATTTATTAAATAATCTTCTAATGCAAAATTAGTCATGGTAGTTCCTACTACACCAGAGACCTCTTCGTTATTAATTTTTTTTCCTCTAATAATTGTATAAAGTATATCATCTCCATCATAAATATTATTATTCTTATCTATAATTGCTATCCTATCTCCATCACCATCCATAGATATTCCATATGACGAGCCATCTTTATTTATTTGTGCTGGTAAATTTTCCAAGTATGTAGATCCGCATTTATCATTTATATTTTTTCCGTTAGGATTATCGTTATAGCTAGTTATTTTATATCCGGCTTTTTCAAAAGTATTTTTTGCAATTATGTAATTTGCACCATTGGCCAAATCTAAAGTTAATTTCATTTTATGGTTATTTTTTGTATTTAGTGTGCCTAGGCAAGAATTAATATATTCATTTTTTACTTCATTAGAAATATCTGTAGGCTCATAATTATTATCATTACATGTGTAATTTTGAGTTGATAGTTTTTCTATGTAATTTTCAATGTAATTTTCATCTTCATGATTAATCTTATAACCATCTTTATTAAAGATTTTAATTCCATTGTCTTGATATAAATTATGAGAAGCGCTAATCACAATTCCAAGATCATAATTATTTTTTTTTGTATAAAATGCGATTGCTGGAGTAGGAACTATTCCAGCATTACTGAGCTCACAGCCTTCGTTGCTCATACCCAATGATATTAGCCTAATAATTTTTTCACAAGACTCTCTAGTATCGCATCCAAAGATTACTCTTTTTTTACTTTCTTTGGGTTTAAGAAGAGATTTTGCAATTGCGGCTCCTAAAAGGATAAAGAAATTATTTGTTAAAGGTTCTTTTCCAAACTCACCACGGATTCCATCTGTGCCAAAGTACCGCTTAGACACAATATTTATTAGTGATTGCTTGCTGGATCAGAAAAGCCTGATTCTTTAATATCACTGCTGTTAGAGGAAGATTTATCATCATCATCATTTTTATCATCCCATCCTTTTGGTGGGCGAGGTTTGATTCCAGCCATAATATCATCAATCTGGTCTTTATCTATAGTTTCATATGTCATTAATGCATCTGTCATTGCGTGCAACTTATCCATATTATCCTTAATCATTTTTGTTGCTGCAGAATACGACTTATTAATTAATAACCTAACTTCAGAATCTATATCGTTTGCAGTATCATCTGACATAGTTTTTGTCTGTGTTACTGAACGACCTAGAAAAACTTCACCCTCGTCATCTGAGTAGGACATTGGGCCCATTTTTTCAGACAAGCCCCACTTGGTAACCATATTTTTTGCAATCTCGGTAGCTCTCTCTATATCGTTAGATGCCCCAGTGGTTACCTTGTCTTTTCCATAAATTAATTCTTCTGCAATTCTTCCGCCGTATAGAGTACATATTTGACTTTCTAGTCTTTGTTTATTATTACTATACCTATCGTCTTCAGGTAGAAACATTGTTACCCCTAAAGCTCTTCCTCTTGGAATAATTGTTACTTTGTGAACTGGATCATGTTCGGGCACTAATCTTCCAACAATCGCGTGTCCAGACTCATGATATGCAGTAAGTTTCTTTTCATCTTCACTCATTACCATTGATTTTCTCTCGGCACCCATCATAATTTTATCTTTAGCTAGCTCAAATTCATTCATACCAACTTTAGTATTGTTAGCCCTAGCGGAAAATAATGCCGCCTCATTTACTAGATTAGCTAAGTCTGCGCCAGAAAAACCAGGAGTTCCTCTTGCGATAATTGATGGTACAACATCATCTGCAATTGGTACTTTTCTCATATGAACTTTAAGTATTTGTTCTCTTCCCCTGATATCAGGAAGAGGAACCACTACTTGTCTGTCAAACCTTCCTGGACGAAGTAGTGCTGGATCTAAAACGTCGGGTCTATTAGTTGCTGCTATAACTATTGTTCCCTCGTGACCTTCAAATCCATCCATCTCAACTAATAACTGGTTTAAAGTTTGTTCTCTTTCATCATGCCCGCCACCAACTCCTGCCCCTCTATGTCTTCCAACAGCATCAATTTCGTCAATGAAAATAATACAAGGTGCGTGTTTTGTGGCCTGAGCAAACATATCTCTTACTCTCGATGCTCCAACACCCACAAACATTTCAACAAAATCTGATCCAGAAATTGTAAAAAATGGAACTTTTGCTTCTCCAGCAATAGCTCTCGCCAATAGAGTTTTTCCTGTTCCTGGTGAGCCAACCATTAATACGCCTTTTGGAATTTTTCCACCAAGTTTTTGAAATTTTGATGGGTCTTTTAAAAAATCAACCAGTTCTTCCACTTCTTCCTTAGCTTCCTCTACACCAGCAACATCTGCAAAAGTTACTTTATTCTGCTCTTCTGTCATCATCTTAGCTTTACTTTTCCCAAATGACATGGCTCCTTTGCCACCTGACCCACCTTGCATTTGCCTCATAAAGAACAACCAAACTCCTATAAGAAGCAACATAGGGAACCATTGTATTAAAATTTGTAAAAACAATGATGGTTTTGCTGGGGGCTCGGTAAGAATTTCAATATTATTAGATAATAGGTCATCAACTAGTTTGGGGTCATTTAAACCATAAGTTAAAAAGCTTGTTCCGTTCTTGTATGTTCCGGATATTGTTTTTCCATCAGCTTCGATTAGAACGCTTTCTATTTGATTGTCTTTTACCTGATTAATAAATTCTGAATACGAAAGGTTTGTAGAACTCTCTTTTTGTGGTGCAAAATTATTAAATACTGACATAATTACTACAGCAATCACTATCCACACCAACATATTTTTTAACATATCATTCATAATTATTAATCCTGCGTTATTAATTTGTTTTTTAAATTAGTTGCCAACATATATATTTCTCTACTATTCGATCTCGAAGCCTTTGGTTTAATTATCCTAACTTTATCAAAATGTCCTCTAATATCTCTCAAATAATCGTCAGTTCCTTTCCCCTGAAATAATTTTATAAGCAAATTTCCAGAGTCACTAAGTACATTTAATGCTATCTCGACAACCATATCAGCTAAATTTAACATTGCTGGAACATCTGCACTCTCTATACCACTTATATTAGGGGCAATATCTGACATTACAAGGTCAATTTTATCGAAACTGTCGTTTTTTAGATAATTATCCGAAAAATCTTCTATATCTGATTGTACAAAATTTACATTTTCCAAATCTTCCATATAGAGAAGATCAATAGCAAGAATTTCTATATTTTTATGTTTTTGAGAAGCATATTGGCTCCATCCACCCGGAGCACTCCCAAGATCTAAAATTCTTGAGTTAGCTTTTATTAAATTATACTTTTCATCTATTTCTTTTAATTTAAATACTGCTCTTGAGCGCCAATTTTCTTTATTGGCAAGTTTGACAAATTCGTCATTAATATGATTTTTATACCATTTTGAAGATTTTTTACTCATAAGATATGTTTAATATCTCAAATTCTTTTTTTCCACTTGGAGTCTCCACGGACGCAACATCGTTTTCCTCTTTACCAATTAGAGCTCTTGCTATAGGTGAGTTAATAGAAATCATGCTTTTTTTAATATCAGCCTCATCATCACCAACGATTGAATATGTAATTTCTTTTTCGTTGTCAAAATCAAAAAGAATTACGGTAGCACTAAAAACAACCTTGCTTGATGTTATTTTTTTTGGGTCAACAATCTCTGCATTAGAAAGCTTAAGTTTAATATCTTTAATTCTTCCTTCCACAAAACTTTGTTGTTCTCTAGCCGCATGATATTCTGCGTTTTCTTTTAAGTCACCATGCTCTCTTGCTACAGAGATAGAATCTATTATTTTTGGTCTTTCTACATTTGTAAGAAAATCTAGCTCGTCTCTAAGCTTTTTTTGACCGTTTACTGTTATTGGAAATTTATCCATGCATTAATTATGAAGATGATGTGGTTTTTACGCAAGCTTAAAAATATCTTGGAGTTTATACACACTAAGATTCTTAGAGTAGGATATTGCGTCAACTAATGCATTAGCGCCTGCCACTGTCGTTGTATAGCAAACTTTATATTGCAATGCTTCTCTTCTTATCAAATATGAATCTGTTATAGCTTGCTTTGTTTGAGTTGTGTTTATTATTAAGTCTATCTGATTGTTCTTAATCATATCAACTATGTGCGTTCTTCCCTCTCTTACTTTATTAACTCTTTTGCATTCTACGTTATTTTTATTTAAAAATTTTTGTGTTCCTTCTGTTGCGATCAAGCTAAATTTTAACTTTATAAGTTTTTTGGCAACATCAATAATGTATTTTTTATCTTCATTTTTTACGCTTATAAAAGCGGTTCCTTTTTCAGGAATTATTACATTAGTTGCGATTTGAGATTTAGCAAAAGCTTCACCGAAATTTTTTCCAATACCCATAACTTCGCCAGTTGATTTCATTTCTGGACCTAAAATTGGATCAACGCCCGGGAATTTTAAAAAAGGAAAAACTACTTCTTTAACAAAGCAAAGTTTGTGCTTGATATTCTTGGGTAGTTTTTGCTTTTTAATACTTACTCCAAGCATACATTTAGCTGCTATTTTTGCAACAGATATACCTATAGATTTAGAAACAAATGGAATTGTCCTTGATGCTCTAGGATTAACTTCAATAACAAATATATTTTTATCTTTTATTGCAAACTGAACATTCATTAGTCCTTTTACATCTAGTTTATTCGCCATCTTTATAGTGATTTCTTTGATTAATTTTATTTGCACTTTACTTATTGAATAAGTTGGTATTGAGCATGCGGAATCTCCAGAATGAACGCCCGCCTCTTCAATATGCTGCATTATTCCAGCTATGAAAACATCGCCCTTAAGATCTCGAACAGCATCGACATCTATTTCAATTGCTTCATTCAAAAACTTATCTATTAATACTGGAGCATCATTAGATACTCTTACAGCCTCAGTTATATATTTTTTAAGCTCTTTTGGCTCATATATAACTTCCATGGCTCTCCCACCTAAAACATATGATGGTCTAACAATTATTGGATAACCAATTTTTTCAGCTTCTTCAAGTGCTTGTTTTTTATTTCTTGCTGTACTGTTTGCAGGTTGGAGAACATCTATGTCTTTTAATATATTTTTAAATTTCTCTCTATCTTCAGCAGCATCAATAGATTCAGAAGAGGTTCCTATAACTGGCACTCCGAATTTAGTTAAATCATTAACTAATTTTAACGGTGTTTGCCCGCCGTATTGAACGATAACCCCGTCTGGTTTTTCTATATCTACAATATTCAAGACGCTTTCAAGAGTTATAGGTTCAAAATACAATCTGTCTGAAGTATCATAATCTGTCGAAACAGTTTCTGGGTTACAATTAATCATTATTGTTTCAAAACCCAACTCTTGTGCAGCTTTTGAAGCGTGTACACAACAATAATCAAACTCTATACCCTGCCCAATTCTATTAGGACCACTGCCAATTACAATAATCTTTTTATTATTTGAAGGAGATGATTCGCAAAACTGCTCATATGAAGAATATAAATATGACGTTGTGGTAGGAAATTCCGCGGCGCATGTGTCTACTCTTTTGTAAACTGGTTTGATATTATTTTTTATTCTTTTTTTTCTAACCACATGTTGAGTAGTGCTCATGAGGTTTGCAATTTTAATATCCGAGAAACCTTTTTTCTTATAAAACAAAAGATCTTTTGATGATAAATCTTTAATCTTTTTACATGATATTGCTTTTTCTATTTCGATCAAATCATATATTTGCTCTAAAAACCATGGATCTATACTCGAAATTTTGTGCACTTCAGCGACTGTATATTTTTTTCGAAATGCTTCTGCTACATATAATATTCTACTTGGTCCTGGTTCCTTCAGCTCATATTCAAATTTAAAGTCATCCATTTCTTTAAATTCCTCTAGTTTATCAAGTCCACTTATGTCTAACTCTAAACTTGATAATGCTTTTTGTAATGATTCTTGAAAATTTCTTCCAATCGACATTACTTCTCCGACTGATTTCATTTGAGTTGTTAATCTATTGTTTGCATTTGGAAACTTTTCAAAAGCAAATCTAGGAATTTTTGTTACTACATAGTCAATAGTTGGCTCGAATGATGCTGGAGTAGCGCCCCCAGTTATTTCATTTTTTAATTCATCTAACGAATATCCCACTGCAAGTTTTGCGGCAATTTTAGCAATTGGAAAACCAGTTGCTTTCGAAGCTAACGCTGAAGATCTTGAAACTCTTGGATTCATTTCTATGACAACTAACTTTCCATTTTCTGGATTTACAGCAAATTGAACATTTGATCCACCAGTATCAACGCCTATCTTTCGTAGAATTGCAATAGATGCATTTCTCATGATTTGATATTCTTTATCTGTAAGCGTTTGCGCAGGGGCTACTGTGATTGAGTCCCCAGTGTGAACACCCATTGGGTCAAAGTTTTCTATAGCACATATAATTATACAATTATCATTAGAATCTCTAACAACCTCCATCTCATATTCTTTCCAACCCAGTAAAGACTCCTCTAAAAGAATCTCTGTTGTTGGAGATACGTCAAGCCCTCTTTTTGATATTTCAATAAATTCTTCCATATTATATGCTATGCCTCCACCGCTACCTCCAAGTGTAAACGATGGCCTTATAATAATTGGGAAACCTATTTCTTTTTGCTTATTGATAGCTTCGTTGATTTCGCCCACGACAAAAGACTTTGCGCTATCTAAATTGATTTCTTTCATTGCTTCTTTAAATTGAGCTCTATCTTCGGCTAAGTCGATTGCTTTTTTTGAAGCTCCAATCATCTCAACATTATATTTTTTTAAGATACCCAACCTATCTAAATCTAATGCGCAATTTAATGCAGTTTGCCCGCCCATAGTTGGCAAAATTGCATCTGGCTTTTCTATCTTAATAATTTTCTCTACAATTGAGTGATTAATAGGCTCGATATAAGTTGCATCAGCCATTTCTGGATCAGTCATTATTGTCGCTACATTTGAATTAACTAAAATAACTGAATAACCTTCTTCTTTTAAGGCTTTACAAGCTTGCACACCAGAGTAATCAAATTCACATGCTTGACCAATAACAATTGGCCCAGCTCCCAAGATTAATATTTTTTTAATATCATTTCTTTTTGGCATTTATACTCTTCTTCATAAAATTAATAAAATCTTTAAATAAATAATTAACATCTTGTGGTCCTGGGCACGCCTCTGGATGGCCTTGAAAACTAAATATTGGAAATTTTTTATGCTTTATTCCTTGTATAGTATTATCAAATAACGATCTATGAGTAACTACAAATGATTTTGGCAAAGATTTTTCATCAACCACAAATCCGTGATTTTGGCTAGTAATCATAACCTTGCCGGTTTTTAAATCTATTACCGGATGGTTTGCCCCATGATGACCATACTTCATTTTTTCTGTTTTTGCTCCGCTTGCTAAAGAAATTAATTGATGGCCTAAACAAATTCCAAATATAGGAATACTGTATTCAAAAAGCTCTTTAATTGTTTTTATTGCAAACTCACATGGTTCTGGGTCTCCCGGACCATTTGATAAAAATATTCCATTTGGTTTTAAAGATAAAATTTCATCTGTTGTTGTTTTTGCTGGAACTACTTCAACCTCACAATCCATAGAATTTAAAATACGAAGTATATTTTTTTTAACTCCAAAATCGTAAGCAACCACTTTAAGCTTTTTCTTGCCGGAAGACTTTCTATCACAATGCTGAAAAATATTTTCATTAAATACATACTTCTTTTTTGAAGAGACTTTTGATGCAAGCTCAGAACCAATAATTCCTGAATATCTAGCTAACTCTTTTTTAGTTTTTTTTATATCTTTTTCATTGTGAATAATGCATGCGTTCATAGCGCCTTTATTTCTTATAATAGAAGCTATATATCTAGTATCTAAATCTGCTATACAAACTATTTTCTTTTCTTTTAAGTAATCCAAGAAATCTATTTTTGATCTCCAGTTAGAGGATTTAGTTGGCACCTCACTTAACACTAATCCACTTACATAGGATGAATTTGATTCTTCATCATCTTTATTAATACCAACATTACCTATATGGGGGTAAGTAAAAGTGATTATTTGATTTTTATATGAAGGATCTGAGACAACTTCTTGGTATCCGGTCATCGCTGTATTAAAAACTATTTCACCATATGAGTCTGCTTTATAACCAACTGACTGACCGTAAAAAATTTCTTCGTTCTCTAAGATTAAAATTGCTTGTTGCAAAAGTGTTTCCTATTAATTGTTTAATTTAATCAACGCGGTTTATAACGAAAGCGCGTCACTCATTGTATACAACCCTTTATCTTTTTTAGAGATCCATCTTGATGCTAAAATCGCACCTTCGGCAAAAATTTTCCTATCAAAACTTCTGTGGTTTATTTCTATAGATTCATTTTCTAAAGTGAATTTAACCATATGATCTCCAACGACATTACCTACTCTCAAGCAATGATGCTTAACATCTTTTTTATTAACAAGATTATTTTTAATAGCATCTTCAAATGCTAGGGAAGTTCCTGACGGCATATCAACTTTATGTTTATGGTGATGCTCAATAATATCAATATCTGATATGTCTCCAATAGAAGATGAAATATTTTCAACTATTTTTAAACATAAATTTATACCTATACTCATATTTGAAGCTTTTAAGATTGATATTTTTTTACTAGCATTTTCTATTTTTTTAATTTGCTCTTTAGAAAAACCAGTAGTACCAATAACTATTTTTTTATTATTTGTTACACATGCCTGTAAAATTTTCATAGAGTATTCTGGCCTTGTAAAGTCAATACATACATCACAGTCAGAAACTGCCTGTTCTAAATCTTCAGAAATTATTTTGTTATCTAAGCTTGATAGACTTTCAATAGATTTTTTTTGATCTCTAACAACACCTGATGATAGCCTCATATTAGATGCATCTAATAAGACTAGTTTTGCTATCTCAATTCCCATTTTTCCAGAAATTCCAGGTATGCAAACATTTATAGGCATTATTAGTCTGTGATTATTAAAATTACATTATATTAACATAGAGTTTGGTTAGGGCTAAAAGAAAATTTCTATTTAAAGAAATTTTTTACCCCATCTATCCAAGATTCTGACTTTGGACTATGTTTTTTCTTACTATTCTTGAGTTTATCATCAAACTGAGATAATAAATTTTTCTGTTCCTCAGATAAGTTAACGGGCGTTTCAATTTGTACAGAGCACATTAGATCACCTACCCCACCACCTCTTACTGACTTAACTCCTTTTCCCTTTAATCTAAAATATTTGCCTGTTTGAGTGCCGGGAGGAATATCAATAGATACTTTATTGTTACTTAATGTTGGTATTTCTATTTCAGATCCTAATGCTGCTTCGGCAAAAGATAGGGGTATCTCACAGTATAAGTTTGTACCATCTCGTTTAAAGATTGAATGTTTTAATAGATTAATTCTTATAAATAAATCACCTGGAGGTCCTTGATTAATTCCCGCCTCACCTTTTCCTGCTAATCTAACTCTATCTCCATTATCAACTCCAGCGGGTACAGAAACTGAAATTTCTTTATTAATATCCATTGCACCACTTCCATAGCATTTAGAGCATGGATTTGATATGACGGTTCCTTTACCTGAGCATGTTGGGCAGGTTTGCTGAATTGTAAAAAAGCCTTGTTGAGCTCTTACTTGTCCAACACCATTACACATAGAACATGAGACTGGCTTAGACCCTGATTTTGCTCCTGAACCATTACATGAATCACACGAATCTTTTGTTTTAATATTTATTGACTTCTCAATACCAAAAGCAGCTTCTTCTAGTGTTAAACTTAACTCGTATTCTAGATCTGCGCCTTTATATCTTTGAGATGCGCCTCTAGATTGATTACCACCAAAGATATCTCCAAAAATATCCTCGAAAACGTCACCAAAACCTGAAGTATTAAAACCTCCGCTAGGTCCACCGCCTCCACCAAAATCAGTTGTGCCATATTGGTCATACATTGATTTTTTTTGCGGATCAGAAAGCACATCATAAGCTTCCTTGGCTTCCTTAAATTTTTCTCCAGCTACTTTGTCATTTCCAGTTCTATCTGGGTGATATTTCATAGCTTTTTTTTTAAAAGCTTTTTTTATTTCACCACCAGATGCTCCCTTACTAAGACCTAAAACTTCGTAATAATCCATATCTGCTCAATTATATTCTTTGATTATTTTTTATCGTCATTAACTTCTTTGTACTCTGCATCAACAACATCTGACTCATTGCTTGAATCAGAATTTGCATCGTTATCAGGCGAACCGTCATTTTGTTTAGCCTTTTCTGCCTGTTCAGCATACATCAT
>Ga0228627_1001275_pt1 | contig 13342 bp, 14 predicted proteins | sample 33DmetaG_FD_190483 | JGI IMG/M metagenome (GOLD analysis project Ga0228627, IMG submission 190483) | Seawater microbial communities from Monterey Bay, California, United States - 33D | ecosystem: Environmental > Aquatic > Marine > Coastal | place: USA: California | collected 2016-09-28 | reverse complement strand
TGACGTCAATCTATTGACTTGGAGAGCTAAAACGCTTGAGACTGCATTCGAAAATACCGAAGCATGTGATACGAACTTCTCCGACCAGAACTATTTTGATCATGGAACATTACTTATGGCTTTTATAAAGTCAGGTGTTGAATTGGCCTTTGAGACTATGGTAGATGCTGGAATAAAAGAGGAATCTGCCTATTACGAGTCTTTGCATGAGCTGCCTTTAATTGCCAATACTGTAGCAAGAAAAAAGCTGTACGAGATGAATAGAATTATTTCTGATACTGCGGAATATGGTTGTTATTTATTTGATCAAGAATGTCAACCGTTATTGAAAGAATTTGTATCGAACTTAGATGCAGGTCTTGTAGGTAATGCTTTTCAACCTGTCGGTGACGAGTTGTCACATTTAGCCCATGTCAATGAATCCATTCAAGGACATCCTATTGAAAAAGTAGGTCTGACCTTGAGAGCCGCAATGGCGCTAGAGAAACAAGAGTTGAGTCATGTATAAAGTTGACCTTTCAGAAGTTGAGGCAGCAGCAAAGCGACTTGAAAATGTTGCGCTTTGTTCACCTCTTGGATTGAACGAAACACAGTCTCGTAAATATGGTGCTTCGGTTTATTTCAAACGTGAAGATTTACAACAGGTTCGATCCTATAAGATTCGAGGAGCGTATAATAAAATTTCAACCATTCCCTCAGCTGATTTACAGCAAGGAGTCGTTTGTGCAAGTGCAGGGAATCATGCCCAAGGTGTTGCGTATTCTTGCGCGCGAAAAAAGGTCAAAGGAATGATTTTTATGCCGACACCTACGCCTAAGCAAAAGATTGCGCAGGTAAAAATGTTTGGCGGTGATTATGTTGAAGTGATTTTAGTAGGAGATACTTTTGATGATGCCTCTCAACAGGCAAGAGATTATTGTAAAGCCAATGCAATGATTTTCGTTCATCCCTTTGACGATGAAAAAGTGATTGAAGGTCAAGCAACAATTGGTCTTGAGATTTTGGCAAAATCGAAGGTAGGTATAGATTATCTTTTTTTACCGGTTGGCGGCGGCGGTGTGGCCTCAGGGGTTTCAAGTGTTTTTAAAGCGCTTTCACCTAAAACAAAAATAATAGGTGTCGAACCCGAAGGTGCACCATCGATGTCTACCTCGTTGGCAAATGGAGTAAATACAACCTTAGATGAGGTTGAGAAATTTGTAGATGGAGCTTCGGTTAAAAGAGTTGGCGATTTGAATTTTCATATTTGCAAGAAAAATTTGAATCAAATGGCTACCGTTCATGAAGGTAAGATTTGTCAAACCATTTTAGATATGTACAATCAAGATGCTATTGTTGTTGAGCCAGCAGGGGCAATGACCGTAGCTGCTCTTGATGACTACAGCGAAGAGATAAGAGGGAAGAATGTAGTCTGCTTAGTAAGTGGAAGTAACAATGACATTACAAGAACCGAGGAGATTAAAGAACGGGCGCTATTGCATGCTGGAGTTAAGCACTATTTCGTGGTGCGTTTTCCTCAACGGGCAGGAGCATTAAGGGATTTTATTGATAAGGTATTGGGACCAAATGATGACATTACGCATTTTGAGTATTCCAAAAAGCAAAGCCGAGAAAATGCCCCAGCAGTCGTTGGTATTGAGTTGGGCAGTTCAAGTGAATTGAATGCGCTAATAGAAAGAATGAAAGCGTTTAAATTCTATGGGGAATACCTGAATGACAAGCCAGACCTGTTTCAATTTCTGGTATAAAATCAAAGATTTTTTGCCCTTTGCCAAGGACCAAGATTATGCGCGGTGATACCTTCTTTTCTCAGGAGAGACTTCGCTATTCCTGCTCTTCCACCGGATTTACATACCAAGATTATTTCTTTTCCTTTTAATGAAGCTGTTTTTGACTTCAAATTATTTAATGGGATGTTCTTGCTTTTTTTAGCATGTCCGGATTTGAATTCCTGAGGGGATCGGACATCAATGACAAGCGCACCATTTTCAATTAATTCAGTGTAATTGACAGAGGGTCCAAATAATTTGATTTTCAGAGAGGAGAAAAAAGACATATTTTAAAATTAGTAAACTTCAAGTTATGAAGTCACACTGACACTATTTTTGTTCGTTTTTTTCTTGCTCTTTATTGGCTTTACTGATCATCGAAAGATAGCCCCACATGTAAGCTGCGAAAATGACAAATCCGATGGTAAACATTGCTGTATTATTCATCATTCTTTTTGATTTTCTTGGTTCGTATCTCTTCTTATTTGTCTGATAGCAACGGAAAAACCTAAAATTGAAGGAACCCATATACCAACAAAGATGCCTTCAAGCTTATTTCCTGTAAACCAAAGTGTTACAGAGTACAAAAAGGAAAGGAAGGCCAATATTACAGGGTAGTACATAGACCACATTTTTGATATGTTCATAGTTTGTTATGTTTAATATTGTTGTTAAGAAACAGACTTGGAGTCGCTAAAATTTAGCCTTGGCTGTTTTTAAAGTTCAATTTACAAACATAAAAAACAGGTGAATTGTTTAGAATGCACTTTCACCTTGGAAAAATAGATGCAGTTTTTTTAAAGTCTCAATAAAATTTCGATCTAATACTTCACACGAAACACCTTCTCTATACTTCCATCATCATAGACATAGATCAAAGGAGTATTGGGTTTAAAAGTCGTTTCTCTGCCCAATACATCGAGAATTTGTATGAGGTTTTTTTGTGATGGATTCAGATTGGTCAATCCTGAAGTTGAACATGCCGGAACAATGCCATTATTATTATTCAGAGATAGTGCGTAATCATAAAGGGCATCGCAAATGTATAAATTCGTTCCGCTTCCGTTGGAAAGTACGCATACTCCAATGTTTGATGCTGGATCTATATACATATCGGTTGAAACCCCCATTTCGCCGCCATTGTGCCCCCATAGGTAAGCCTCACCTCCGCTGTAGTACAGCAGCTCTTTATACCAATTCAAACCCTGAGAGTTCTGAATTGATGGAACTTGTTCTGTCCACATTTCATTAACAGATGAAGGGTTCAAGATGGTGTTGTCTCCCAGTGTTCCGCCATTTAAAAAAGCAATCATGAAATTTGCCAAGTCCAAAGCGGAGCTCCTCAATTGTCCGTCTGGGTAATCGGCAAATCCATAATGTGGATTGGCAACAAAATTCCCGTTGGAATAAGAATAGGGTCGTGCCACTTCATTGGAATCAAGATCCGCCATGTGCCATGCCGTCTTTTCCATACATAAGGGTTCGAAAATATTCGCATCACAAAAGTCATCAAAAGGAGTTGCACTTACAATTTCTGTAATATAACCATTCAGAGCTGTAGCCATATTTGAATAGCTGTATGCCGTTCCTGGAGTAGCACTCGTAAAATTTTGATTGGCGTCGTAGTTTCCTCCTGTTAACGTAAAATAGTCCTGCATGCAATCCTCTAGACTCATGGTCGGATCTGGGTACCCATAGTAATTACCCATGGCACCCCAGTTGTCTTTTATTGAGGATGTATGTGTCATCAGCTGTTGAATGGTTATCGGAGTAGTACTTTGGACAGGGTGCTGCAAAACCCAAGGGAGATGTTCGTTGATGTCGTCGTCGAGCTCTAACATGCCGCTTTCTTTGAGCTGCATGGTAGCGGTTCCTGTGAATAGTTTCGACATAGATGCCAACAAGAATTGAGTACTGTCGGTGACTAGAATACCATTTTCAATATCGGCAAAACCGTAAGATTTTATCCAAACAATCTCTCCTTCTTTTACAATCACTGTTGTAGTTCCCGGGAAATGTTCTTCTACCATTTCTGCTAGAATATATTCGTCTAAAATGGAACTTGGATTCGGGTTCTGTGAATGACTGCTGAAGATGATGAGAAATGACAAGTAGGAGAGAAAGTACTTCATGTTGAAAAAATTAGTTTCTCCAAAGATAGAAAAACACGAATTAGGAATTATTCGGTAAAATAAATAGCAATCTTATCTATTAGATCAGTAAATACTTTTCGGAAAATATAATATCCAATCAATATACAAGTATATTTACTGGCCCACATAAAAGCAATTTCAGAAATTTCTATAACCTTTTCAAAACCCCAACCATAGCGATATTGAAAACCGCGGAGTGTAAAGCCAAATTGTAGCAACAAAATTGCACCGACAATAAAATAATCAAGTTTGTACCATTTCATGGATTAATGAACGAAACCAATAAAAATTAGTTACAAGCAATAGCGGAATAATTTACTTTCAAGAGGTCAATGACGGGATTACCTCGCGCTGCTAAGTGAGCCCTTCAGGGTTCGAACCGGTTCGCATCCTTTTCTGAATGCCAAAAAAAACCCCCGACAAAAGCCGAGGGTCGTTGATTGATGTGATCGAGACAGGATTCGAACCTGTGACCGTCTGCTTAGAAGGCAGATGCTCTATCCAGCTGAGCTACTCGACCAATAAAAAAGGGGGATGGGTTACATCCCCCGTGTCGGGGTGGCAGGATTCGAACCTGCGACCTCCTGCTCCCAAAGCAGGCGCGATGACCGGGCTACGCTACACCCCGATGAATTAGTCATCTTCAGTTTTTCCAAATAATTTGGAAAGTGCGTGCAAAAGTAATCATTTTAATTCCTTTTACAAACATTGCGGAGAGACGGGGATTCGAACCCCGGGTACCCGGTTAGGGTACGCTTGTTTAGCAAACAAGTCCTTTCGGCCTCTCAGGCACCTCTCCAATGTTCAATGAACGGAGGGCAAAAATAAGGATTCTAATGCTTAGAATAAAAAAAAAATGAATTTTTTTAGTGGTAGATGTATTTCCCTTTTTCACCATCAATGGTGACCTGTGCTTTGTCAGCTGATTCGACGCGTCCAATCACCTTTGCTTCCACACCAAACCGTTCAGATATTGCAATTATTTCTGACGCATATTCTTTGGGTAAATAGAGCTCCATACGGTGCCCCATATTAAAGACTTTATACATTTCTTCCCAGTCTGTTTTTGATTCTTTTTGAATCATATCAAATAGCGGAGGTATTTCGAATAAATTGTCTTTAATGATGTGAAGGTTTTTTACGAAGTGTAAAATTTTGGTTTGTGCGCCACCTGAGCAATGAACCATTCCATTTACTTTTCCTTTACATTCTTTAAGAATCGCTTTGATGATCGGGGCATAAGTCCTCGTAGGGGATAGAACAAGCTTACCAACGTTTATGGGACAATTATCTATAATATCTGTTAAGGTTTTAGATCCGCTATAAACGAGCTCCTCTGGGACCTGTGGATCAAAGCTTTCTGGGAATTCATTTGCTAGTGTTTTGTTAAAGACATCATGCCGCGCACTCGTCAAGCCGTTGCTTCCCATACCACCATTGTATTCATTTTCATAGGTAGCCTGACCATAAGAAGACAACCCAACAATGACATCTCCAGGCTGGATATTGTCATTTGAGATGACATCACTTCTTTTCATTCTCGCAATCACCGTGGAATCCACTATAATTGTTCTAACCAGGTCGCCAACATCTGCAGTTTCTCCTCCTGTAGAGTGAATTTCAATACCATATCCTCGGAGGTCTTCTAAAAGCTCTTCTGTACCATTGATAATTTGCGAGAGTACTTCTCCTGTAATGAGGTTTTTATTTCTTCCAATAGTTGAAGATAATAGGATAGGCCCTGTTGCACCCACACATAGTAAATCATCTAGATTCATGATCAATGCATCTTGAGCAATACCTTTCCAAACACTAACATCCCCCGTCTTTTTCCAATACATGTAAGCCAATGATGATTTTGTACCTGCCCCATCTGCATGCATAATACAACAGTATTTTTCATCCCCCGTTAAATGGTCAGGAACTATTTTACAGAATGCTTGGGGAAAGAGTCCTTTATCTACTTTTTTGATGGCATTATGAACATCTTCTTTTCCTGCGGAAACTCCTCTTGATTGGTATCGATTGTCTGACATATACTTTCTAATTACAACAAAGTTAGAAAATTGGGTTGGTCTAAGCGCGTTTGAATTCTAAAAGTTATTTTACGCGTTCAAAAAGTAGTTCAACTTCTGGATCAAAAACAACGAACTTAATTGGATAACTTGTAATAATGTCCTTTTGTGTTGATGCTTGTGAAACATGTAATGTTCTTTTAATAGTGGGACCTTCTGTGCAGTGAATTTCTATTTTAAAAGGAAAAGTAAATATGTTCTCTTTTTGATGGACATGAAGCGCAAGTTTCCTATTCTCAATATTTGCATCGATTTTGAGCTTGGGATGTCCAGCAGTATGAAGCCACTGCTTAAAAAACCAATCAAGGTCAGTTCCCGAAATTTCTTCGACTACATTTTGAAAGTCTTTTGAATCGGCATTTGACAATTGATACTTTTGATAATAGGCGCGTATGGCCTCGTGAAAGAGTTCTTCTCCGATCTCGCCTCTAAGCATGTGCAAAACCCATCCACCTTTTTGATAGCTATTGGGGTTCAATAAATCCATCAAGTTTTTGTAGGATTGATCTACGATAGGGTGTCGATATCTTTTTTCGAAAGAAACAATTCTTTTACGATCTTTTTTTAGTTGCTCCTTAAAGGCTTGCTTTCCCTTATTTTGTTCGATATAAATATTGGTCAGGTAGGTCGCAAAACCTTCACTCAGCCAGAGATGAGACCAATCTTTTTCAGTAGCTGAATTCCCAAACCATTGGTGTGCAATCTCATGTGCAATTAGGTCCTCGGCGTTCCCACTACCGTCAAGTGCATTTTCATCATAGAAGATACATCCGGCATTTTCCATACCGCCAAATCTTGTCGTTGATTGAACATTGTCAAGTTTTTCAAATGCATAAGGACCAATGTATTTAGAAAAGAAATCAAGTATACTCGGCGCCATACTCAGGTCTTTATTGGCCTCTTTTTCACTCTCAGGGTAAGTAAAACTCTTTACCGTTGTTCCATTAATTGTTCCCGATACAGATTGATTTAATTCTGCAATACCTACGACCATTACCTTAGTCGGGATTGGGACTGTCGATGCATAGTGAAAAGTTTTTATTTTTTTCTTTTTTTGAACTGAGATAAGCCCTCCATTTGCGACAACAGTATACTTTTGAGGGGCATTTACAATATACTCAATACTCGATTTATCTGAAAGATGATCGTTGCAAGCGAACCAGTTTTGAGCTCTATTTGGCCAATTGTCTCCAAAAAAAGTGCGCGCACCAAATTTATTCTTCCCTATAACAAGTCCATCCTCTGGAACTCCTTTAAAGTTGACGCTGAGTTCATAGTAATGGTCCTTCGAAGGTTGTTCGATTGTAACATATAAGCTATCGTTTTTGTGAATGAAGCTAGAGGCATATCCTGAAACGATTAATGAAGAGACTTGCATTCCTTTCCCCTTTTTGTTCCGTGATTTCAGATTGAAAACGATTGGTTTTTGAGTGTTTATATGTGAAAAAGAGATGTTTTCTAATACTTTAATTGTATCATCAATGTCGTTCACAGAGAGCTCGATTTTATAATGTTTTACGTCGATTTGATTTATTTGCGCATAAAGTTGATTGGCAAACAAGAAAAGAACAAAACCAAAAAATATTTTGAGGTACATGGAATATAAAGGTACGTTATTTAAACCCTCGAGATTTCTTAATGTTTTCGTAGGCTTCTTGAATTTTCATGAATTTTTCTTGAGCACCTTTTTGATATTCCTCGCCCATTGAAGCTACTTTATCAGGGTGATGCGCAATGGCCATTTTACGATAGGCTTTTTTAACTTCGTCGTTTGAAGCACTAGCTTCAACACCCAGTATTTTGTAGTCAGAATTCACATCACGGTAAAACATGTTTTTCAGACTGATGAACTCTTGATTTGAGACACCGAGAAGTTGAGCTATATTTTGAATGCTCGTCATTTCAGATTCTGCAACATTTCCATCGGCTTTGGCAATTCCAAATAGGTAGTGGACAAGCTGAACACGGACTTCAGCAGGCATACGATTTCTTATGTCATTGCAGATTTCTTGAAGTGGAATATTATTAGAATCAAGAAATTGCTTCAATACTTGAAGGTGTCTTGAGTTAAATTGATTGCCAAATTGTTGGGAGAAAAATTGTTTTACGTAATCAAGTTCTGCTTTCAATACTTTTCCATCTGCTTTCATCACTGCAGCTGATAAAGCCATGAGCATTGTAGGGATGTCATATTTCGAAGACGATTGTCTGTAAAACTCGAATGGGTCCTGGGAAAAGCCGCCTCGACTACCTTGGCCACGCTGTTGTTGTATCCTTCCACTTTCAAAAAGTGAAGCAATAATGTAAGCTATAGCTGCCATCCAAAACCGCTTGGTTACCATATAAACGAAAAAAGCAATAAGTAATTTCTGCAATGAATGATGGGTTAAATGAAAAAGGGGGCTGCTGCCCCCTTATAAACTTATGAAATTTGTTCGATATTGCGTTCTACAAAATCATTAAGTGCCTCACCTTTAAGCAAGCCTTGAGCAAGAAGTGCAAGGTCTGTAAGCTGCTTGACCATTTCTTTTTGTGCAGGTTCCTCTTTTTCAAGAAGCACATTTACTTTTGGGTGATTCGCATTAACAACTAAATGATGCATTTCAGGGAAGGCACCAAACATGCCACCGCCTCCCATACGCTGTTGCTCCATCATTCTTCTCATGAATTCAGGTTGCGTAATGATAATTGGAGCCTCATCTTCTGACATAGATTCAAATTGAACCATGAATTTTTCTTTATTCACATGGGCTTCAAATACAGGCTTCAACTTCTCCTCATCTTCTTTAGAAAGCTTGGATGGGATGTCTTCTGATTTTTTAATCAGTTTATCTAGAGAGTCTGCATCTACTCTTGAAAACGTTATGTTTTCATTTGTAGTCTCTAATTTTTGTATCCAATGTGACATTAAAGGACCGTCAAGATGAAGGACATCATAGCCTCTATCCTTTGCTTTCTTGACAAATGAAAACTGCTCTTCTGCGTTATTGGTATAAAGACAAACTGTTTTTCCGTCCTTATCTGTTTGAAGCGCACTAATTTTCTCTTTGTATTCCTCAATCGTAAAGCATTCATTTTCTGTATTTTTCACCAAACAAAATCCTTTGGCCTTATCGGAAAACTTATCATCAGACAACATCCCATATTGAACAAAAATTTGAAGGTCATTCCATTTTTCTTCAAAATCTTTTCGGTCTTTTTTGAACATCCCTGCAAGCTTGTCAGCTACCTTTTTTGTGATGTGTGAAGATATTTTTTTCACATTGCTATCACTTTGTAAATATGACCTTGAAACGTTTAGCGGAATATCAGGTGAATCGATGACTCCATGCAAAAGGGTTAAAAATTCTGGAACGATTTCCTCGACGCTATCTGTAATAAATACTTGATTTGAGTATAAATTAATCTTGTTGCGCTGAACCTCTACGTTCTCTTTTATTTTAGGGAAATAAAGAATTCCAGTTAGGTTAAAAGGGTAGTCAACGTTGAGATGAATGTGAAATAGTGGATCGTCAAAAGTAGATGGGTAAAGCTCCTTATAAAAGGATGCGTATTCTTCATCTTTAAGGTCCTTTGGTTTCTTTGTCCACGCTGGAGTTGGATTGTTGATGTAGTTTGGCACCTCCACAGCTACTCTTTTGAGTTTGCCATCTTCTTCTTTTTCTCCTTCAGGAGAGTCAATATATTCTGTTTTCGTTCCAAATAAGATAGATACTGGCAAAAACTTACAATATTTATTAAGTATACCTGCTATTCTTTCTTTTTCGAGAAATTCTTTCGATTCCTTAGTGATATGAAGGACAATCTCAGTCCCTCTATCTTTTTTGTCGATATCTGTTATTGTATATTCTGGATCTCCATTTGATTCCCATTGCACAGCCTGTGAGCCCTCATGTCTTGATAAGGTTTTAATTTGTACTTTATCTGCAACCATAAATGCAGAGTAGAAGCCAAGTCCAAAGTGTCCAATGATCTGCTCAGCACCTTCTTTGCCTTCATATTTCTTTACGAATTCCTCTGCTCCTGAAAAAGCAATTTGATTGATGTATTTATCAATTTCCTCGGCAGTCATTCCAATACCATTATCTTTAATTGTAATGGTTTTCTTTTTCTTGTCAAGGATAACCTCAACTTGAAGATCTCCTAATTCTCCTTTGAATTCTCCATTCGAGGAAAGGAATTTTAATTTTTGTGATGCATCTACGGCATTTGACACAAGCTCACGAAGAAAAATTTCATGGTCTGAGTAGAGAAATTTTTTGATAATCGGAAAGATGTTTTCCGTTTGAACATTTATATTTCCAGTTTTCATATTTATTTTTTCATACTCATTCGCAATTGGCATGCCATTATGAAAAATATGACACTTTGTCTGAGTTGTCTGCAATAAAATGTCAAATCAAGGAAATTCTGACCTCAAAACTTGTATTTTTGTTGTGATGATGGTCATTGAAACGATATTTCCTTTACTTGTTTTTTTGGGGATAATGGTGTTGATTTCGCGAGGAGCCTTCTTTAAGTCTAGTCCATTTTCGAGCAATTCTTTACAACTTGCCTTTTGTATTAAGTCCCTAGCTGGTTTGGTTGTTTTTTATTTGTATTCAGAATATTACCCAGTGCGATCAGAAGCTGATACGTTTAAATATTTTGATGACAGTTATTACATGGCTAAGGCATTTTGGGAGCATCCAGCTGATTATTTCCAAATGCTTTTGGGGATTGATTGTAACACCGAATATTTCAACACAAATTATTTCAATCACATGTCCAATTGGGTACGTTCTTATGACAATGGGTTGTTTAATGATAACCGTTTAATTATTCGTTTGAACGCCTTATTTCGAATATTTTCTTCAGGAAATTACCATGTTCATTCGCTCTGTTTTAATCTCATTGCATTTATTGGAAGCCTTCAATTGGCCAAGGTATTTTACGCTGTTTCGAAGTCTAAGCTGAAAAGCTATTTAGTTGTTTTTCTTATTCCCTCAGTTGTTTTTTGGAGCTCAGGTGTTTTTAAGGAATCCATCTTGATATATGGCTTAGGGACCTTTTTGTTTTATTTTTATCAATTTTCCATTGGAAACAGAAGTAGGACAGGCATATTCTTTTTATTGTTTTCTTCTGGTGTTTTGGTCGTTATGAAACTTTACATATTTGCTGCTTTTTTACCCGTATGTATTGCGTTTTATTTTACCAGAAATCGCAAGAAAATATTTTTGTCATATGTGCTCTTATTTACCCTCTTTTTGGCTTTTGGATTGGTGTTAGATGCACTGGTGCCTCGTTATAGTTTTATTCATCTAATTGTAGATAAACAAAGAGATTTCATAAATCTATCAAAGTTCTTTGAGGTCAATAGTGCATTTCAAATGGAATATTTACAACCTACATTATTTTCTCTAGTTAAAGCTGCACCGGAGGCACTGCTTAATGTCTTTACGAAACCCTGGTTAAGTGAAGTGAATAGTTTTTTATTTGTACCTCCTCTTATTGAGAATTTATTCGTTATCTCTCTTGCAATATTTTGTTTGATTTGGCGCAAGAAAATTTCAGATAAGCAATTAAAGTTTGTATTTCTCTGCTTCTCCTTTACTTTAACTGTATACATCGTCATTGGTTTAACAACGCCAATAACAGGAGCTCTAGTTCGCTATAAAATCCCCGCCTTACCGTTTTTATGGATGGCTCTTTTAATTCTTATAAATACTCAAAAATTCCCGAAAGGGCTTAAAAATCATAAAACATACCAATGGGTAAATTCATTTTTATAACTGGAGCAAGTTCTGGATTCGGAGCGGCTACGGCACATCTATTCGCAGAGAAAGGTTATGACTTAGTTTTGATGGCTCGACGAGAGCAGAAGCTTCACGAGTTGGTTCAAAAACTACCGAAACAAACAGAAGCGCATATTCTTGTAGCTGATGTTCGTGACCAATCAGCTGTCGCTTCGGCTGTAGCATCACTTCCGAATCATGTCCTTGACAGCCTTTCTATATTGGTAAATAACGCTGGCCTCGCCGTAGGAAAGGGTTCAATAGATCATGGATTAATTGATGACTGGGATCGCATGATTGATACAAATCTCAAGGGGTTATTGTATGTATCTCAAAGCATTATTCCCATCCTAAAGGCAAATGGATCTGGTCACATTGTTAATGTTGCTAGTATCGCTGGAAAGGAGGTTTATCCTGGGGGAAATGTCTATTGCGCAACCAAGCATGCAGTTGATGCCTTATCCAGATCTATGAGGATTGATTTAGTGAATCATAAAATAAAAGTAACAAATTTGGCGCCAGGAGCTGCGGAAACTGAATTTTCTGTCGTTCGTTTTAAAGGTGATGAGAAAAAGGCTAAATCCGTCTACTCGGGCTACGATCCTCTTGTTGCGAAAGATATCGCAGAAACACTTTGGTTTATTTGTTCACGCCCCAAACATGTGAATGTAAACGATTTAACACTAATGGCCACCTCACAAGCTTCAGCTGCTGTTTTCGCAGATTAAATTTATTCAATTTTTACCCAAACAAAGTTGTCCATATCTGCATTTTCAGCCTCAGATTTGAGTTGTATTTTTCCGTCCTCCATAACGATTAGGGTCAGATATTTTTCTTTTGTGTTTTTACCTTCTTGATCCTTTCCATCAATTAATACGAGATCACAGATGCCTTTGACCTTTTTTGAAGCACGGTCTGAAAAAAGCATTTCCCTTTCTTGCCCCATCATATTTATGGTAAGACTCCCTTTTTTAATTTTTAGCGTTATTGATTCCATTTGTTTGCGCACCTCGTCTGGGATTTTTTCATCAGCTGATGTAACACCTTTAACAATCATAATTTGATTTGTCGCATCAACATCTAAGTGATAGCTTCCGTTATAGGGACCAATCAAATTTTGAGAGAATGTAAAACTTATAAAAAAGAGACTTAAAGAGAACAATATATATTTCATACCCCTAATATAAATAATTTGCTGAGAATTAAGCATTCATTTTTGGGAAGCAAAGGAGTAACAACAGAAATACGGAATAAATACCTTCAACTAATTGAAAATAACATTGAACAACTGGAGCAGGACTTACAAACTCTTAAAGCAAGTGAGGGAGTAAAAGCAATAATAGAACTAAGCAAGTTTATTCTACCAACTTTAAAAGCTACCGAAATGAGTTTAAGTAATGAAACGAAGTTTCAAGCTATTGAAATAGAATTGAAGTGAGTTACTTGTCTTTATCTTCTCGTTTTTCATTAAAACCATATCCGAAGAAGATGAATAAAAATGCCCCCATAAAACCAATTAATCCTAAAGTATTAGCAACAATAAGCTTAACATATGCAGGGTGCATTTCAGA
>Ga0228627_1001262_pt1 | contig 13482 bp, 13 predicted proteins | sample 33DmetaG_FD_190483 | JGI IMG/M metagenome (GOLD analysis project Ga0228627, IMG submission 190483) | Seawater microbial communities from Monterey Bay, California, United States - 33D | ecosystem: Environmental > Aquatic > Marine > Coastal | place: USA: California | collected 2016-09-28 | reverse complement strand
CTTTATTACTTCCGTATGATTTCTATTAAATCTGGCTCCTCCTGCTGGCACTGAAATGTCTATATCATTTATTCTTTCATTGTGTTGATATATTCTTCCTCCATAATAGTTGTTTTGCTCTAATAAGATCATATTTTTTGTTTTGTCTATCAAATTTGAATAAAGGTATAACCCTGATATTCCTCCTCCTACAATTATAACATCATACATGTTTATTTATAATATAACTTGATAAAAGTTTCTAATAGATTCATTTTTAATATTATATTTTACCATATTTTGAAAAATAAATTATGTAGTAATGGTATATACTATGAATAAAATTTTTCATACAATAGGTTTTACGATATTAATAACACTGTTATTTTTAATGATACCAAACAGGTCTAATTTTCCAAAAGAAATCATGATTCCTATTTTAGTTGCTGGAATTACAAAATATTCATTAGGTGATTGGGATAAAGAATACAAATGGACATATTTAGATATTTTATACTGGATTTCAATACTAGGTACAAGTGTTACAACAATATACTTATTTTCTGTTTTATAATTTCTTTTTTGATGTTTTGATTTGAAGTCCTTTATGTTCTCTGCTTGCGCAATATTTTATTGATTGAAAATATAAATATGCAAAATACATAAAATTGATCTTTTTTTGTGTCGTGAGAGATTTGTAAATTCTTTATTAATAAACTATGTTGCAAAACCCCGAAAACGTTCCATTACCCACTTACGACGATTTGACTGCTCCTGAAGAGCATATTCCTGTAAATAATACAAACAATGAATATTTGTATAATTTGTTTTATGATCACAATTGCATTGCTTTCTCCCCTTCTGATATGGACAAATGGTTAGAAGATAACCGAAGTTCTATTTCTATTCATAAAGAAGATTGGTCTACTCTACAAGGAAATGAAGTACGTCATAATTCAACTTATCCTAGATATTTTAACTTTACTAATTTTCGTTCGATTCCACATTCCGACTTTCAAGTCCGCGATGATGAAAATATGGAATCTGATTTAGCAAAGGGCGTCACCCTCTTTAAACAACTAGAGAATACAATTATACTTCGACAATATCCTGATTCCTCTAGTTTCTCTACTACCTTTCACCTTGTTATTGAACTTGTTACTCATGTATATTCTCAGGAAGAAATTCGAACCAAGTTTGGCAAAGATTGCCATCCACAAAAGTTTTATATTGAGTCGATTCCTCTAGGGATTCATAAACGCATGCAAAACGTGCAAGAAACTCCTACACATTTTACTCCCGACGAATATATTGATCTTTTTACTACTCGTATTTCTAATCTCACATATGCTCATGATGAACGTAACATATATAACATTTGGATCCCCTCGGAAACATTCAGTTCTTTGTTTCCTTCCGAAACCCGTTAAATAAATTCTTTTCCTAACCTTACTTACTTCATAAAAAGCCATGTATGTTTGTATAATTGTTTTTTGCCGGCTTTGTTTGGAACTGCAAGAAAAAATACATTATGTACATTTTTTGTTGAATCGGTATTTACATAACTAAATTACATTGTCAATAATTGGATAAGCTATATCTAATACTCCTGGTATGACACCCCTGTTTATTTTTCTTGTATATTTTAAAAAGTGTCTATGGAATTTATTGTGTTTTAATAGCGCTTCTGTTATATTTCTCAACTCTAATTCATCTGGTGATTTTTCGTTTTTGTTTTCTAAAAACTCTTTTTTTATTTCTAGTAGTTTTTTTTCTGAAATGATGTGTATAAATCCTAAGTCAAATACATTATGTGATTTTTGCTCTTCGTCTTCGTTGTTTATATCTCTCATTGTTCCTATTCCATGCAAGTGATTGTTTTCTTCATTCCATTCCCATCCTGTCCAGTAGACTTCCTCTTTATACCAATAATTTTTATTGCTCGTTGGATCATATGACCAATACATCAAGTATACTTTGCTGTAAGCATACTTTCCCCAGTATTCACACATCTGGTTCCTCTCTTTTGTGTCTACAATCGATGCGTTGATGTCAAAATTATCGATGTATTGTGTTGCGTTTTCGTAGTAAGTCATTTTGTTTCAGTTTTACTTTTAGTTTTGCAAGCAGAAACCTTGTCAATTTTTGTTATTTTGGTGGTTTTCTATAAAATCTTTGCATTTAATGATTTTAAGTTTACATTTTTAAAATAACTTATTTGTAAGTATAAATGATTCAACTACTTAAATTTAGTAAAAGAATCTCTAGTGAACAACAAATGATAATAGAAAGTACAAAAAAGTTTTGCAACTCTTATCTACAAGCAAGAGTTATCAATGATTATAAAAATGAAACTGTCGATAGAGAAATCTTTAAAGAGTTTGGTAAAATGGGTATATTGGGACCCAAAATAAAGGGTTATAACTGTTTAGGTGAAAATTATGTAACTTATGGTCTAATTGCCAAAGAAATAGAAGCAATAGATAGTGGTTATCGATCTATGTTTAGCGTTCAATCATCTCTTGTAATGAATCCAATATTTAAATACGCGAATGATGGGTTAAAAGACAAATATCTTCCTATGCTTTCTAGCGGTGAATTTATCGGTTGTTTTGGTTTAACAGAACCCGATGCAGGTTCGAATCCAAATGATATGAAAACACATGCTGTTCGTGATGGTAACCATTATATTTTAAATGGGTCTAAAACCTGGATTAGCAATTCTCCTATTGCAGATGTATTTATTGTTTGGGCTAAATTAGATAACAAAGTACATGGATTCTTATTGGACAGAGATATGAATGGTATTGATACTCCAAAGATCGAAGGTAAATTATCTTTAAGAACCTCTGTAACAGGAATGATATTTCTTGATAATGTAAAGGTCCCGCTAGAAAATAAACTAAATATTGAAGGATTAAAAGGTCCATTTAGTTGCTTAAACGATGCTCGATTAGGAATTTCTTTTGGCTCATTAGGTGCTGCAGAAAGTTGTTTAAGTACGACTATTGATTATGTGCTTAATAGAAAACAGTTTAACCTTCTTCTTGCCGAAAAACAATTAATTCAATATAAACTTGCGGATATGGTTAGTGAATATAACCTTGCTTTAAACTCTACTTATTCAGTTGCAGAAGCAGTCGATGAAAATGATTTCATACCGGAAATGATTTCTTTTGTTAAAAGAAACTCCTGTCAAAAATCTTTGAACATTGCCAGAACATGTAGAGATATACTGGGTGGTAATGGAATTTCTGAAGAGTATCATGTTTTTAGACATTTATCAAATTTGGAAACCGTAAATACATATGAAGGAACTCATGACATACATTCGTTAATACTAGGACGTTATATTACAGGGAAGATGGCTTTTTAAATTTATTAGATAATAGTTATTTTGCTTTTAGTTAACGTGTTGTATTTTCCATAGAGTCCTTCCAGATACCTTTCCATAGAGTCCTTCCAGATACCTTTCCATAGAGTCCTTCCAGATACCTTTCCATAGATTCCTTCCAGATATCTTTCCAGATACCTTTCCATAGAGTCTTTTCAGATACCTTTCCATAGAGACTTTATGTGACCTATGTGATGGACCATATTTTTCCGATACCGTGTACTGTGCCCCCAACGGAACTATACCCCCGCAACGGAACTTATATCCGTTGAAACATTGCCCGCCACTATTTAAGTAAAAATACCCCCAAAACTACTTATCGAGAAATGAGTGACATATTGAAAAACCAGTTTTATATCAATAAATGAGTGTAAAAGGTCTCCACAAAGGTCTCTGCAAAGGTCTCCACAAAGGTCTCTGCAAAGGTCTCCACAAAGGTCTCTGCAAAGGTCTCCACAAAGGTCTCCACAAAGGTCTCCACAAAGGTCTCTGCAAAGGTCTCTGCAAAGGTCTCTGCAAAGGTCTCTGCAAAGGTTTTCGAAAGAAAGTTTTGGAGGCGGCAAAGTATGCAAAGGTATACATAAAACTGTTCGAAAAGTTAAACATAATGACTTAAAGTGTGACCTCTTGATAATGTATATGCCTTTCTTCTATTTTCCTAGCGATGTTATATATTGGGAAAAGACTCCTCATCACGAAAGAATAAAAGAAAAATTCTTGCCTATGATAATGAGCATTCACAATAAGACAAAAAACAATCCTTTTCCTTCTTCCGAATTGAACAGTAGTTTTTATTATGACGACAAGATCAAATCTGAAAACTATTTTCTAAACGACAAAGACTTATTGAATAATGTTATCTTTAAAACGATTGATAATATGAGCGATAAACACAACGCTAAGGGCACATTTCCTATCTTGTATAATGCATTGTTCTTACATACCGCATGGTGGAATCATTATGATCAAGGTCATTTTCAAGAACCACATTCTCACTTCGCTAGTCCTATTGTGTTAAACAAAGAACACCAAAATTTTTTTTTTTATCCCGCCTTTTCTGTCGTTTATATATTACATGATTCCAATGATAAAAATAATTTACTCTTTCAAAAACCTCCTCCCTTACCCTTTATGAATGCTAATGAACCCTTAAATCTCGATACATCTAATATCGATTCTATATCTGAAGGAACTGTTATTGTCTTTCCTTGCGGGTTAACTCATATGGTGAAACCTTGCTTAAAACCTGGTCGTGTTACTATTGCATTCAATGTTTATGCTGAATTTGAACATTTAGTTTCAAAATAATTCCCTATGTTCTCGATACTCTTTCACTTGGTATACAGTATACTCTATAACCCGTTCTACCTTGCCTTTCTATAAATTTATATTTCTAATACAAATTTATTTTTATACTTCGAGAACATTCATTAAAAAATACCCCCAAAACCACTTATCGAGAAATGAGTGACATATTGAAAAACCAGTGTTTTATCTATTTTTTAGTCCTATCCGTTATGTTCTCAATACACTCTTTTTTTTTACAAAACTTCATTTTTTACAAAAATTGATATGTTTTATCTTTTTCAAATTCTCTATAAATCATCATATCAAAGTATAATTAAAATGTCTGCTACCAACTCTCCCGTATTCGATTCCAATATGGATTCTACTAACCAATCCTCGCAGGATAACAATCCTGTCGTTTCTCAAAATTCCCCTAAAATTACTAAAAAACAAGAAAAAGAAAACGAAAGGGCTGCTAAGAAGCAAGCCAAGGAAGATGCCAAGAAGGCCAAAGAGGATGCTAAGAAGGCTAAGGAAGATGCTAAGAAGGCTAAGGAAGATGCCAAGAAGGCCAAGGAAGATGAAAAGGCTGCCAAGAAACTCGCTAGAGAAAATAAAAAAAATAACATCCCCACAGAGGTCTCCAATGAGGTCTCCAATGAGGTATCCACAGAGGTCTCCAATGAGGTATCCACAGAGGTCCCCATAGAGGTCCCTATAGAGGTCTCCAATGAGGTATCTAATGAGGTCTCCACAGAGGTATCTAATAACGTCTCCACAGAGGTCTCCAATGGGCTGGTGGAGATGGTCGTCGGCAACCCTCCCTTCGGGGACATAGAGACTCTCAAAACTCTTCCGCCTAAATCTCTTAAACTCATTGAATTCTCTTATTTCCTTATTCGTCACTTCGAAAAATCTTTACCATCACTTCCTATTGATTCTCTTTTCGAACTTGCTCATACTTTCCAGTCTCCTTCCTCTCAATCTTCCTTCCTTCAAAACTTCTTCGATAACCATAAACTCATTCACGCTGATCTCTCACGCATTAAAAAATCTTCTAACTCTGACCTTACCTCTCGTATCGTTCATAACGCTCTCTCTTTCGACTCTAATGACTTACCTATCTCCACTCACCCTTTCTCCTTTAACGATCAGCATTTCCTCATTGACAATCTTAATAACCTTTATCATCTTAATCTTCACACTCATATCGGCAAATGGGACCCTAATAACTCTTCCATCTCTCTCTTCTAACCCTTCTAACCCGCCTTTTTCATAAATATTAAATAATATTAAAAAATAACTTTCTGGAAATACTAAATAGAAACATGATAAATACATATATAATGTATTTTTTATTAGTATGTATACATTTTTTTTACTGCACATCATTTTTACCCTTTCCAAGAAAATTTAAAACACAATATAAACAACATTATTTAAAAGACAAGTTTATTCCGGTATTTGAAGAAAAAACGATCACTGTAAAACATAATGTTACATTATTTAGTAAAATTAAGAGTAAAGTGTTCGCTCAGATTGGATCAAATCCAAAATATGCAAACGATGAAGATTATCATTGGTTTGATGGTGATGGCATGATACATGCTATTTATTTTAATAATAGTGAAGTTATATATCAAAATAAATGGATTCAAACAAAACGCTTACAAACTGAAGAAAAGTGGAAGAAAAAATTATATTTATACTTTGGTGAACTTAAAGGAGTACATGGTATGGTGGAAATAATGAAATTCTCCTTAATGCAACTATTTGGTTTTATTCCTAATTATGGCAAGGGAACAGCAAATACTGCATTATTAAATTGGAATAGTAAAATATACGCTTTACATGAAGGTGATATGCCATACGAATTAGAAATAAATAACAAAGAATTCAATATATCAACTAAACAAAGACTTTTTTATCCTTCGATATACAGCACAACAGCTCATCCAATCATTGATAATAGAATGAAAAGAATATATATGTATGGTTACAACAATTATGATTTTTTACAAGGTAAATTTATCTTTAATGCTTTTGATCAAAATATGGAATTATTAAAACAGCAAAATATTAGTTTAATTAATAATGGAATGACCCACGACGTAGGTTTTGTTAATAAATTTATGATTATTCCAGATATGCCTTTAAAATATGACGTAAATAGAATATTAAAAGAACAATTACCAATATACTTCGACAAAGGAAACGGTGTAACTCGTTTTGGAATATTTGATGTAATTGATAACAAAAAACCGGATTGGTTTTATTTCAAAGAAAACTTTTTTATTTTTCACTTCTCCAATGTTTATAAAAATTTAAAAGGTTTTGACATTTTTGCTTGTGTTATGGATGATTTACATATGGAAGATTTTGTAGAAGTAGATAATTTAAATAATGAAAATCACATAATACGAGGTGAATTGAGATTAAAAAAAATCGAAATCAATACAAAAAAAAATACAACTAAAATTATAGAAAATAAGTATTTACAAAACCTGAACGTTTCCTTTCCATATAATTTAGATTTTCCGATTACTTCAATTAAAAACAAAGATGAAGTATATTGTACAATCTTTGATTCAAGTAAAGGGTATATTTGTGGATATATTAAAATTAATTTAAAAAATTTTGAATATTCAAAACCCAAAATATTTTTATTTAAAGACAATGAGTATGGTAATTCCGAACCTCAACCAATTATAATAAAGGATAAAGAATATCTTATTACCTTTACTAATAGTAAAAACGATTCTTTCATATCACTAATCAATATAGAAAAGAAAAAAAGTTATAAAATCAAAATACCAACTCGTATTCCACCTGGTTTTCATAGTTCCATTTTTAATCTATATTAAATATGCATATTCATTTTTCTCTATCTTTTAGATTTATTACTTTTTTTAGTAGAACGTTTCTTTCTACTTGTTTTTGCTTTAGATTTCGTTGCCTTCTTTGCTTTTGATTTTCTTGATTTACGTTTTCCACTTCCATCTACAAATCCTATTATATTACCCGTTATATTTTTATCTAAATGTGGTTTATTTATTACATTACCAGTATCATCTATAGTTGGTTCATCAAGTTTACCAACCAAGATTCTTCTTTCTTTTTGTTCTTTTTTATAAACAGCATACATATCTTTAACGCGTTGGTGTGCGTTTTTGCTAGGTTTATAATTTGGATCTCTAATAGCGTATTCCATCAATAATTTAAGCATATTATCAAACACCTTTGTATTATTATTATGTTCAATATTAGCAGAATAATCTAAAACTTGTTTTGGTTTTGCATGTTTATCAAGAAGAAGTTTTGTTAATTCATATTCATCATTTGTTGCTGTTTCATCCAACACTGTTTTCCATTCATTATTCTCCTTATTTACATCTATTTCTTTTTGTTCAAGAAGAAATTTTACGGCTTCAAATCTTTTTTCTCTTAAATTACTGTTATTTTTCTTCTTGTCTTCAATTATTTCAACAATCACATAGAAAAGGGGAGTGTATTTATGATGTATTCCTGGTTTATTATTATTAATATCTGCACCTTTTTCTAAAAGTAATGTCATCAAGGGTATATTTCCAAATTTTGCCGCAATATGCAAAGGATTTCCGGAACTTTCATCATAACTATGAATATTTGCTCCATTATCTAAAGCATTTTTTATTTCTTTAAAGCCATCAGAGTTACTATTTTCATTCTCTCGATTTGTTTTTACCAATTTTATAAAATCTTCATCTGTTAGAGCCATTTATATATTAAACAAATATATAAATGAAAAAAAATTATTATACTTTATGAGCAGGATTTTCTACTACGGTACTTTCACTACTACGTGCGGTTAATCCTACATCTTCTTCAATAGTTTCACAACCTCCAAAATATACAATCATTGTAACTAATGCTATAAAAAGACATACACATGCTATACTAAAACCTATATCTGAATCTATATACATCTAGATAATTAAAATAATATACATTTAAGCATCTTATTTTAATGATTAAATTTCATTTCCTTACGTTTTTTTTCATCCTTTTCTTTGGTACGACTTCGTAAAAATAAAAAATACTTATTAGCCAAATCAAATCGACTTTTCACATTCTTTGCATTTGGATACAATTTGTCCTTATGTTTCAACATGGCTTCAAGACGTACTTTCATAATCATACCTACTTGCCAAATTCTTTTATGTGGATATTCATTTTGTTTGTAAAGTTTTTCTAAAGTTTTAATTGTTGTTTTCACGTCGTCAATAGTTGTATATTTAATAGGAATGGTATCTGTTGGATCTTTATCAATATAAACATCAAAACTCTTTTTGGGGTCATCAGGATTATATAAAAACTGTTTTTTGGTTTTATTTTTTTTATTTATATTCTTGTTTGTTTTTGTCTTTTTGCGTTTATAAGTTTTACGCTTTTTATTTATTCTATTTCTTTTCGTTTTTTTCTTACCGCCTAATTTCAATTTTTTAACACCTTCTGTCATTTTTTCTATTTTTTCTTGTTCTGTTAGACATTGTAATGTGTTTTTCTCTTCAAACATATCATGATAAATTATTGTACCATCATCTTTTTGTTCACTATAAGTGTGAATCTCAGTTGCTTCACCAAAATCAATTAAAGCGTATTTATAATTATCTCCTTCCTTTTTTACAAATATATTTGAAGAATTAATATCCCCATGAACATAACCTGCAGGTTTTGTGATTTCCTCTTGTAAGTTTGTTTTTAAATTATTTAATTGTGTATCACAAACCTCTTTCGACCAATCGGTAAATTCCCTCCACAGTTCATATCCATCAGGTACTTTTTCCATCTGAATAAAATAAAATAAACTAAATGATTTCGTAATATATTCATTATCAAATTTATCATGTTTTACACCATTGTCATCTTCTCTCTCAAGAATATTATTGTATATTATTTTATTCTTATCTTCTTCTATTTTATTCTTATCTTCTTCAGTCATATTCTCAATATCATATGACATATTGTCAAGATCATATTCAAAAAAGTGTCGTTTCAAACTTGGATTATCTTTCTCATATTCTAATCCTATTCCAATTGTTCGTTCTCTTTTACTTCCTACATATTCACCAAAGGATTTAACTCGTTTTATATCATTCGGCAAAGATATATTATCATTATCTTTTACAAATATTATACCGTGGTCGATTATCTTAGGTATATAAATTTGATCATATAATTTCGAATCTTTATTTAAACCTTCAACCGCTTCTACGTATTTTTCTTGAACAGTTACTTCTTTTTTATAAACTTCAATAATTTTGTTAATATTTTCAACAGTATTTACGTTTGGTTTATTTAAATCAATAATATCATACAATTTAGTTATTGTGTTACTTGTATTAGGTTTATCACTAGTACGGTATTGTTCATCATAAACGATTTTAATATTTTCTATAATATTTTGTTCCGTTAAAGTAGGCTCTTCTTTATCATCATCTAAAAAATCAAGTGTGAATCCTTCTGGTTTGAATTTAGTAAAACTAGGTCTAGTAAATTTAGATTTGTTCATTTATAATATATATACAAAATAATGCCTAACTACACAAACCCATTACACCACATGCTAATCTTGCACCTGCATTTCCTGTTTTTAGCGACTCTTCATCACCACCCTGTCCTAAATCGTCTTCTTTATCATGTATAATAATCATTCTTCCTAAAACAGATGTTTTTCTATTTCTTACTAAACATAAATCCTGTACAAAAAGTTCTCCTATACTTTTCTTATTAATTGATTCAATATTTCCTAGATCACCAGCATGTCTTTCTTTGGAATGTAAACCTCCATGCTTCTTATTAAATGGATTGAAATGAGAACATGCAGTATTACAACCATCGGATAAATCCCCAAATTCATGTATATGGAATCCATGCAATCCGTCCTGTAAACCATATATTTCATAATTCACTTTTAAACCTTTTCGTGTTTCTATTATATGAATTTTTCCAGTAATATTATTTTTGTTCGGTGCTAAAATACAAATTCCTTTATCATATTTTTTCCCACCATCTAAACAATCATTATATGGCGCACAAGAACTTTTCATAGTGAAACCTTGAACTCCTTTTTGACACCTTTTTCTAGTAAATCGTCTAGGCAAAGAAAACTCTTTTTTATCTGATTTTCGAATACATTTTTTGGCTGTTTTATTATGTGTACAACAATCTTTCATATTTATAGTTTTATACTATAAAACTATAAAAAAAAGCTTCTTAAGAGATTCGAACTCTCGACCTTTCGCTTACTAAGCGAATGCTCTAACCAACTGAGCTAAAGAAGCATAATATAATTATATTTACGTTTTTAAATAATTTATTCATTTTTATCTTTTACTGTATAATTCATAATTAAATTAAATAACCATGTACCAATCAATGCCCACATAGCAATAATTTGCTGTCCTCCTGTTGTAATTGCCCAACGTAATGCTGTACAATGAGGTGCAGGAACCAAAAATGGCGCTAAAACGAACCCTACAACTGTAGGTGGAACACACCACCAAGTATACATATGCGCAGATAGATAATGTACTGCTATCCAAATTACATAAACATAGGATGCAGCAAACATAAAATCTATAAATTTATTTGCTCCTGCATTGTTATAAAAACGTTTCATACTTTCAAAATAGGTTTCCATTGTTAAATTACATTGTTTTTTTCTTAATAATTAAAATCAATTTTTATAATGTTCAGAATAATAAATATCCCAACGTTTTAAATCACTTTTATTTATTTCTGGTAATTTTGGATGTGATTCCCAAAAATAACGACAAAATGCCCATTCGAAATGAAATTTTTCTTCATAGTTATGTGAATAAAATTTCTTTAAAAATGTTTGAACATCACCGGGTAGCAAACCATGATTTGATACAGGCAAAACATATGATAATTGAGTCAAATAATGTACAGGTCCTTCTGTATTTCTGGTTAAAAACTCTGTTTCAAAATGTGGAATATGTTGATACAAATCTTTAAATAATGGAGGATAATGATAGTTATATTTCCATCGCCAATCAATACAACCAGATGAATAATACTTATACACCCATTCTAAACCCTCCAAATAATTGTTACATAAATCCTTAATAAATTTATTAGTATATTGCTGATGAAATAATGATTTATAATATCTCGACTCCCAGAAATTTATTTCTGGAGATATATACTGTTCTTGACTTCGATAAATAATTGGTACATTTTGAAATAAGGTTTCTTTCTCACTAGGTGTAGTTTGTGCAAATTTAAATTTATCAAAGCGCTTACGTGACTGGTATTCTTCCATAATATACTTATGTTCATCATTTGCAATACATTTTATTATTTTTTTCACATTTTTCCACACAATATTTTGATTATCTTTATTGATTAAATAATTATTCGGAATTTTTCCTATTTCTTTTGAATAAATTGTTAATAATGTATCAATACCATGTGTTCTTATATTCATACAAGGGAAATGTGGTAAAAAGTCATTTCCTAAAAAGAAACACAAAAATACGTAATCATATACACGATAAATATCATTATCTGCACAATTCATTTGTAATAAGATGTTTTCACATAAGCATTGTATATCTAAAAAATAAGGTTCATTCGCGTCACTATTTTGAATATCAAGCGGCAACGAGTTTTTTACAAATTCAGGAGCCTCTCTAAAATTGTATATATTATTACAATAATGCATATGAAAAATAGATAACATTATCAAATCAGAGTCTAAACCATAAAGAGCAATATTATCTTGTTTAAAATCATTTTTTCTTAGAAAATCAAATAGTTTATGCTCACCTTCTCCTGGCTGATCCGAACCTGAAACAATAACTTGTTGAATATTATATTTTTCTTTAGCATAATTAAAACCATTATTTATACGTTCTGATAATAGATTCATAAAATTAGTACCGGGTGTTATCGCAGACGTGTTCCATTTCACATCATTATCATGTTGCAAATCAGAAAAATTTAATTGAGATAAAAAATGTGTTTTATGTCTACGTGTTCTTTGCTGTTCCATTTTTGCCAAAGGAGCTACTCCATCAAAAGCTATAAATAGAGTTTTAGTAGGACGTACCATATTTATATAATTATCAATTCGATTAATTACTTCATCAATAATGATATTTTCATATTTATGAATATCACCATCAAACTTGTTATTATGCACTGCGTCATAGACTATAGAATTGCAATCCATAAACAAATGTTGAAACTGATAATAATTGTCATTAAAATATTTCGAACTACGTATAATATTAGAAAAATTTCTAATAATATGCGAAAAATAACTAGGAATACCCATTAGATAAATTATAAAGATAGGTTTATATTATTTCTATAAATAATTTTCTTAATATAATTACTAATATTCAACTCTAAAATATAACTCTGTATATAATATAAATAAATGAAAAATACAATAGACAAAAATTCTACAAATATAAAACAGTTTATCATCGACAAAAATATATATATTCAAGAAATTATCGAAAATACTATAAGTTCAATACAAACATATAAAAGAATTAATTTATTTAGTGAAAATGATATTAATTTGTCATTATCAATATTACTTGATCTTTATGAAAAAATAAACAAACTGAATAATCAAATGAATAATTCAAAAGAAAATATAAATACTGACAATTCACTGAACGAATTACAAAAAATAATTGATAAACTATCATTGGTTATATGTGGATTTGGTACCAAAAAAATAGAAGACATGCTATTTGTATGCTTTGGATCAGACTTTAAAAATTTATCTTTTGACAATCCAA
>Ga0228627_1001253_pt1 | contig 13549 bp, 13 predicted proteins | sample 33DmetaG_FD_190483 | JGI IMG/M metagenome (GOLD analysis project Ga0228627, IMG submission 190483) | Seawater microbial communities from Monterey Bay, California, United States - 33D | ecosystem: Environmental > Aquatic > Marine > Coastal | place: USA: California | collected 2016-09-28 | reverse complement strand
CAACTTGGATCGTAGCACTACCAATACCCACTGCTTTTAATGTTGTGATTGAATGTTCCGTGGACAATGTAAACGCATTGTCCGTATTGGTTCCTATACTATACGATGGTGTTCGTTCACTAGGAACACTTGCACTTAATACAATCGAATCATTATAGGTATAGGTTTCGTCGTCAAAATTGACAATATCAGTTGTCGTTTCGCTCATTATAACTATAATAAAGTTAGAATAATTTAATTGTTATTTTTTTAATTATAGAGTATGAAAAAAAATAATGTTACTAATATATTTGAGATGCATGGATGGATGATAGAAGGAGACGGTGGTATGTTATGTTTTTTTCTGGAAATATTTACTGATATTGTTTGTTGGTGTCTTGGAGGAAGAAGAGGAACGTTTTGATTGAATAGTTGTTGGTTTTGTTTTTTTCTTATTTTTTTTAATACTTAATAAAGAAGAGGTATTCAATACGTATTCGGCGTCTTCATGTTCGCTGTCGTCTTCACTTTCATGTAATTTTCTGTAAAATTCCGCGACCTTTTTCTTTATACGAATTTTCCGTGGATTAAAAGATGTTAAATATAATCCGTCCAAATTTTTCACACGTGACAATGCGACGTAACTTTGTCCGCATTCAAATATACCATTTCCAACATCGATTTCCGCCATGTCCAATGTCATTCCTTGTGATTTGTGTATGGTTACTGCCCATGATAAAATCAATGGTATTTGCTGAATTCCTATATTTGGTATCTTTTCGGAACTCCATATATGTGGTGCCATCACTCGTGTTGCTCCATTATGAAAGCGAACAACCGGGTATTTGTTCTCAAAATAAACGATGACCCCTTGACTACCATTGCATATTTGCTGTTCGCTTTCCATGTCTAAATTGACAATACACATCACTTGTGCACCGGCTTTCAGTGTTAGTTTGGGTTTACAATTTAAATTTCCACTCATCATGTCCAACTCTTTTTTCTTTTGCTCGGTAGTAAAGGATTTCAATGACAATTCCAATTCGTCGATATCGGTAATAGAAGTGGAACGTGATTTATTCGAAACACTTTGATAAAATTCGCTTGTTTCCGGTATATCGTATACGTAGCTGGAACCGTAGATGTGTTCTTCGCTCTTGATTTCATTCATAAATTTACGATTGATTGCCTCTACACTTCTACGCAATGGTAATAGTTTGGTAGGTATTACTATATTCCCTTCTTCTGGTTTACGATTGACGTATTGTTCCAATGTGGTTATCGTAGACCGCTTTAATCGTCCTTCACGAATCTGATTTAAGATCTTTATATAGGCCTTGTCTTTTTGACGAAAGATTTTTGTAAGCTCGATTTGTTCGTCAAATGTGCGTTTCCACAATGCAGACTCGAAACAAAATTGGGTGGTTTCTTTGTCTTCGGGATTGCCTACTGGTGGAAGTTGATAAAAGTCGCCGGAAAAGATGACTTGGATGCCACCGAATGGTATTTGTGGCTTACGATGGACCCATCTACCGATTTCATGCAATATATGAAAGAGTTTCATCGACATCATACTGACTTCATCAATGATAAGTAGGTCGATTTTCCAACGTTTGCGTTTATACGAGGTTTTCAAGACTTTTTCGGCGACTTCTTCTGCACTCCCATTTGCCATCCCAATACCCGACCACGCATGAACCGTTTTTGCATTCCGTTCCAATAATACAGCAGCACAGCCTGTCATTGCACACAATTGGACTTTTTTCCCTCGTTGCATTGCGTCGTCCAATATATATTGGATAATTTTGGTTTTTCCACACCCACCTGGACCGGTTATAAATATGTTTTTCCCCGAAACATATTTATCGTATATATCTTGTTGTTGCTCAGATAATTGAATGGTTTCTGACATAATGATTATTGTATATTATTGTATATTAATGTATAAGTATGTTGTTGTATTACTATTATTTATAACATATTTATACAATCAATTTTATGTGAATTTATGATTGGTTTTGTTTTTATTTGTTAAATGCGAATTTCGTAGGATAATGAAACCCGTATAATTGCTTTTTTTGTTGTATTTTCTTATACAATTGCTCTTTTGCAATAGTTGAATTGTCAATGGTGATGTTTTTATGATATCCCAATTGTCCTTTGCATCTATCGTAAAACAATTGCGAACTTGGGTCTACGACAATACCTGGATACTTCGAATCCCCGATACTGGGTACTGGATACACAAACTGATTTGTATTTCCCGCATTGGCACTTGTATCCGTAACCACTTGACCCGAAAAATCCGTTACCATGATGTTTCCATAAAATTGCCCCCCATTCCAGTTTTGTGTATTTAATGATGCATCGCATGAATTGTTGCATAAATATTTTCCTTTGGTTACTTCCAATAATAATTCATGGCTATCTGTATGTACCAAACACCCTGTATTGTAATTAATATATACTGGACCCGTATAATATCCACCTGTTTTCTTTTTAACCAACCCACTTTCTGCCTTGTTTCGCGTGGCATTGTACAACATTTTACTCTTACGTTGACTGGTTTGATCACTACTATTTAATGGTTGTTGTGGTGTTTGAAAACATCTGAAATGTGACATATTTGTATATATAAATAATATAAAAGATATATACAAAATAGATTATATAATAATTAAAATATATACAACGTATACAATATATATAATATAAATGACAAGCCTTCTTCAACATATAAAAGATGGTTTAAAAAAACGATTTCGTGGTTCGTCTAAGAATAAAGAACAAGTGATGTTAACAAACGACGACAATGAGGTTATTGAATGGAACGATACCATACCATTTGTTCCACCTGTAAAAGGTGGTATGGTAATTAAAGTATACGATGGTGATACCATTACCGTCGCTAGCAAAATACCAATACCAAACTGTCCTCTTTATCGATTTTCAGTTCGTCTAAATGGTATTGATTGTCCTGAAAAAAGAACGAAAAATATTAGTGAAAAAGAAACTGCATTACTGGCTCAAAAACGTGTGGCGGAATTAATTTTAAACAAACGTGTTGTATTGCAAGGGGTTCAATTGGAAAAATATGGACGATTACTGGCACGTGTTTATATAGGCGATATATGTATCAATGACTTATTGGTCAACGAACGCCTGGCATTAGCATACGATGGTGGTACAAAAAAAGTACCAGCGGATTGGATGAAGTATTACAAAACTGGTGCCATGGAATAAATTCATATGTATGAAAAATAAATAGATATGAATACTTATAATAAAAGTGGTGGTGATGTGGTGGTGATGTGGTGGTGATTTAATTGTACATTATTTCAAAGGACAATGCAAAGGACCAGTCCATGTTATTTAAATCCAATACGCGACCATATTCGTCTAATAATTGTATATGTAAATTCTGAATGTCTACGGGGCCAAAATACGTGCGTTTTCGATTGATTTGTGTATTGAATCCATCGTCTTCTCCACTTTGATACACGCCTCGGTCTGCTTGTATGGAAGATACATTGATACGTGCCAATATATTTGGACTCAATATCGAATCCGAAAAAGCGGATTCAAAATAATTATTGCCACTGTTGTTAAAATCGTCGATTGCTAAATACATGTATCGTGGTCCACGAACAAAACAAATTCCCTCTGACGTAATTGCACCTCCTGATGGATCACTTGCTTCGTATGTTCCTGAACGAAATCCCAATTGCCAACCCAAACGGAATTGCAACGCAGTATTAATATCTTCTTCGCCTTTGTCATTTACTCCAAATAATACTCGAAAAGAAGTAATCGGAGAAGTAGCACCACTTACTGTTGCAAATACACTACGACCACTTGTCCGGTCTACGGTAAATGCTACTTTTGTCGTATCTACCCCACCGCTTGCAAGTGCATTATTCATGGCTTCTTCAATACTCATTGCCTTTGTCTGGTCACTAAAACGTGGTTCGTAATTTCCGTCTGGTAAATAACAAACGTGCTGTACATTGTTCGATATGTCCTCAAACACAAACGTATTGTTTCCTAGATTGGCCGAAATGGCGTAGTACGTGAGTGGTATTTCCAACGACGACAATCGCATGGAAACCACCTTGTTTATTTTGGTAGGCAATGTCAATTGGATATCCGTACTGGATGTATTGTAATAATTTCTACGAAATCGGGTATCTATATTGATAGCACGTTTGATGGTCCGGAATTTAATCGGATTTAACAATCCTGGTGGCACATCGTTGGAATCAATTAAACGTCCGTCCATGGCTTTTAAATACTTTGCCTCTTTTCTTGTTGGATTTTCAATAATAATATTATTGCCTTGTTCATATATGTCGTTTTTTCGATGCTCAAATGAAACACCTATATTGGTATCGCGTACTGTACTATTAGTTGGTTTGCTGCGTCCTTGATTTAATGAGGATAACAATCGGTTGGATACATTTTCTAAAAAAAGAAAGATGTTGTTTCGCTTGTCTTCTCCTAAATGGTTGTCTTCAGTTAAATTTGTTTGAACATGCTGACAACAGCTTTTTATATCATTAAAATCATACGGTTTCTTTAATTTCAATAAACTTTCCAATTCATGGACTTGATAATGTTCAATGTTTAAATCAAATGGGATGGATTCGTTTTGTTTATCATGTTGACTATGTTTCATTTTTAATTTAAATATATATATTGTGTTTTTTTTATTTAGTTGTTTTGTTCTTTTATTTGTTGATTGTGTGTGGTTGGCATGGTTGGTGTGGTTGGTTGCGTAATTATGGAGATTACATTACATGATCGAACAACAGTCCTTTATATTTGTGTACAACGAATACGAATAGTCGTCATTATAAAAACATATTCGGTCTTTGTCATAGTTGTTGCCTTGTTTTCGCTTTTTATACTGGTATTGTACTTCTTGTAATGGTCCAAGACGTATTCCTTTGCAAAATGGTATGGTTAATTTATGTATCATTTGATCGTATATTTGTTCCGACAATGCCTGAAATGATTCTTGAATATGTAGATTTGCATACGCACTTGTTTCATAATAAATCGCACCAATATCCTCTGCTTTCCGTGTTGCTTCTTTCTCTGTAACAACGCGTTTGATTGTTTTTACATCGCATTTGTTTCCTAATAATAAAATGGGATGTTTGTGTCTATTTTCTTTGTGTTCTTTGTTGCATTCGTTTTCCTTATTGTACTGATGCAACCAATAATCAATTTTTTGGAACGATTCGCGGTCAGTCACATCAAATACAATGACCACACCAGAGACGTAACGATAATAACTCTTTATAATAGAATGAAATGATTCCTGACCAGCAGTATCCCATAATTGTAGCTTTATTTTTTTATGATTTTCAAGTTCCAAATTTTTTACACTAAAATCCACACCTATTGTATTTTGATATTGTTGTGATACTTCGCGATTTATAAGACCAGATACGATCGATGTTTTACCAACATACGCTTTCCCTATTACTATAATTTTAAACAAATAATCATAAGACATATATGTATCAAAGAGATAATATTTGTTAATGTTAATATATAAAAATAGTGTGATTTTATATTATAAGAAGTATACTTATTATAATTTAATTTAATCATGGATTCATTTGACTTAAATATAGAACATTATCAAATGGACGACTTACTTGACCTATTAAAATTGGAAGACGAAGACCATCGACATATTACAAGAGAACGAATTGTAAAAACAAGCAACCAATACATTGAAGAATTTACCAATATACAAAAACCCGATTATGTTGATTTTTTTATGCGAGTTCAACAAAAAATATTGGATTATTTGGGTGATTACGATAGCATATACCAACGCGAAGTTATGGGAGACAAAGGGAATGGTCGTGGTGGTGGAAACGGCGACGAAGAGGACGATATTGACTACAATGATATTATCGAGAAAACCGACGATATGCGAATTTTGTTTCGCATCTTTCATTTAGATGAAAATGAATTACCAGACAAAGACCATCTAGAAGATATGTACGACACGATTTCCAAAGAATTCGCCGAGAATACCACGATTGATATATTGGAACGGAAAAACATTTTGGGTGCTCTCACGAAAAAATACAACCAATTGCGAAAGTATATTGACAACGAAGTATATGGAAAGCAATTCACCGATAGTAAACCAACGTATCAAACCGAAGTAGCCATTAATCAAAATCGATACGATTTACTCCGTGCACCGAATGTCATGCAACATGGTTCGAATTTTGTCATTCAGAAAAATGCGATGAACACACAAGACATGTATATGAACCCGTATCCTGCGGATACCATGAATCCAGTACGGCGGAAAACCATTACCCAAGTGGTCAGTATTGATAGTGCATTCCGACGTGGTACCATTGGAAGCGACGGTGTCTATCGTCAACCATTGACATCCGATTTTATGCACTATCCTGAACACCCATTCAAAAATGTGATTTCCATGAAATTGGTTTCTGCCGAGATTCCCAATATTTGGTATGGATTTTCTGATGATCGTAATAACAATACCTTTACGATAACCGTGCGAAATTTTTATCCCAAACTCCATTTAAGTGGTAGTCCGGCATTTGATACGACCGATGTTTCCAACTTGATCCCATCGCGAACTTATCAAATTACTATACCAGAAGGTAGTTATACAGCGGGAGAAGCAATATCTGCGATGAACAAACTGTTTCATAATATATCACCAAATACAGAAGACCTGAGCAACAATCATCATTTAACAGGACTCATGTATTTGGCATTTGACATCAATCCTTATACGGGTCACACGGTTATACGTGCGAAAAGTCCTCATGAACAATTGGATATACAACACAGTATCCCAGTCATTAATCACGACGTGTCTTCCAATCCATATTATTCACCGGATTTTAGCTTTGATATTGAATTTGTAAAAACAGATGCTTCGGGAAATCCATTGCGTCCTATGCAAGAATGGGCTGGGTGGATGATGGGATTTCGACAAACCAAGTATGTAAATGTAGGAGGAAGCGATACGTACTTGGACCAGATTAGCACTATACACGATGTCAATGAATTGAGTTTTACGGATAACAATAAAACAGGATCACCAACGTATCGATGTTATTTAGAATCCGAAGGGGCATTTGGTAGTATTGTTCATACCTATTTGTTTTTGGCAATTGATGATTACAACAATAATTTTAAACAAGGGGTTATATCCGACAACCCACCACATTACTATTTGCAAAACAATATTTTAGCACGTATACCAATTGACTCTGGTTCCTTTACCATGGTCGTAGACGATACCACACATCACAAATTTCGTGTTCGAAAATATTTCGGTCCGGTGACAATTGACAAAATGCGAATTCAACTGATGGATAGGTTTGGACGTCCTGTTGAATTTGATGGGGAGAATTTCGCATTTTCTTTGGAAATTACCCAGATTTATTCATGATTTATTCACACAAATACACAAACACACAAACACACACTACGTATAAAAACAAATAAAGATAAATATGTATTAAATAATATTGAAAGTTAATAATAACAAAACGTTGTACTATACTATTGAAACGTAATACCTATTTATCATGGCCATTCGATTTAAAAATGAAACCATTACCAAAAGTTTCACGGTTGCTGGTAAACAAGCTCCGTCGGACAAGTTATTTGGAAAAGGAGGCGATTTTATTAGTGATGATTCCTTTAAAAATCTTTACTTGTTTGTGGCAAAAGACATGAACAATATGATGACGAACTATGCTCTGGGAAATTTTAGCGATGTGTCCCAAGAATTAACACAGGCAAAATACGATACGTTGGCAAAATCAATATATAGGCAAAGTCAACCTGGTTCGTTTTACTATGAACAAATCCGTAAATCGTTTTCCAAAACCCTTTCTGGTATGCAGCAAAGTATTTACCAACATGGAAACCTTTTGAATACACAAGCACAACTGGAAGCATGCAATGAAAAAGTAGCCATTTTGAATGATTTTGAAAAACTGAAAGAGCATATTTTAAGTCTGAGTCGCGATTATGACTTTTTCAAAACGGAACCTATTACAATGATTAAGGCTGAATTGAAACCGCAATACGCGGAATATATTCGACGACACGGACTGCCTGCCAATGGGATTTTCGACACGGATAAATTAGCAGTTATTATCAACGAAGGGTTTGTATAAATGTAATTCGTAAAAATAGAAATAGAGATTACTTTACAATGTTTAAGTAAGTATTTCATTTTTAATTACATTTATTAATTTCATCTATTTTTATGTCTTATACCATTAATTACGATCCATTTAATGACAGCATTGACCTGACCAATGTTCCACCCGATGCCAGTGGAGCTGACGGAGACGATTTCCAATTTTCTACGAATTTAGCCGATATTAGTGACAGCATTCATATTACCACGACCGAAGGTACATTGGAAGTAATACGTTTGGGCGAATTTAGTTACGATATTAGTGGGGATGGTACCTTTCATTTAAACGTGTATAAAAATAATTTAGGCGAACCATGGACAGTAGACTACGACAGCACGTTTAGTAATATACAAGTATTGTTTCCGGATTCTAGTGGCTCTATGGACTTTGTATTGGACGGATTGGATACGAGTTTTAACATGGACGTGTCTGGTGGTGAAACACCTATTCCTGTAATGGATGTGAGTGCCATGGCAATTTTTTACGTGAAAACCTCGGATTTCCGAAACGTATTTCGATTTAAAACGTCGTCGAAAAATATATCGAGTTTAGGAGGTGTAAGTGATTTAGAATATTATATTGATAGCAATGCCTGGCCAGCGGACTTAATATTGAACCCATGTCATGCCATGTTGGATGCGACTGCATCTAGCGGGGCCGTGCTGACAAATGGTGTTACTGGGGACCCGTATCCGACGAACAAGATGTTGGTGAAACACGATTTTGTTCGCTATTTGTCGCAGAAATTATTTAACAATCCATATGCGACGGATATATTTAATAATGTAGAAGAACTTTTACAAGATTTGGCGTCAAAAGGTCGGACTGTCTGGAATGGAATATATTCGAAATTACAAGCAGCGTCACTGGGAACCAACAATCAAGGGTATTTTACAAACGACGATGTATCGGGAAACAATTATACGAAACAATTGTTGACACAGATTCAACGGCAGCGAAGTGAACGGTTGGTTGCTTCCAACGAGAATCATACGATGAACGATACCAGTGATATTCAGGATGTGCCTTTGTTGGACGGGGATAGTATCGCGTTTAAAATCAATGTCAATCCTGCGGTGGGACAACATGAATTAACGGGGGTGGAAGAATTCAAGGGGCGGACGTATGGAATTAAAATTATATTAAGCAGCAGTGCCAGTAATACGGTGGTGAACGACCAATACAATGGGTCACCGAGTCCGTACAATAACGATTTCCCTTATCATACAAACAATGGATCCACAGGTTAGCATTATTTTATTTGGTAGTTTTATTTTTTAGTATTTTAGACATTATTTTTTGGAAAAAAAATAATATGATGTTTTATTATAATAATGTCATACAATGATGCAAGTGGTGGTGCCGGTATTACAAACTTAGACTTTGTACTTACTGGTTTAGATGAAGAAATTACAATGGGTGCTTCTGGTGAATTGTTCGGGGTTGCTATCCCAACAATGGACGTCAGTGCAACCGCAATCTTTAATGTGAAAACAGAAACGATGCGTAATGTTTTCCGTTTCCAAACTGATGCCAGTGATGTGGATGTTGTTGATGGTACAGATACTCAATACTACGTAAAGATGGACCAATGGCCTGCTACGGCTATTTTGAACCCAGCTCACGCTATGATGGACCATTCGGATTCCGAAAATCCAATTGCTACTGGTGATTCCAATGGTACATACGTTGATAACCGTATGTTGGTAAAACACGATTTCGTGCGTTACCTTGCATTGAAATTATTCAATACGTACCAAGGGGTTGATCTATTTAGCAATGAAGATGCTATGAAAGAAGACTTGGCAGCAAAAGGTGCAGCAGCATGGGCTTCCATTTCTGGTGATTTACATGGTTCGGCTGGTCCTTTAACGAATAATGATGATGTTAATAATTTCAGTCGTCAATTGTTAGAACAAATCATCAACAACGACCGTGACCGTCTTATTAGTGATGCAAGTGCAGGTACAATCGACGCAAGCAATGTAGTTCAAGCTATGCCATTGGTAGATGGTGATACTATCTCCTTCAAAATTACCTTGAAAGCTGCAACTGGTCAACACAACTTGACTGGTGTAAGTGCTATTGGTGACCGTACCTACAAAATCAAATTGATTTTGGGTAGTGGTACAAACACTGCTCCAACAGATAAGATAACTGATGGCGCTAATGATTCGGCCCACAAAGATAGTTACTATGTTGATGGCAAAGGTGGCGTAAGCAAAGATGAGGCTCGTCCAGCCCTTAATTAGAATAATATATTCTTATAATAATTTTAATCATTTAATAAATTTATTATATAGTGTGGTGCATACATGGTCGTAGTCTAACTAATTAACATGGTATATGATTGGTTATCATTTATTATTTATGACTATTATATCGTATGGTTCTATTATATATTGTTTTACTCTTATAAAGCTTTATTCTTATAAAACTTTCTTCTATCTAACTCGTGTACTATATAGAATACATACAAGATGAGTAATTCTACTTACGATTCCAATATAACCCCGCTTGATTTCGTATTGACTGGTCTGGATGTTTCTATTGCAATGGATGCTTCTGCTGGACTGGTCTTTGGAAATGAGCCAACTATGGATGCTAGTGCTGGTGCAGTTATTTATGTAAAAACATCGCACATGCGTAATGTGTTTCAGTTCCAAACCGATGCAAGTGATGTGGATACTGAAGCATCCACGGATATTAAATATTATGTTAATATGGATCAATGGCCAAGTGACCTCATATTAAATCCAGCACAAGCAATGATGAACAAATCAACACATGGCTCGTATCAACCAATTGCAACTACCGGAACATCGGGCCAAAGTTATCTTCCAGAACGGATGTTGGTAAAACACGATTACATTCGTTACCTTGCATTGAAATTATTCAATACGCATTATGGTGTGGATTTATTTAGCAACGAAGATGTGATGAAAGAAGATTTAACGTCCAAAGGCAACGATACATGGCAAAATGATATATCGGCTAATTTACATACTGCATATAACGATGGTCCATATACAAACGACGACACTGGGCGTTATAATTTTAGTCGTGAAATATTTCATTTTATTGTATGTGCAGACCGCGACCGTCTTGTTTCGAATATATCCAATGGTGGGACGATTCAAGATACCGAACATAAACAGCCTATTCCATTTATCGATGGCGATAGAATTTCCTTTAAAATTACAATACATCCTGCTCCAAACCAACATTTACTAACTGGAACAAGTGATATTTCACCGCGTTCGTATCATATACAATTGTATTTAACGTCCGATACGAATTTATTAAATACAAAACCCACGGATACGAATAGCGATAGTGCGTTAAACAATAGCTATGCTTATTACAATACAAATGGATCTGTACCTTAAATAATAAGTTGGATTGAATAATAAGTTGAATAATACATTTAATTTATTATTTGTGTGATTCGTATGGTGTGATTTATATGATGTGATTAACAATCGCATTTGACACTGGATAGCATGTTGTATGCACGAGTTTTATTTCCTTTTAATGGCTGCTCAATCAATCGTGTTTGGTTTTTCATAGCACGGGCTTTGCGACGAGCCAAATAACGGTCATAAGAATTGTGTTTAATATCTACACCAACTGCATTACCACTGGATGCTGCACCTGGACGATGACGCGTTAACGAACTACGTGTGGAATTGCCCCGTGATGGAACATGACGCGTGTTTTTACTTGGCTCGTTTCGGTCACTGGATTGGTTCCAAAATACCATACCATACTTGGCTTTTGGTAAATTCGTATTTGGTCCACTTACATGAAACGCACCTAGATTCATGGTATACATGGACGATGGTGCACGACGTTGTTTTTGCATGATAAGCTGATTGTTTAAGGTACCGTTTTTTATGTCGCAATGCGACGTGCATTGAATGACATTACTAATAAAACCACCATTGCAACTACAATCGGAAGATAGATAAGACATTTATTGTTGGATGTATAAAACGTTGATTGAAAGGGAGTATATATGTATATTGTTTATATTAAAATATTATAGACAATATAGTGAATAGGATCATAGTGATGTGTGGTGGTGATGTGGATGATGGGTATGTCGTGTATTATTTATTATGAATAAAATTGAAAAAGAAAAGGGGATGGTAGGGATTAGGTACTGTAATCATTAGAACAATAATATCAATTTATCATCGTGTGTGTAGCGAGTGTTATGGCAGAAGCAAAACTAATTATTAACAAAGGAAAAGGTAAAGGAGCAAAAGGTAAAGGAGGAAAAGGAAATGGAGCAAAAGCAAAAGCAAAAGGGAAATTTTGCTGTCCTTACTGTAACAAAAGTTATCATCGGAAATTATATTATGACCGACATTATTCGTGTTGCAAATTAATTTATAGTTCGAACAAAAAGAAAAACGAGATTGATCTGGAAGAAGGGGAAGATATACCAACGCGACGCGAACTCTATATCATGGTACAAGAATTAAGTAGTAAATACGAATTGCTATTGAAACATACGACTAAATTAGAATCTTACGTGAATCGTAAAAAGAGGCAAATTAATTTATTGGAATGGTTGCAACAAGATAGTCGTGGTGCTAAACAGATGGTACCTACAAACCATATGGATTATTCGTCGTGGTTGAATTATTGGACAGGTGGTAGTGATGAAGGAAAAGGAAAAGGAAAAGTACATTTGGTCACAGAAGATATGTTGAAATGTATATTTGAAAGCGGGAATGTATTACAAGGTATGTTGAATATATTAAAATACTATGAAACGAGCTGTCATACCAAAGAAGTGTTTCGCGTGTTTCTTATCAATGGATTTGGGGATAATGAAAAAGAAGGATTAGTGTGTCGAAAAATGTACGTATTTGATAAAGGTGAATGGCGTGTATTGAAAAAAGAAGAAATAGGTGAATTGGAATACGTGTTTACCAAAGCAATCTTAAAGGCATTCAAACAATGGCAAGTAAAACACAAAGACGAAATCATGAATAATATTAACAATATGAGTGAAGTCTACCAGACCAATCTACAAATTGTCATGGGCGGTGGTAAACTACGTCGTGACCAAATGAAAAAAAAATTTCATCAATTGTTTGCTTCTTATGTGTTGCAACATATTACAAATGAATTGGAGATTAAAGAGTAGAGTAGGTGTATAGGATAAGTAAATAGAACGTGTGATGCATTTATAATAAAATTGATTTTTTTGAATTTTTTTATGATATCATGTATAATTAATCATAAAAGATAGTCAAGTATTACAATACATACATAAGTATGAATCCTGAAATAAAAAAACTTTGCGATAGTATTAATTCCATTTGCTATCA
>Ga0228627_1001252_pt1 | contig 13551 bp, 10 predicted proteins | sample 33DmetaG_FD_190483 | JGI IMG/M metagenome (GOLD analysis project Ga0228627, IMG submission 190483) | Seawater microbial communities from Monterey Bay, California, United States - 33D | ecosystem: Environmental > Aquatic > Marine > Coastal | place: USA: California | collected 2016-09-28 | reverse complement strand
AAATAATAATTATATTGAGTTTTGGGACCCTACGGAAAGGAAAGGTTTTTTAGGGTATGTATCAACTTTTAATACAGATGCCTTATTTATTAGGAATGAAGAGGACAATGCTGATATTATCATTAGTACTACAAATAGTGGTGGTACATCTATAACTGCTATAAATATAGATGGTAATCAAAACGTAGAATTACCAAATGGTAATTTAGATATTAATGGAACACTTACTATAGGTAAGTTAGGTACGGGCAGTCCAATAAATAATTTAGGTATTGATTCCATTGGTAATGTTGTTGTTGGTACAACTGGTGATACAGATACAAACACATTTGTTACTGGGGGTACATTATCAGGTGACGATTTAGTGTTAGAAAAAAATAATGGTGTTGATGTTAACCCTATTGATTTATCAGGACTAGTTAGTGGTAAAACCGATTTGACATTATTTAATTCACATACTGGGGATACTAATAATCCTCACGACACATCTTTTACTAACTTAACATCTACAGCACACACACATACAATTAGTGAAGTAGTAAACTTACAAACAGAGTTAGATGGTAAAACTGAGAATGTGAATTTTACGTCACATACAGGAGATACAACAATACATTATACAAAAAGTAGTATTAATCTATCTGATTTAGGTAGTACTGCTCACACACATACACTTAGTGAAATAACTGATTTTAATTCATATAGTGGTGATGTACAAACACAAATAGATAGTAAAGTAAACACAACAACATTTAATATTTATAGTGGAGATGTGCAAACACAAATAGGTAGTAAGACTGATTTAACACTATTTGATACACATACTGGTGATACGAGTAATCCTCACCAAACATCTTTTAGTAATTTAACATCTACAGCACATACACATACAATTAGTGATGTAATTAATTTACAAACAGAGTTAGATGGTAAATTAAATGTAAGTGAGTTTAACACTTATAGTGGTGATGTACAAACACAAATAGATGATAAATTAGAAACAAGTATTTTTAATTCATACACTGGTAGTGTTGTTGATGTCTTTGTTTCTAGTGGTAATGCTAATTCAGTTACACAACAACTATCGTTTACAAACACAACTGGTGGTACATTTAACGTAACTAATTCAGCAGCATTATTTAGTGATAATGATGTTAACGTTACTGGTGGTACATATAACCCTTCAAATGGGTGTGTTACGTTTACTACTAATAGTGGAACAACATTCGATGTTTGTGGTTTTGTTACTGGTATAACAGATACCTTTGTTACTGGTGGTACATTATCAGGTACAGATTTGATTTTAGAAAAAAGTAATGGTGTAGATGTTAGTGGTATTGATTTATCTTCATTAATAAGTGGTAAGTTAGATATAACAACATTTAACACTTACACAGGTGATACCCAAACAATATTAGATAGTAAAACCGATAATACAGATTTTACAACACATACTGGTGATACAACGATACATTATACTAAATCTAGTATAAATCTATCTGATTTAGGTAGTACTGCTCACACACATACAATTAGTGAAGTAATTAATTTACAGAGTGAATTGGATGGTAAGACTGATTTAACACAATTTAACACACATACAGGTGATACTAGTAACCCACATCAAACTTCATTTAGTGGTTTAATATCTACAGCACATACACATACAATTAGTGAAGTAGTAAACTTACAAACAGAATTAGATAGTAAAACCGATAATACAGATTTTACAACACATACTGGTGATACAACAATACATTTCACTAAGTCTAGTATAAATCTATCTGATTTAGGTAGTACTGCTCACACACATACTCTTAGTGAAATAACTGATTTTAATAGTTATAGTGGAAGTGTACAAACTCAAATAGATAGTAAATTAAATATATCGGACTTTAACACTTATAGTGGGAATGTACAAACACAATTAGATACTAAGATTGGAAATGGTATTAATAGTGGTGGTGCTAATGAAGTGTTTAGCGGAAAATCAGGTACTGATTTATATTTTAGAACAATTAGTGGTGGTAGTAATACTACAATCACAACAATAGATGATATCATTAAAGTAGATGTTTCTGTACCTGTAGATACAAACACATTTGTAACAGGATTTACCTATGATAATGTAAACACATTCACAATTTCAAGGAATGGCGGTTTAGGTGATTTAACATCAACAATATCAGTTTTATCTGGTATTACTTATTATGGGGATGGTAGTAATTTAAGTGGTATTTCTAGTAGTGATTTTTATGTTACAGGTGGTACATTCTCAGTAGAAACATTAACATTAGATAGAAATGATGGTGGTAGTGTTGTGGTTACAGGATTTACATCACAACCATCGTTAAATAATGGTGAAATATTCGTAGGTGATACAGGTAATACTGCACAATCAGTTGCAATGACTGGTGATGTTAATATAGATAACACAGGTGTTACAACAATACAACCAGATAGTGTAACATATGATAAGATACAAGATGTATCACAAGCAGCTTTGTTAGGTTCTACTAATACATCTGGAGGTACAGTGACAGAGATACCAACAATAGATTTATATTTAACCACAGGTTCTATAACAACTTTATTAGAAAATACTTCTAATTGGGATATAAATGGTAATTATACTGGAAGTACGATTACTGGTACATATCAAGGACAAAACCATTATGATGGTAACTATTTCTTTACTGCGGTAGATGATAACGTTTGGATTAGATTAATTAGAGGGTAAGATATGGGAACACAGATATTAAGAACAGGGTTAGGTATTGCGTCATCAAAGGCTGCTTTAACTAAATTTAATAGACCAGATGATTGGTTAGATTTTCCATCATTAGTTGATGGAGATGAAGAGATATATATGTTGGTACATGTAACGGAAAAAGGTGATACACAATCAACAATAAGAATATATGGGGGAGATTACGATGTAGATTGGGGTGATGGGACAACAACATCACACACTGGTGGGGATGTAGCATCACATACTTATACATATAGTGGGTTATCATCAACTACTCAATTAGAAGATGGTAAACGACAAGCTATTGTTAAAGTAACTCCACAAGGTTCATCTTTTACTAGTATAATCGATTTTGCCGAAGTTTCCTATTATTCAATTGTAGATATTAAGATGGCTTCACAAGGGGCGACAAGTATTGTTATGTCGAATTCACCTTCACTTCAACAATTCGAATGGGTTGGTAGTAATACAAATGTAACTTCATTTTATAATCTTTTTCCTAATTGTATAAGTCTTAGAAGGGTAGTATCAATACCAACTACTAACGTAACTAATTTTAGGAATATGTTTAGTGGTTGCAATAACCTCTTAGAAGTACCAGAAGGTTTAATACAATCTAATTCAACTACCACAACACAATCTATGTTCGTGAGTTGTAGGAGTTTAGAAAAGTTACCAGATATGGATTTATCTAAACCTAATTTAACAAATGCCAGTAATATGTTTAGTGGTTGTGTTAAACTTAGGACTAATCCAGTAACTAGTGCTGACTATGTTACTAATGGTGGTGGTATGTTCGCTAGTTGTACACAATTAAAAGAAGTTACAACTGATTTTCCAGCACTAACTAATCCAACATCAATGTTCCAGAGTTGTTATTCTTTAGAAAAAGTTACTTCAGATTTTCCATCTTTAACTAGTGGATATAGAATGTTTACTGGTTGTTATTCATTAAGTGAGTTAAAACCTTTTGATACTTCAAATATAACTGGACAAGGTAGTTCATTTAGAGAAATGTTTAATGGTTGTAGGTTATTATCTGATTTTAGTTGGGTAGATTTATCATCATATGAAACAACAACAGAAGGTTACGCTTTATTTAAAGATACGTCAATTAAAAAAACACCAACAATATGGAATACAAGTCAATTAGTTAATTTTAATGGTTTATTCGAAGCTCTTACTCATTTAGAGTATGTTGATATTGATAGTAACGTACAAGTTAGTGCTATGGATGAAATGTTTAATGGTTGTACTATTCTAAAAGAAGCACCTTTATTCGATACTTCACAATGCACAGATATTGATTATGCGTTTTATAATTGTAGAAATCTACCTTCTTTACCAGCATATGATTTTTCAAGTGTTACAACTGCTGTAAATGCATTCTTTAATTGTTATTATTTAAGATGGTCTGATGTATATGGTATAGTTGTAGCTCATAGTTATAATAATTGTGAATTAAGTAGAGAGGCTATAGTTAATATATTTAATAATTTAGGTACTGCTTCTGGTAGTCAAACAATAACAGTGACTAATAATCCAGGAAGTGGTGATTTAACAGCAACAGATATTGCTATAGCCACAGGAAAAGGATGGACTGTTGTGAGTTAAAAATTAATAAAATTAAAAGATTATGTATTATAAGAAAGAAGAAGATGGGAGCTGGAATATAGGAAACAGAATAGACTTTCCAGATGGTACAACATTAAATAGTGAAAATAGGTTCTCAAAATATGGTTGGGTTTGGTATGACGAACCGCCTCAAGAATATTTGGATTGGTTAGATACACAAAATCAAGATAATTATATATAAAGAATAGATTAGATGAGTGCAACTAAAAATATAAACGCAGAGAAAATACAAGGTAGTTTAACTGCCGACACTATCAACATACAAACATTAGGTACAGGTACATCAGTAAATAACTTAGGTATTGACTCTAGTGGTAATGTTGTAACTGGTACTACTGGTGGTGGGGGAGATAACTTCTATGTCACAGGATTTACATATAATGACGCTAACACATTCACAATATCACAAAATGGTGGATTAGGTGATTTAACATCTACAATTAACACTATGACAGGGTTAACTGTTAATGGTACATTAGTGGTAGATACTATTTCAGCAACAACAATCAATGGTAGTGTAACTGGTTTAACATTAAATGATTTAGATGATGTGACAACAAACATACCAGCATCACCAGATAATACATATCAAGGTGAGTTAGTGTATTTCGATGTAACATCTAATCAATGGGTTTCTGGTGCTGAATATGGTACTTTAGGTACCGTTACAATATGGGGTAAAAAAGGAAGTGCTGGTACAATAGATAAAGGATTACCTGTTTATATCACAGGATTTGATGATGATATACATCAAGTGGAGTTGGCTGATGCTACAACCGCCACTACAATGCCAGTGATTGGTTTTACTGGTGAGGATTTCGATGATACGACAACTAACCCAATTATTACCTTCGGTAAAATAACTGGTGTTAATACAACGAGTACGATATCAACACTTAACCCTAATGGTGAAACATGGGTTGTTAATGATGTATTATATATGTCAACAACTACTGGTGGATTAACTAAAAATAGACCTACAGGAACAAATACACAAATACAAAGAATTGCTAAAGTATTAAAAGTAGATTCTAATAGTGGTCAATTATTTATATTTAATACCGCTAGAACTGCTGGATTACCAAACTTAACTTCAGATTATTTATGGGTTGGTAATGGTAATGATACACCACAAGAAGTTATTAAAACTGATGTAGGTATAACTACCACAGGGTTTACATATGATGATAATAATACATTCACAATAACTGATGATAATGGTGGTTCTTTTAGTTCTACTATTAACCAAATGAGTGGCTTAACAATAAATGGTGATTTAGATGTTACAGGTAATACGACACTTAATACACTTACAGCAACTAGTATCACATCAAACTCAGAAATAAATGTATTTAACGGACATATTAATTTAAGAGATAATTCTTATTTCTTACAAGGTAGAACGGTTGCTGATGTTAATGTATCTCTAATTGGTGTCGATAATCAAGATAGAGTATTTGTTGGTAATGCTGGGTATGATACATATATAGATAGTGATACCATTGTAGATGGTAGTTTAACTGCCGCAACACTTAATATAACTACAATAGGTGGTGGTACACCTGTTGGTAATTTAGGTTTTGATTCAAATGGTCAAGTGGTTACTGGTACAACTGGTGGTGGTACGGGTGTTAGTGATGCTAATAAAGTATTTAGTTGGTTTATGAATGTAACGTAATATGGGGTTAAGTTTAATAAAAGGAAATAGTGGTTATATCGGTATAGATAAACGTGGTGAAGTTGCTAGTACAGGAACTACAGGTAGTGTGTCTGTTAGAAAACATTACTTAGAAAGGAAAAGAGGTAATTTTACACCAATCGGACCAGAAACTAACGTTTTATTTGAAGATGACTTTGCTACAGGTGATTTATCTAACTGGACAGTTTATAATGGTTCTGAAAGTTCTGTATGGTATGTAGGTACAGATGTTAGAGATAGTAATGGTGGTAGTGGTAATGAAGGTGGTTCTTCGGTTACGATTCCTTCAGGTTCTACATACGCTGCCTTTGTTAGTAACAACAACACAAATAATTATTATAATAATTTAGTGGATGTTCATATGGTTTTTGAGTTCACGATACCTTCTGATGTCACTGCAACAAGTTTAACATTAGAATTTGATTGGTTATGTTTTGGTGAAAGGGGTTCTGGTTCAGGTAGTTTTGATTATGGGTACCTAAACTTTATTAACCCTTCTTCGTTTACGCCAGTAGCTGGTACAGAATATACGACTGACACAACAAGTAGAGAAAGAATAATAGGAACAAATACATCACCAAATACAGATAGTGGTAAATTCACAGGTGATGGTTCAAGTAGTAGGAATAGTTCTGCCCTTAACAATTTTGTTTATGAAAATATAACTATAGATAATACTGAAATAACACAAAGTGGTTTATGGTGTGATAATAACTGCACTAGAGCAATTATGTTTAGTTGGACTTCAGATAGTAGTGTTATTGATAACCCATCTTGGACAATAGCAAACGTAAAATTAACATATAACGAATAATGAGTATTAGAGGAAATAGTGGTTTTATAGATACCGATAAAAGATTCGGTTCAAGTACTGGTGATACTAAAGGTATTATCGCTAGAGAACAACACTTTTTAGAGAGAACACAGGGTAGGTTTGCTAGTGAATTGTTACCACCAACACCAACTGTATGGTATGATGCTAATTCATCTTATATCACAACACAAGGTAGTCCTGTTCGTGTAGACCAATGGGATGATAGAACAATTAATGGTATAGATGCTACAGGACCTGGAGGAACTAGTGACCCATTGTATAATACAACAGATTCTAATTTTAATGGTTTACCTTCTGTTAAGTTTGAGTCTGATGACTACTTAGAAAGTTCAGATGATTCTTTACTAGATTCTACTGATGGGTTTGTCGTATATATGGTGGTTAAAATGGATTCTTTCCCATCAACATTTAGTTTTTTACTTGGATTTACAAATGGTACTTCTTGGACAGAGGGTTGGGGTATGTATTATTACGCTGGTGCTTGGAGATGGTTTGTTAATGATTGGAATACTTCCGCTCAGAGGGTTGAGATGGGTAGTTGGTCTGATTTTACAAATACACACATCTTTAAGTTTAAATATGATAGAACAAATATATCAGGTGAAATAATTGGACCTTCTGCGGTTTCTGAAGTTACAACAGCTTACACAAGTGCACTTCAAATACCCGCTAGTGAGGGTATAACTTTTGCTTATGGTGGTAGTACTGCGTATGATGGTAACTCTACTTTCGGTGAAGTATTATTCTATAACACACCACTTACTCCTGAAGAAGAAACACAAGCGGAAGATTACTTAAAAGATAAATTTAATATTAGTTAATTATGAGTCATTTAAAAATAGGTAAATATTATGGTGAAGACATTTCTAAAAAGAAATATTTTTTAAGTGATGTGTTAGAAGATGGATATAAAGATATAACATCAATAGAAATGATAGTGTCATCTTCAGATTTTACTAATAAAGATTTTTTATTCACTAGAGATTTCTTATTAGATTTTATTAAAGGTATAGATATTAATAAAATAACAATAAAAGAGAAACACTTATTATGTGAGTATGGTGTATTACCATATGATGTAATATCTGAATTTTACGGGGCTGATAAAGCTATTGTTTTAATTAACGATATTGATGTTAAATTAATTAAAACACTAAATGAAAGAAAAATAAAAATTATATCACTATATGAAGATACTTTAACTAAAGACGAGATTGATATGTTAAGTTTATCTTTATTAATTAATAATTTTAATACTTTTGACTTAGATAGTATTTTATTAGAAATAGATAAAATAACATATTTGAGTGATGATGATAAAATAATAATAAAAAATATATTAAATGGAGAATCACAAAAAGGTTACTCTGATGATATTTATAAAATAAAATAGTATGGAATATTTAAATACAGGTAGTCACTTAGGTACGGGCTCGACAACAGTACTTAGTGCATCAACAACAACAAAATATTTAGTTAAGACAGTCCATGCAACTAATGTTTTTAGTGCTGACACATCTTTTAATTTATCTTGGGTAGACAATAGTGGGTCTCAGACTTATTATTTAGGTTATAACATTACGATACCACAATCATCTTCTTTTCAAGCATTAGACGGTACATTTACCTTAGATAATTTAGATAGTTTACAAGCTAGTTGTGGTAATGCTGATGCGATTGATTTATCCATATCTTATATGGAGATAACGAATTCTGAAGGATAAATAATTATATTATATGGCAAGGAAAATTAGAACTATTGGCGTTAGAGATTTAGCTTACCAAATTGGTGAGGGTGTTCCTAATCATGTGTCACCAATGGGTTCTAAATTTGTTAATAGTGTTAATGGTGACATTTATTATAATAGAGATGGTTGTGTGTGTTGGGAATTAAATATCACACATATAACTACTAATTACGCTAAAGCTATTACTAACCAACCTTCACACTACGGTAGAGATAACGTAGGTTTAGTTATTAATGACGTTAATAAAGAAATACCTGTTGGTAAAATCGATGAAATTAATACTGAATTCTCATTAAACAATGTTCCAGAAGTTACAACAGAATATGTGTTCTTAAATGGTCTTTTACAAGAATACGGACCTAATAGTGATTATACAATAGTAGGTAATAAATTGTTATTTAATTATCCACCTATGATTAATAGTAAATTAATCATTAGTTATAAAACATCACAATATATTGAATCTAGTTATAGGGTTGATAGAGAAAAACCTATTGGTTTATTAGACGAAATAAATACAAACTTTACATTAGAAAATACACCAAATAATAATAGTGAAAGTGTGTTCTTAAATGGTCTTTTACAAGAATACGGACCTAATAGTGATTACGTTATTATAGGTAACAGAATAGTATTTAATTACCCTCCTATGCTTAATAGTAGATTAGTTGTTAGTTATACATATTTTAAATAAAAAAATATGTTAACAAATATAAACATTACTTAATCACAACATATTTATTTATAGAAGAAAACATAACTATGGAAGAAACAAAAATCTACAAAACAAACGACTTGTATTTAGCCGCATTTTTAAAGCTAAATGGAAAAAAACTAAGGGTTGAGAAAGTTAAGGGTAAAGCTAATTTTATCTTTAATGAGAGTAATGAACTATTAAAATTGGTTAATGAATATTTAACTGAGGAAGGTAGTTGTAACCCTTTATCTTACACAAATTCTATTAAGAATTTAAAAAATCTAATTTACAATCTTTAATATGATATGTTAGGTATTTCTTTGATAATTACTAAGTTGAAAAATTTAATAATAACTGAAATACAAAATTATCATAATTTAAAAGATAGTGAAAATAATTTAACAATCGATATCAATAAGCATAAGTCTATAAAAGAGCTGTTTGGTATCGATTTTGTTATTATATCCCCAGATGAAAATAATCAATATTTACATAACATTTCTGGTTATGATGAAGAAAAATCTAAATATATAGCTTATATAGGTTTAAACTTTGATAACTTAACAATTGATTCTTTATTACATGAATTAAAACACGCTTACGTTGATTGGTGTATATATAAAAACGGTGGTATAAAAATTAACGAAAGTAAAGAAGTTAAAGAATTATATACTGTTGGTTTTGAAAAATTATTAACATCTGATAAAGATAAGATACCCAATTTAATTACAATATTAAAAAACTTTTATTATTCAACTAAGTTAGAGATACCGTCCTTTTTGGAAAATCATTTTTTTGATGAATCTTATATTAATTATAAAACTAAAATAATAAACATGATTAATTTTAATCGTCAAAAATATTCTAATGAAACATGTGAAAAAGAGTTTGAGTTATTAAGGTCTTATGAAATACCTAGAATAAATAAGTTTAAAACATATGATAAGTTTTTAAAATACTGTGAAAAATTTTTTAAGATTAGGGGTGAATATATCTTAAGAAAAATAAATAAGGTTGATTATTTAAATAAGGTTAAGAGTAGTGACTGGGTTGTTCATTTAATTAGGGAACATATACATAATAAAAAAACTTTGTCTCTATTGGAATGGGATTTCATAATTAATTCTTTGGGTGGTGTAATTACAAATAGAGGTCAATGGGATTTTCCAGGTAAATGTACAATGATACCCACAGAGACTTTTGGAATAACTATGAAAGATGTTAAATATGACGTTCTAGGTATTGATGGTAATGGTAAGTACATTCTAATGAAACCAGAAATAATGTATTATTTTTCAACAAATTATGTGTTTGAAATCCCTGATATGGGTGAATATTCTAAATTAATAAAAAAAATTCTTAAAAAAAGTTAAAAAAAATGACTTTTTAAATTTTACCATATACTTATTATTGATTCGCTGAATATTGCGTTTCGATATTTATATTTAAACATTATATTTCTATTAAGAAGAATCCTTTATTCTAAGGATTTTTAAATCAAAAATTTATATTTTCTATTTGTAACAATTATTTGTATGATTATGTGTATTCCAAACTAACACAAACGAGTGTATATAATAACATAATAAATAAATAAAAAAAACAAACTATGGAAAATAGATTATTTTTATTACAAGCTCCAGCTGGTGGAGGAACAAAGATTGTATTAAATAAACAATCAGATTTAATTTTACACGAAGCGGAGATTATCAAACCAAGTGGTATTGAAGAAGGTGATATCATCGGATTACCTGAGCACTTTCAAGAGGTTGAGCGTCTAATTAAACAAGAGAAAGAGGATAGAGGATTAGCTGATGCTTACATTAATGCTGCAATCGCTGCTGAAGAGGCTGCAAGAATTGATGATATTAAAAAATTAGATAAAAGCTTAAATTCTGAAGTTGCTAGAGCAACTGCTAAAGATGCTGAACATGATGCTGCTATCGCTGCTGAAAGTGAAGCTAGAACGGCTGCCGATGCTGCACATGATGTAGAAATCGCTGCAATCAAAGAAACGGAAGCTACTAACGTTGCTACTTTACAAGGTAACATTGATTCTGAACAAAAGAGAGCTGAAGCTGCTGAAAAAGTAAATGCTGACGCAATCGCTAAAGAAGTATCTGATAGAATTTCTGCGGTATCTACTGAGGAAGCTGCTAGAATCGCTGGTGATGCTGCTTTACAAGCTTCTTTAGATGCTATGGATGCTGCTTACAAATCTGCTGATGCTGGTTTACAATCTGCAATTGATTCAGCACAAGCTGAAATCAACGGAATCTTATCTGGTTCTACATTAGACGCTAACTCATTCGCTGAAATCGTAACTTTAATCAACTCTGTTGATACTGAAAACGATACTGCATTCGCATCTTACGTATTAAGTAACGATGCTGCCCTTGCTCAGGAAGTTGCTGATAGAATTGCTGGTGATGACAAATTAACTGGTGATTTAGCTGCTGAAGTTGTTAGAGCTACTGCTGCTGAAGCTGCAAATGCTGCTGCAATCGCTAAAGAAGAGGCTGATAGAGTTGCTGCTGACGCTGCTTTACAAGCTTCATTAGATGCTGAGATTTCAGGTAGAACTGCTGCTGACGTTGCTTTCCAAGCTTCATTAGATGCTGAGATTGCAAACAGAGTTGCTGGTGATGACACTTTAACTACAAACTTAAATGCTGAAGTTGCTAGAGCTGAGGCTGCTGAACAAGTAAACGCACAAGCTATTGCTGACGAGGTTGTTGCAAGAACAACTAAAGATGCTGAGCAAGATGCTGCATTAACTACTGAAGTTGATAGAGCAAAAGCTGCTGAAAAAGTAAACGCTGATGCAATCGCTGCTGAAGAAGCAAGAGCAATCGCTGCTGAAGGGGTATTAGATACTGCAATCAAAGCTGAAGAGGCAAGAGCAATCGCTAAAGATGCTGAACATGATGCTGCATTAGCTGCTGAAGAAGCAAGAGCAAAAGCTGCTGAAAAAGTAAACGCTGATGCTATCGCTGCTGAAGAAGCAAGAGCAATCGCTGCTGAAGGGGTATTAGATACTACAATCAAAGCTGAAGAGGCAAGAGCAATCGCTAAAGATGCTGAACATGATGCTGCTATCGCTAAAGAAGAGGCTGATAGAGTTGCTGCTATCGCTGCTGAAGAAGCTGCTAGAATCTCTGGTGATACTGCTATACAAGCTGAATTAAGTGAAGCTGTTGCTGAATTAGAAGGTGCTAATAAAGCACAAGATGCGAATGCTGCTAAATTTGAAGCTAAGACTAACGCTGCTATCGCTGCTGAAGAAGCTGCTAGAATCTCTGGTGATACTGCTTTACAAGCTTCTTTAGATGCTGAAGTTGATAGAGCAAGACGTGCTGAAAAAGTAAATGCTGCTGCAATCGCTAAAGAAGAGGCTGATAGAATTGCTGCAATCACTACTCAAAAAGAAAGAATTGATATTATTTTATCTGGTTCGTCAGTTGATTTAGACCAATTCAGTGAAGTGGTTAAATTCGTTGAAGATATCGATATGGAGAATGATGCTAGCTTAATTTCTGCAATTGACGAAGTTAGAAAAGAGCATAAATCTGATATGAATGCTGAAGTATCTGCTAGAGAAAAAGCTGATGCTTACATTATTGCTGCTGTTGGTTATGCTGATAGAGGTGATGCTTCTACTTCTCATTTTGAAGGATACTTAGATGCAAGTGCTGAGTTTGGGCAAGCTGAACAACAGTTAGCAAAGTTAAGTGATTCATTGGATGAATTAACTGTTAAGATTTCTGAGTTAAAAGGTGATAAAGCTGAGGCTGAAGCTGCTGGTAATACTGACCTTGTTAATAGTTTAACTGAAAGCATTGCTGCTAATGAAGCTGCTAAAGCTGAACAAGAAGCTGAAAAGAAAGACCTTGAATCTTCTGGTGTATTGCATTTTGAAGCTTTTATGCCAATTAACGAAGTTAACTTTGAAGCATGGAAAAAAGATGTTGAAGCTACTGAATTATCTGATGTTAGAACAGAATTATTTGATTCAATCAAAAAAGAAGCTGATTCATCTGTTGGAAGAGATTCTGAAATCATTACTACTGTTGGTTATAATGATAGAGGTGCTGCGTCTAATTCTCATTTTGAAGGATACTTAGATGCAAGTGCTGAGTTTGAGCAAGCTGAACGACAGTTAGCAAAGTTAAGTGATTCATTGAA
>Ga0228627_1001245_pt1 | contig 13622 bp, 13 predicted proteins | sample 33DmetaG_FD_190483 | JGI IMG/M metagenome (GOLD analysis project Ga0228627, IMG submission 190483) | Seawater microbial communities from Monterey Bay, California, United States - 33D | ecosystem: Environmental > Aquatic > Marine > Coastal | place: USA: California | collected 2016-09-28 | reverse complement strand
TGACAGAGAAGCTTATAAAAATATCTCCAAGCAAAAAACCTGTTGAAGAAGCACCTGCTGAAGCACCTGCTGAAGCACCTGCTGCTGAAGCACCTGTTGAAGAAGCACCTGCTGAAGCACCTGCTGCTGAAGCACCTGCTGAAGCACCTGTTGAAGCACCTGTTGAAGAAGCACCTGCTGAAGCACCTGCTGCTGAAGAGGAAACAAAAGAATAAAATAATTTATTTTTTTCTGTTTATAGAAAATTCTGCAAGAAAGTTCAATAAAGAACCTATTTCAGAATTTTCGACTACTTCTAGATTTTTCTTTGCTAAATTCACGAACTCTTTTGCTTTATCTTCTGTAAGTTTTATTGAATCTGTTTCAAAAATTATGTCCCTTAAAATCATAAAATCTTCAATTTTTCTATTTTGAATGATATCTTTTAAAATATGTTTTTTTTCTTTTGTGCAATTTTGAAAGGCGTAAATAAAAGGTAAAGTAATCTTACCGCCACTTAAATCGTCACCAATATTTTTACCAATTTGCTCGTTTGATTCAGCTGTATAATCTAAAACATCATCTGATATTTGAAAAGCTAGTCCAATATTCCTTCCATACATTGCGAGATTTTTTCTAACATTGTCATCGCAATTTGCTAATACAGCTGTGCATTCGCATAAAGCTTCGAACAAAGTTGCGGTCTTATACTCGATTACCTTTAAATATTGATTTATATTTGTTTCTACTTGGTCAACACACATTAACTGTAAAACTTCTCCTTTAGCAATGGTGTTTGTTGCATGGGACAAAATTTTCATGATTTCCATATCGTCAAGCTCGACCATAATCTCAAATGATCTTGAGTACAAAAAATCACCGACTAAAACACTAGCTTCGTTTCCCCACACTTTGTTTACAGTGTCTTTACCTCTCCTTTTGCCAGACAGATCTACAACATCATCATGTAAAAGAGTTGCAGTGTGAATAAACTCTATAATAACTGCTAATTTATAGGATTTTTCTTTTTCTAAATTTAAAGCTTTGCCAATTATTGCGACCAAAATTGGTCGGATCTTTTTGGAAGGAGCATCTATTATGTATTTAGAAACTTTTTCAATTAATTCAATATCGGACTCTAAATAGCGCTCGATATAAGATTTAATATCCGAAATTTCATCTTGCATACTATTACTTATAGTATTGTAATCCATTATTGAGCCTTAAATTTATAATAATTCATTATTTTGGAGTAATTATAACAAAATATCATTATATTCTTAACAATACATTGACCTATATTTTGCATAAATGTAGAATACTCAGCCTAATATGTAAATTATAAAGAGAATGCTATGTATGCTGTTATAAGTACCGGTGGGAAACAATATAGAGTTTCAAAAGGTGACATAATCCAAATAGAAAAATTAGATCAAAATGAAGGGGAAACTGTTCTTTTTGACAAAATCCTTTTAATTTCTAATAACGGCAAAGTAAGCATAGGTAAGCCTTTTTTAGAAAAAAGTAAAATTGAAGGTGTTGTGAAATCACAAGGTAGGGATAAAAAAGTTAGTATAATAAAATTCCACAGAAGAAAGCATTACAAAAAACAAGCAGGTCATAGACAAAGTTTTACTAAAGTTGAAATAACAAATATAGCTGAGGGTTAAGAAATGGCTCATAAAAAAGCAGGCGGAAGCACCAGAAACGGTAGAGATTCAGAATCCAAAAGACTTGGTGTTAAAAAATATGGTGGAGAGCTTGTTAAAGCTGGAAACATCATCATTAGACAACGTGGTACAAAAATTCACCCAGGTGAAAATGTTGGTTGTGGGAAAGATCATACTCTTTTTGCTAAATCGGCTGGACACGTTCAATTCTCAGTCAAAGGCCCAAAAAATAAAAAAATTGTAAGTATAATTTCTATATAAAACTTAGCATTTCAAGTATTACCTAATTATATTAAAAACCTTATTTTATGCGTTTAACGTATAATAACATCTGTATTTAACTAAAATAAATTATTATGAAATTTGTTGATGAAGTTCAAATTGACGTAAAAGCCGGAAAAGGTGGAAATGGAATAGCAAGTTTCAGAAGAGAGAAATATATTGAATTCGGCGGCCCTGACGGAGGAGATGGTGGTGATGGCGGAAATATATACTTAAAAGGTACAAAAAATTTAAATACTCTTGCAGATTTTCGAACTCAAAAAAAATTTGAGGCTCAAAATGGCGACAGTGGAATGAGTAAAAATAAAACCGGACGAAAAGGCGATGATTTAAATATTTTAGTGCCACTAGGAACAATCGTTTGTAATGCAGATAATGGGGTCTTAATCAGTGAATTAGTCAATGATGGAGAAAAACTTCTTGTAGCAAAAGGTGGTAAACATGGTTTCGGTAATCTAAGATTTAAATCTTCAACCAATAGGGCTCCCAGAAAGGCTACTAAAGGGTTAGATGGCGAGGAATTAAGCTTAAAGCTAGAACTTAAGTTATTGGCTGACGCAGGATTCCTTGGAAAGCCTAATGCTGGAAAGTCATCGCTTTTACGAGCAATGACTAGAGCAAAACCTAAAGTTGCGAATTACCCATTCACAACTATAAACCCTTCTCTTGGCGTTGTTGATATAGGCTTTGGAGAAAGTTATGTAATTGCTGACATACCAGGTTTAATAGAGGGTGCTGCGGACGGAGTAGGCTTAGGCACACAATTTTTAAAACATTTATCAAGAACAAATATACTTTTACATGTTGTTGATGTGCAAAACGTAGATGGTGGAGATAATATAAGTAAAGAGTTATTCGAGATCAACTCTGAGCTGAAGAAATTTGATGAAGATTTAAGTAAAAAAACACAATATATAATATTTAATAAAGTTGATTTACTTTCTGATAAGGCGTTAATCAGTCTTAGAAAGAAAATATATGAAGAATATAAAAAAGATAAAGTATTTTTTACATCAACAATAAATAATAATGGAATTGAAGAATTAAAAAAGTTTATATTAAAAGAATTGGATAACTTGAAAACTAAGTGAGAGAATCTAAAAGTAAATTGAATTAATAAAAATCTTTAAATTATGAGCCACAATAAAAAAAATTTAGAAGACTTAGAAGTATCAATAAATGCGTTAAAAGAAAAAGCATCTACAATAAATGATAGCATTAAAAAGCATTATAAAATTTCAAATAAAAAAAGCAATTTTAAAGAAAATAGAAAAAATTTATCTAATTTGGAAAATGAGTATAATGCCGAGATCTTAAATAAAAAAAGCGATTTAAATATTTTAGAAAATAAGCTTCAGAAAGAAATTTATAGTTTGAAAAAAAAACAGAGAATTTTAGTTTTTATACTTTATGTATTAGCAATATTATTTATATGTTCTATATTATTAGCCATTGAGCTAAACTTATTTAAAATTTAAGCCTAAAACTATTATGAAAGAAACCTGGGTAATTAAAATTGGAAGCTCATTAGTAACTAAAAGTACGACGGGCCTAGATATAAAAAATATCAGAGCATGGGCTGCTCAGATTAATGAAATTATTAATAATAATATAGATGTTATTTTAGTTTCATCTGGAGCAATAGCAGAAGGGATGAACAGACTTGGATTAATTAAAAGACCAAGTTCTTCTAGTCAACTTCAAGCACTGGCTGCAATTGGTCAAATGGGTCTTATAAAAGCATATGAGGTAGCCTTCAAAAAATACAATATTACTACTGCTCAAATGCTTTTGACTGCGGAGGACTTGAGTAATAGAGAAAGATATTTAAATGCAAGAAACACTTTATCAAATTTAATGAATTATGGTGCCATTCCTATAATTAATGAAAATGACACTATATCTACTGATGAAATAAAATTTGGCGATAATGACACATTAGCTTCTTTAGTTGCAAACCTTAGTGAGGCTAAGAATTTAGTAATTCTTACTGATCAAAATGGATTGTATACAGCCGATCCAAAAATAATTAAATCTGCAGAGTTAATAGAACGTATATCTGTATCCGATAAAAATCTTAATAAATATGCTGGGCCAAGTAATAATTCTCTTGGCAGAGGCGGAATGATTACAAAAATTACAGCTGCAAAGAAAGCTGCAAAATCAAACACTCAGACCATCATATCTAACGGAAGAAAAAAAAATATATTGATTAAAATTCTGAATAACGAAAAAAATATTGGAACTTTTATATACAATAAAAGTACAGCGGTTAAATCAAAAAAACAATGGATAGCAAATTCTTTAAAAATTAAAGGTAGATTAATAATTGATTTAGGTGCTAAAAAAGTAATTAAGAAATCAGGCAAAAGTCTTTTACCGGTTGGCATAAAATCTATAGAAGGAAATTTTCAAAAAGGTGATATGTTAATTATCTGCGGGGCTAATAAAGTAGAAATCGCAAGAGGTTTAACTAATTATGATTCAAAATTACTAAAAAAGATTATTGGAAAGTCAACAATTGAAATTAAAAAAGAATGTGGTGTATTTGATAGTGAAGTAGTAATTCACAGAGATAACATGATTGTTTCTTAGCTTAATTCAATTATTTGTTTGTTCAGTCTACTCTTATATCTAGCAGCTTTGTTTTTATGAATAATACCTTTAGAAACACTTGAATCAATTACTGGCACAGCTATTTTATAATTTTCACTAGCAAGAGTTTTGTTGCCAGAATCAATTGCCTTAACAACATTTTTTATAAATGTTCTTAGTTTTGATTTTTGAGCCACATTTCTTTCTCTTCTAACTAAAGACTGTCTTGCTCTTTTTCTTGCTTGGGCAGTATTTGCCATAAAATTGATACCTTTGTTGATAAAAGACGTCAATATGAGGTTTTATTACTAATTTGTCAATAAGAAAGTAAAAAATAGTCAAAAATTATATATAATTACGCAATGTCTCTATTAAAAAAACAAAAATTCTTCAAAAATACAGCTGTAGTATCATTTTTTACAATGATATCAAGGGTATTCGGCTACATAAGAGATGCGGTTATTTTCATATTCATTAGTAATGCAAATGGTGCTTTGGACGCATTTTTTGTCGCTTTTAGGATTCCGAATTTTTTTAGAAGGATATTTGGTGAAGGAGCTTTATCGACTGCTTATGTTCCTGTACTTAGTGACTATAAAAGTACAAATAATTCTAATGATGTCAAAGAATTTATTAATGCTTCAATCACATATCTTTCAATAATTTTAATAGTAATTTCCATCATTGGAGTAATTGTCACGCCGGTTTTAATTTATTTAATAGCACCGGGTTTTGTAAATTCTGAATTTGGGCAGTATGAACTTTCTTATGAGTTATTAAGGATTACATTTCCATATATGTTCTTTATATGTTTAACGGCGGTTGCTTCCAGCATTCTTAATTCATATGAAAAGTTTTCTATTCCAGCATTAACACCAGTTATCCTTAACATTTCTCTAATAATTAGTGTATTATTTTTTTCCCCATTTTTCTCTGAACCAGTTTATGCTTTAGCATGGGGATTGATGATAGCTGGAATCTTGCAATTACTATTTGTAACACACTCTCTATACAAGCTGAAGCTATATCCAAAATTTTGCTTTAACAAGAATCACCCGGGCATCAAAAAAATTAAAGAGTTAATGTTACCTGTTATTTTTGGCTCTTCAGTAACTCAAATAAATCTTATTTTTGATACGATTATTGCTTCTTTTTTAATAACTGGCAGCATAAGCTGGCTATACATGTCAGATAGGTTTATAGAATTGCCTTTAGCTTTGTTTGGAATATCAATTGCTACCGTTTTATTACCAAAGTTATCTGAAAACTACAATAAGTCCGATACGAAATCTTATAATTCAACTATAAACTGGGGGTTAAAACTTGGTATCATAATTTCTATTCCTGCAAGCATAGGCCTAATCTTGCTTGCAAAACCAATATTAATAACGCTTTTGCAATATAGGGAGTTTTCAGAAAATGATGTAAATATGACAGCTTTGAGCTTAATGGCATTTGCCCTAGGGCTTCCTGGTATGATTGGCGCTAAAATACTAATCACAAATTATTACTCTAGGAAAAACACAAAGTATCCTGTGAAAGCGGCATTGATCGCAGTAATATTTAATTTTATTTTAAATATTTCGCTTGTTTTATATTTATTAAAAATTAATTTTGAAGGTGTTCACGCCGGTCTAGCATTAGCAACAACAATATCAGCTTACATAAATTTTTATTACCTTTTCAAAAACGCGATTAAAACAAAAATATTAATTATTAATAAAAGTTTATTAAATGTGTTTTTAAAATCATTTTTAGCATCTATAATCATGGCTATATTAATTTTAAATTTTGATCTAAATGCTAAATCTTGGGAAGAATTGATTTTATTTGAAAGGATAAGAGATTTACTCTTAATAATTTTTTCATCGTCAATATTATACTTTATTATATTATACATGCTGAAGGTATCCCCAAAAAATATAAAATAACAAATAAATGAAAATATTCAGAGATATAGAAAACATTTCTTTTAAAGAACCAGTGATTGCTAGTATTGGAGGCTTTGATGGTATTCACTTAGGACATCAAAAAATCATTCATAATATTGCTAAGAAAGCAAAAAAGAAAGGCGTTAAAAGCGCTATAATTACTTTCAATCCACTACCTAAAATTTATTTTTCAAATAAAAATTTTGAAGTTATTTCTATTTATGAAAAAATTAATTTTTTAAGAAAGTTCGATATTGATTATCTTATAATTCTAAGATTCAATAAAAATTTAATATCAATGAGTGCTCAAGATTTTATTGAAGAAATACTTATTAAAAAACTAAACATTAAATCTTTGACTGTTGGAGATGATTTTAAATTTGGCAAAAATCAGTCTGGGAATATTGAAGATTTAGAAAATTATGCATCAAAAGGTTTTTTTAACTTAAATATTGAAAATAAGCAATGTATTGAAAATACTCGTATTTCTAGCACATTAATCAGAGATGCAGTTGCTAGTAATGATTTTGCATTAGCTTCAAAAATGCTTGGCAGGAGTTACTCGATTTCTGGTAAGATAATACACGGAGAAAAAAGAGGCTCTAAAATAGGATTTCCAACTGCAAATATAAAATTAAAGGCTAATATTTTATTAAGTGGCGTATATGCGGTTTCCACTTATTTTGATAATAAAGAATATTATGGTGTTGCGAATATAGGTTATAAACCTACTTTTGATGGAAATACGTATTTATTTGAAGCCCATATATTTGATTTATCAAAAAATCTATATGGCAGAAGATTAGAATTTCACATTATCTCAAAAATTAGAGAAACTAAGAAATTTAAAGGAATTGAAGAGCTTAAAGATAATATTGATAATGACATTAATTCAGCAAAAAAAATATTTAAAATAAAATGACTAATTATAAAGATACATTGAATCTACCAAAAACTGAATTTCCTATGAAAGGAAATTTGCCTACTAAAGAACCGCTGATACAAAAAAAATGGGAAGATGAAAATCTTTACAAAAGTTTATTAAATTTAAATAAAAATTCTAAAAAATTTATACTGCATGATGGTCCTCCATATGCTAACGGTGATATACATATTGGGCATGCTGTAAATAAAATTCTAAAAGATATTATATTAAGATCTAAAATTTTATCTGGATTTTACACACCATTTGTTCCAGGCTGGGATTGTCATGGTTTGCCAATTGAGCTAGAAGTTGAAAAAAAATTAAATAAAAAAGAAAATATTTCTGATAAAGATTTCAGAAATTTATGTAGAGAGTACGCAATCAAACAAGTTGATAGGCAAAAGAAAGATTTTAAGCGACTAGGTATTCTTGGAGATTGGGAAAATCCCTATCTTACCCTTGATAGAGAATTTGAAGCTTCGACTATTAAGTCCTTAGAAAAAATATATAATAATGGGCATTTGAAAAAAGGTTTTAAGCCGGTTAACTGGTGTGTAAAAATTCAATCAGCTTTAGCAGAGGCTGAAGTTGAGTATAAAGAAAAAGAGTCTACGTCTATAGATGTGAAATTTAAAATCACATCATTAAAAAATATTGAAAAAATATTTAATATTAAAAATATTAATTTAGATACATCTATTGTTATTTGGACAACAACACCTTGGACTCTGCCTTCAAATAAATCAGTAGCGATAAAAAAAGATTTTAATTACATTTTAATTTCTGATCAAAAAGAAAATTATATTATTTCTGAAAATCTTTTAGAAAGTTTTAAAGATCGAGTAGCGCTTGATTTGCAAATAATAGCAAAATGTAGTGGAGAAAAGTTAATAAATTTGGAGGCCCGACATCCATTCTTAAACAATACTATAAATATAATTGATAGTAATCATGTGACTGATGACTCAGGTACGGGCTGTGTCCATATAGCTCCTGCGCATGGTGTAGAAGATTTTGAACTTGGCATTAAACATAACTTAGAAGTAGTTAACCCTATTCAGAGTAATGGAGTTTTTTCAGGGCATCCTAAAGAATTTAATGGAATACATGTTTATAAGCTAGATGAATATGTTATTGATCTTCTACAGAGAGAAAATAAATTATTAAGTAAAAATAAGTTTAGGCATTCATACCCACACTGTTGGAGAACTAAAACCCCATTAATTTATCGAGCAACACCTCAATGGTTTGTTTCTATGAATAAAAATGGGTTATTAGAAAGCACTTTAGGAAAAGTGTCTGAGGTAAATTGGTTGCCTGCATGGGGTGAGGCAAGGATTCAAGGTATGCTTTCTGGCAGACCAGATTGGTGCATATCAAGACAAAGAAAATGGGGTGTTCCTATTACAATGTTAATTAATAAAAAAACAGGTGAACCACATTCTAATTCATCAATTATTTTTTCAAGGGTATCAAAACTGGTTGAGCAATATGGTATAGAAAAATGGTTTGATATTAAAATTGAGGATTTAATTGATAACCCTGAAGATTATGAAAAAGTTACAGATACCTTAGACGTTTGGTTTGATTCTGGTTCCTCGCATGCGGCGGTGTTGGAAAAAATTACAGATTTAAGTTTTCCTGCGGATCTATATTTAGAAGGTTCTGATCAACATAGGGGATGGTTTCAGTCATCTCTTTTAACCTCAGTAGCAATTAATAATTCTGTTCCATATAAAACAGCTATGACACACGGATTCACAGTCGATGCTAAAGGCAGCAAAATGTCTAAATCTAAAGGGAATGTTATAGCGCCACAGAAAATCATTGATAGACTGGGCTCAGATATACTTCGATTATGGGTTGCATCAACTGATTCTTCTTCTGAAATGAATGTTTCAGATGAAATATTAAGTAGAACATCTGATAAATACAGAAAAATAAGAAATACAGTTAGATTTTTACTCTCTAATTTAGCAGACTATGATCCTGATCAATTCTCACAAGAAGCAATAATTATTGAATTAGATAAATGGGTTTTAAAAAAAGCTTTTAAAACACAAGAAGAAATAAAAAAACAATTCGACCAATATAATTTTCATTTATTGTCACAGACAATACATAGTTTTTGCGTTAATGAATTGGGGTCTTTTTATCTAGATGTGATTAAAGATAGACAATATACCTGTAAAAAAAATTCTCAAGAAAGATTATCTGCCCAGCATGCTATGTACTTTTTAACAAAAATGCTACTAACTTGGATAGCACCAATATGCCCTCATACAGCAGAAGAAGCTTGGTCTCATATCCCAAAAAATAAAGACAAATCAATTTTCTATAACAATTGGCTTGATATAGATATAAATAATTTTGAGGTCTGTAAAATTAATGACAATGATTGGACTGAAATTTTAGAAATCAAAAAAGCTGTATCAAAATCATTAGAAGAAAAAAGAGTTGATAATATTATTGGCTCATCTTTGGAAGCAGACGTAACAATTTATTGCTCAAATGAACTTTATAATATATTGAGTAAACTTGGAAAAGAGTTAAAATTTATATTTATTACATCTAATGCGTATTTAAAAAATATTAATGAGAAAGAAAATTCAAAACTTATATCTATCAATAACCATGATATTTTTATAGAAATCGTTAAATCTGAAAATTGTAAATGTGAGAGATGTTGGCATAAATGTGCTAGTGTTGGCATTAATAAAAAATATGAAAATATTTGCGAAAGATGTATCTCAAATGTCTATGGTGATGGCGAGTTTAGACGCAATGTTTAAGAAAAATTTAATAATTTTTGTAATTATCATTCTTATATTTCTATTAGACTTAATTTCAAAAAACTACGCTTTAAATGACCTTCTAATCAATCATTCTGTAATTATCAATAATTATTTAAATTTAACATTAGCGTTTAACTATGGAGCAGCTTTTAGTATTCTTAGTGATGCAGGTGGTTGGCAAAGATGGTTTTTTATAATATTTAGCTTTTTTGTGATTTTTATAATTGCATACATTTTGATAAACGATAAAGATACTCAATATATTGCATACAGTTTTGTGATTGGTGGAGCTTTAGGTAACTTATATGATAGAATTGTCTACGGCTATGTTATTGATTTTATTGAAATACATTACAATAACTTTTACTGGCCAATTTTTAATATTGCTGATGTTGCAATCTCTATTGGGATTATATTATTGTTATATTCTATGTTTTCAAATAACAAAAAAAAATTATGAATATTATTTTAGCTAACCCAAGAGGATTTTGTGCTGGTGTTGATAGGGCTATTGAAATTACTAATAGAGCTTTAGATATTTTTGGTGCTCCAATATATGTAAAACATGAAATTGTTCATAATAAGTATGTAGTTGACGAGCTTAAAGAGAAAGGTGTTGTTTTTATCGAAGATATTAACAAGATTCCTGAGCATTCCATATTAATATACAGTGCTCATGGTGTTTCAGAACAAATAATTGAACAATCTGAGAAAAGAAATCTTCAGGTTTTCAACGCTACTTGCCCTTTAGTTACAAAAGTTCATATGGAAGTAGCAAGGCTATCAAAAAAAAGAATAAATACAATTTTGATTGGGCATAAAGGTCATCCGGAAGTAGAAGGTACTATTGGCAGATATGTTTCTAAATTAGATTCTAAAATTGTTTTAGTAGAAAATGAAGATGATGTTGCTAATCTTAAATTTAACAATGATAATGAAATCGCTTATGTTACTCAAACAACACTTTCAATTGATGATACTTCTGCAATTATTGATGCTATTAAAATTAAATATAACAATGTTATTGAGCCAACAAGAGGGGATATTTGCTATGCTACCACTAATAGGCAAAATGCTGTCAAAGAACTTACTGAAAAATGTGATGTAATTTTTGTAGTGGGCTCTGAAAATAGCTCTAACTCTAATAGATTAAAAGAAATTTCAACAAGAGCGGGGGTTCCTTCGTACTTATTAGATAGTGCAGACGATTTAGATGTAAAATGGCTGTCTAATAAAAAAAATATTGGTTTAACTGCTGGGGCATCAGCGCCTGAAGTTTTAGTTCAATCTATAATAAACAAGTTAAAAGGTTATGGCGCTCTAAATGTTATAGATTCTATTGGTGTTGAAGAAGATATAACATTTAAAATACCTAAGGAACTAATCCTAAAAAACTAGACCATTCCTATTCCTGCAAGGGCAAAATAAACTGTTAACACGCAAATTATAATACCTAAAGATAATGCAACTATTCTAAAAATATCCATACTGTCTCCTTTAATTTTTGTATATTTTGACATAAATAACTCGAGTTTTAAATTAAAATTTTAGATACAATTTAATTACATTATTTTGTTTTATAAAATTTTATGAAATTAAATCTAATACCTTCTTAGCCGAAGATATTGCAGTTAAAACACCATACCTATAATGACCAAAATTATAAATTAACCTTTTATCAGTATCATCTGCAATAATACAAGGCTCTTCTGTGTCAATATAAGGTCTAAATCCAAATTTTTGCTGAAAATTAATCATCTTAATTTTTTTTTCAAAAATTTCAGTGATAGAATTTGCTAAGTATGTTTTTGATTTTTCTGTTATTTTTTCATCAAAGCCCACATCTTCTATGGTTGCCCCAACAACTATATTATTATTATTTCTTGGTATAATATAATAATCTTTATACAACAAAACATTATGAATTAATTTTTCTTCTGTTTTGAAATACAGCAATTGCCCTTTGATTGGCTTTAAATACATATCTTTTTTTTCTAATATATAGTTACTCCAGGCTCCAGCACAAATTATTATAAAATCATACTTATCATTTTCAGGCATACCTAGAAAAATATTTAATTTCTCTATATTATATTTTTTAAATTCTACATTTTTTTTTATTAAAATATGCTTAAGGTAATTTAATAACTTTTGTGGATTTATAACATTTATATTTTCAATTTCTAAAAAATTTTTATGGGATTCTTTTATATTTTTCTCAATTGTATTTAATTTTTTTTTAGTATAGTTAAATTTAATATTAAAATTTTTTTGGTACCAGTTTTTAGCTAAATCAATATTTTCACCAAATATTATTAAATTCTTTTTTTCAAACCCTATTTCATTTTTTTCTTTATTGTTTAATATGTTAAAAAAATTATTATATTCTTGATGCCCTGCCATACATAATTTCTGCATGTTTTTTGAATTGTTCCATGGATTTAGTGGGAATAGGAGACCTGCTGCTGATTTAGATGCTTTCCCGTTCTTATCATTATCTATTATGGTGACCCTGTGCCCAGCTTTTGATAACTCATAGGCTGTTGTTAAACCTATAATACCTGAGCCAATTATTAAGCATTTAGTCATTTTTTAACTAATGTTCCTATACCTTCATTAGTAAAAATCTCAAGAAGTACTGAGTGTTGTATTCTTCCATCAACGATATGAGCCATTTTTACATTATTTTTAAGTGAGTTTAGACATGCCTTAATTTTTGGTAGCATTCCTCCTGTAATAACATTTGAACTTATTAGATTTTCAATTTCATTAAAATTCAATGAAGATATTAAATTTCCTTTTTGATCAAGTACACCAGTTTGATCCGTTAAAAAAATTAGTTTTTCGGCAGCTAAATTTGATGCTATTGCGCTTGCTGCAGAATCTGCATTTATATTATAAATATCGTTATTTTCATCAAATCCTAATGGCGCTATGACAGGAATGTAATTTGAATTCATTAAATCATATAAATAATTTGAATCAATATCTATAATTTCTCCAACATAACCATAATCAATTTTTTCAGAGGTTAATTTTTTTACTCTTATTAAGTTATTATTATTTTTTGCTAAACCAATTGAATTTCCACCATTACTATTTATTAAACTCACTATTTCTTTATTTACCAAATCATTTAATGTATTTGCAACAACTTCTATGGTATTTCTGTCTGTTACTCTTATTCCATCTACAAAATTTCTTTGTATATTAAATTTTTTAAGTTCTTTGTCAATTTGAGGTCCTCCTCCATGTACAACAACTACATTTATTCCTACTTGTTTCATAAGAGCTATATCTCTAGCAAAACCATTTTTTAGATCTTTTTCAACCATTGCTGCACCACCATATTTTACTACACAAATTTTCTTTGAAAATTTTTGTATAAAAGGTAATGCTTCAGTCAAAATTTTTATAACTTGTTCTGCTTTATTCTTTTCCATGC
>Ga0228627_1001239_pt1 | contig 13650 bp, 10 predicted proteins | sample 33DmetaG_FD_190483 | JGI IMG/M metagenome (GOLD analysis project Ga0228627, IMG submission 190483) | Seawater microbial communities from Monterey Bay, California, United States - 33D | ecosystem: Environmental > Aquatic > Marine > Coastal | place: USA: California | collected 2016-09-28 | reverse complement strand
ACACATTTTTCAATAGAGATAGAAACAAAGAGACGCGATGAAGTACCTGCTATTTATGAAGAAATAAAAATGATTTTTTCGGTCAATAAAGAAGTCAATAAAGAAAAATTAGAAAGGGCAATAACTTTAACGATAGATAAGTATTGTTCAGTGTCTTCTTCATTAAAAGAAGAAGTTAAAGTTGTATTTGAAATAAAATTAATCTAATATAAAATGCGTCCAGAAACTCAAGCGATAAGGTTACAAACAGAAAGGTCACAGTATAAAGAACATTCCGTGCCATTATACTTAACAAGTAGTTATGCTTTTGATGATGCAGAAGAAATGCGCGCTTTATTTGCAGAAGAAAAAGAAGGTAATATTTATTCTAGGTACTCTAATCCAAATGTAAGTGAATTATTGGATAAGATGTGTGCACTGGAAGGGGCGGAAGCTGGTTGGGCAACTGCTTCAGGTATGGCAGCTGTATTTAGTACTTTTGGAGCTTTGTTGAGTGCTGGAGACCATATCGTATCTTGTCGTTCTGTTTTTGGTTCAACTCATAAATTACTCACCGAAATTTTGCCTAAATGGCAAATTTCTTCCACTTATGTTGATTTTGATCAATATGAAAAATACGAGGAGTCAATTCAAGAGAACACAAAAGTATTATATATTGAAACGCCTTCTAATCCAGGTTTAGATATAATAGATATGGAACGTTTGGCTCAGTTGTGTAAGTCAAAAAACATTCTTTTTATCGTTGATAATTGTTTTGCTACTCCAATTATTCAGCAACCGATAAAGTTTGGAGCAGATATCGTGATACACTCAGCGACAAAGTATATTGATGGACAAGGAAGAACCTTAGGAGGGATTATCTTATCAAGCAGTGAAATCATAAAAAAAATAGAAGGTTTTGCTCGACATACAGGTCCAGCTTTGAGTCCTTTTAATGCATGGGTGCTTTCCAAATCTTTAGAATTGTTGCCTTTAAGAATGGAAAAACATTCTCAAAACGCTTTAGAAATTGCAGAAAGATTGTCAAAGCTTAAGGGAGTAAAGTGGGTGAAATATCCATTTTTAGCTTCTCACCCACAGTATGATATTGCAGTTAAACAGATGAGGTATGGCGGTGGGATTGTTACTTTTGAAGTTGAGGGAGGTTTAGAATCTGGTCGTCGTTTTTTAAATAATCTTAAATTATTTTCTTTAACCGCAAATTTAGGAGATACGCGAAGTATTGCTACACATCCAGCATCCACAACACATTCTAAATTAACACCAGAACAACGCCAAGAAGTTGGTATCTCTGATGGACTGATAAGGTTATCAATAGGTTTAGAGCATATTGAAGATATTTGGGAGGATATCCAGAAAGGAATGCAAGTATAAATAACAACAAACCAATCCATTTGTTTGAGTGGATTGGTTTGTTCAATCTTTTTTATTGCTTTATTTTGATGTGTATTTTTAACCCAATCACATCCTGACGAATCTCTTTTCTCCAATCCGTTCCATACGTTTCATCTAAATAGTGAACCATTTCTAGATTGTAGTTCAAAGGATGGTCTGTACAAGTTGTGCTCTTAAACCCTAAATTGTATTTTTCGCAAAATGCTTGGTCTCCATCTTTAGTTGACGCTGAAATGATGCCGCCAGGTAAAACGAGTAAGATATTACCAGATTTGATAGATTTAGTTGCTGTTTCTTTTGTGAACTTTGGAATAAAAATTAAAGAGTCTTTTTTCAGACTATTTAAAGTATCTCTTTCTTGTGCAAAAGAAAATGAACAATAATAGCGGGAAGAATTTAGGTTTTGTTTTCATGGTTTTTATTTTTTGTAAATTAGCGACTACTTTCTAAGTACCCTAATTTTAAGTACATTTTCTGTTATCGATTTTTAAATATAGCTTGTTTTAGATTTTGAATTCTAAAGAATAATCAACATAAGGAACTGAATTATCTAATAAGTTGTCATATTCTCTGAAGCCTATACTTAGAGTTGATCCATAGTTTGAGTTAACAATATCTATTTCATAGGTATATGAGTTCAAACTTGAATTAATTATATCGTAAAAACTTGTTTTTGTTGGGTGAATTCCGGCATCTAGAATAGAACAAACAATCGTTTTAAACCCACCAATATCCTTTATATTCGCAATAGTTTCTGATTTAGTTTGGTTAACAATTACAACAGAATCTACAACGTTATTTATATTTTTATAAACCTGCATAACTATTATATCAGTTGCACCAACACTATCTTTTAGACTATTTTTTACTGGAGGTATATTGTCATTAATTTTGAAGTTTCTGGATATTATAGTAGATTGATTGTTATCAGTATCTGTACAGAAAACTTTTAATACTGCATTGCCTACTGCAGCATTTTTTGTAATTGGAATTATTTCATTAAATCCAAAATATGTACCAGTAGCTGTTATACTATCTGTAAAGTTGTAATTATAGGATGCTGATGGAGATTCGATTGTGTAATTTATTAATGAAAGACCTTCTGTATCTATTCCGATTCCATCTAATGTAAATGACTCGTCTAGATTTAAAGAAAAATTGTTTAAAGGATCTGTAATTGATATTGTTGGGATGGTATTGGAAGTTGTGATTGGAGTAGAAGTTGTTGTGACTTCTTCTTTTTTACAAGCTGAAAATAAACAAATAGTAAATAGGAGCGAATAATAAATTAATTTCATAATTTTTATTTTATGTGATTTAAAATTAGTGATTATTTTTCAATTATTCAGTTTCCATTTTAGTATATACTAGGTTCACAACTCCAGTGCCAAATACTTCGTGAGATTGGAGTTTAAATTGTTCTTCTTTTGGTTCGTTAGGGAATAAACGTATTCCTTTCCCTAATATTACAGGAATAATAGATAAGGTCATTTCATCAATTGCTCCAATATTTAGAAAAGATGTAATTAAAGTTCCACCACCAACTAACCAAATTCCTTTTTCGCTTTTATCTTTTAGATCTGAAATGGCTTTTTTATCCATATCCGAAAGGGAGTAGGTATTATTGGTTTTTGTTGTATATTTTTCGTCAGTTGTGATTATAAATGTTGTGAATTCATCATAAGGCCAATCAATACCAAAACTTAAAATTTCTTCATAGGTTTTACGTCCCATAACAATAGTATCCACCGTACTTAAAAAATCATGGTAACCATAATCCAATTGATCTGGATTAGGAAAAGAATGTAACCAATCTAAAGATCCATTTTCTCTTGCGATAAATCCATCTAAAGTGGAAGCGATAAAAAGTTTAGTTATTGACATAAGTTTATAGTGAAATTATTTTGTGTGTTAATATAATAAGAGTCTATTAAAGTTAAAATTAAATAAAAGTTTTATTGTATAGATTGTTTTTAGATATTTCTAATGATTCCTGACCAACTAATATTTTTTTAAAATACCTAAAATAGGGTATTGTGAAAAGTTTTTAAATTCAATTATTTTGTACTGAAAATTATTATTTATATTTAATCTAAATAAAATGAAGTTAAAATTTTTACTTTTAGGAAGTGTAGCAATTACATTAATGTTTACATCTTGTGAAAAAGATGAAATTACTCCAATAGCACCGATTAATACCAATCTTACTATTCCAGATAGTTATGATGGAGCAAATTTTGATGGTAATGCTAGTGCACAGTTATTAGTTATTGATCAGTTATCAGCATTAACAGCTGAAGCAAAAAGAGGAAGAGATGTTAACAATACAGTAACTAAAACAGATTTAGATAATTTATTTACAACTGGAACTCCTTCTCTATCTAGTGAAGTAACAACATATTTTAAAGCAAAATTAGAAGGTGAAAATGGTTGGTTTGATGAATTAGCAAAGTCAAGTGGTAACTCATGGTCACCTGAAGCACCAACTACAGGTTCAACTGGGGGAGTGTATGGAGGTTATTTGTTTGACGAAAATGGTTTAGAGATTGAGCAATTAATTGAAAAAGGTCAGTTCGGAGCTACTTTATATAACCACGCTGTGAAATTAATGTCAGGAACGATAACTCTAGCTACAGTTGATCAGTTAGTTGCAATTTTTGGTGCAAATCCTTCTTTTTCTAATTCAGGTTCTGATAACGCTGGAACGGATAAAGATGTTGCATTAGCTAATTATGGAGCAAGAAGAGATAAAGCAGATGGGAATGGTATGTATACTAGTATTAAAAAAGAGTTTATTACACTTCAAGCTGCTTTAAAAGGAGGGGATGATTTCATAACTGAAAGAGATGCAGCTTTAGAGAATATTAAAACATTATGGGAAAAAATAAATGCTGCTACGGTTATTAATTATTGCCATTCTCCAATAGATAAATTAAGTCAAACAAATCCTTCTGATTCTGATATTTCATCAGCTCTTCATGCTATAAGTGAAGGTATAGGTTTTATCTATGGTATTAAAACAATAGATCAGTCATACAGAGTTATAACAGATACTCAAATTGATGATGTTTTAACTTTGTTTAATGCTCCATCAGATGCAACTGCTACAGTGTATAAATTTGCTACAGACCCTTCTAGCGAGTTGACTAAACTTCAACAAATCATTTCTAAATTAAAAACAATTTACGGTTTTACAGATCAAGAAATCGAAGATTTTAAATCGAATTGGGTTTCAAGTCAAGGTAGATAGATTTATATTTAATTAGTTTATGTGTGCATTTTTTAATAAATGCACACATTTTAGTCCTTTATTATTTCAAACAAAGCTATTATGAATTATCGATTTAGTTTAATTTTAATTTCACTTTTAATATTTATCAGCTGTGATAAAGAAGATATTGAAAAAGATACTGATCCTTTCGATAGAAGTGAAATGTTGAATAATTATGCAAATAACATAATTATACCAGCGTTTAATGATTTAGATAATGGAATATCAGAGTTAAAATTATCAGTAGAACTTTTTATTGGGGATGTCAACGAAGTTAATTTAGTTTCATTACAGGAAAAATGGAAAGAAGTGTATCGACTATGGCAATATACAAATGCGTATAACTTTGGTCCGGCAGGAGCGGAAGGTTTAAGTCGTGGCCTATCGGAGGAGATAGCAACTTTTCCTGTTTCAAGTACTAAAATTGAAAATGCACTTTCTTCGCCTAGTTTCAATGACTTTAACCGTGATACTAGAGGTTTTCTAACTATTGAGTACTTGATTTTTGATATTGATGGTATCAATGATAATATAATAAATGCTTTTTCATCCCAAGAAAGAAAAGACTATTTGTTAGGTGTTGTAAATAATATTGAATCAAGGGTAGACCTAGTAGTTTCAGGATGGTCTGGGAATTATTTAAATGACTTTTTAAGTAACAATGGAACTGATGCTGGAAGTAGTGTTTCGTTATTATATAATGAATTTGTGAAAAGTTTTGAAGCTGTTAAAAATATAAAGATAGAATTGCCATTAGGGAAACGTCCTGGACAAGTTCAAATAGAACCACATTTAGTTGAAGCTTATTATTCCGGTATTTCTTTAGATGTATTAGGTGTTCAACTAGAGTCTATTGAAAATTTATGGTACGGTAAAAACAAAGAAGGTGTTAAAGGTTTAGGTTTTATCGATTACTTGAATAGTGTTGAGGGAGGAGAAGAATTAGTAGCTTCTACAATTGATCAGTGGGGGAAAGTAAAATTAGCTTTTAATGCAATTTCAAAAACAATACCTTTATCAAACCAAATTGAAAATTCACCTGAATTAATAGAGCCTTTAAGAGTAGAGCTACAAAAGCATACTCGATTTTTTAAAAGTGACATGAGTTCAAGGTTAGGAATATCTATAACATTTAGTAGTGGTGATGGGGATTAATTATGCTTTTTTATTATTTTAAGAAATGAAAGAGAAGCTTCAAGCGTTCTTAAATACCAGTATATCTGCAGCTCCATTAATTAGTTTTCGATTAATTTTTGGAGCTTTAATGGTTTTTAGTACAATAAGGTTTATGTACCTTGGGTGGATTGAAGAACATTATTTTGAGCCACTTTTTCATTTTAAATATTGGGGATTCGAATGGGTTGAACCATTATCTTTAGTAGGTTTATATTTCGTTCATTTTTTGATGATTATAAGTGCTTTAGGTGTAATGTTTTGTAGTGGTGTATTGTTTAGAATTGCAACTATTTTGTTGTTTTTAACATTTACATACACAGAACTTATTGATCTTACTTATTATTTAAATCATTATTACTTTGTAAGTTTAATATGTTTTCTACTAATATTTTCACCATCAGATATATCACCATTTAAGATAATTTCAGAACAAAAAGTCAAACGATCTACTATTCTAATTCTCAAAATTCAGATTACGATTTTATATTTTTATGCAGGTATTGCTAAAATTAACTACGATTGGCTAATAGAGGCACTTCCTTTGAAAATATGGCTACCTGCACATGATAATATACCACTTATTGGATCGATTTTTTCTTGGGAGTTCACACCCTATCTTTTTTCTTGGATTGGAATGTTATTCGATACATTCATTATTCTTTTCCTAATCAATAAAAAAACAAGACTTTGGGCATATATAGCTGTAATTGTTTTTCATACTTTAAATGGTTTACTTTTTCAAATAGGAGTCTTTCCGCTAGTAATGATTGGTATTGTTCCTATTTTCTTTTCAGATAAATGGCATGAAAGGTTTATACATTTTATTTTACCGATCAATAGAAAAAAGAAATTCATTACAAAGAAAACGAATAATGGTTTAGTTAATATTATATTTACTTTTTTTTTAGTGTTTCAAATAGTTTTTCCATGGCGATATCTATTGTATTCAGGTGATCTTTTTTGGACTGAAGAAGGATATAGGTTTTCTTGGAGGGTAATGCTGATGGAGAAAGCTGGTACAGCATTTTTTTATGTGAAAGATACAAAAACTGGAAGAGAAGGAATTGTAAATAATTCTGAATTTTTAAATCGTCATCAAGAAAAACAAATGGCAATGCAACCAGATATGATTTTACAATATGCTCATTTTTTAGCGGACTATTACGCTGAAAAAGGAGTTTATCAACCTGAGGTGCGTGCTGAAGTATATGTAACATTAAATGCAAGACCTAGTAAGTTATTGATAGATCCATCTGTAAACCTTGTTGAGGAGTCAGATTCTTTCAAAGAAAAAAGTTGGATTAAAGATTATTAAAATATAAGAATTAGAATGAAGAATATAATTGTATCTATTTTACTTGTTTTCAGTATTGGACCTTTATTTGGTCAAACAGGTTTAATTAGAGGTGTTATAACAAATACTCAAGGGGTTAGGCTTCCATTTACGAAAGTTTATCTAAAAACACAAGGATTATCTGTTCAAGCTGACTCTTTAGGTTTTTTCGAACTTCTCGATATTCCGTATGGAAAACATATACTTTATTTTACTTCTTTTGATAATGAAAATTCATCTCAAACTATTGATTTAAAGTTACCAGAACTTTATTTGAAGATAGAATTGAGCGATCTATACGAGTCTCTAAATACTGTCACAGTAGTGTCGAAAAAGAATAAAAATTTTGGTAGAAATTACTTAAAATCTGTAGATGATTTTGGAATATACGAAGGCAAAAAAACAGAAGTTATAGAAATGTCTGAAGTTACAGCTAATATCGCTACAAATAATGCTAGACAGGTTTATGCAAAAATTACAGGCTTGAACATCTGGGAAAGTGATGGAGCTGGACTTCAGCTAGGGATTGGTGGTAGAGGTTTATCTCCTAATAGAACTGCTAATTTTAATGTTAGACAAAATGGTTATGATATTTCTGCTGATGCATTAGGATATCCTGAAAGTTACTACACACCTCCATTAGAAGCTGTAGATCGAATTGAACTTGTGAGAGGAGCTTCATCTCTTCAATATGGTACTCAATTTGGTGGGATGTTAAATTTTAGGTTCAAAAAGGGGAATGATAAAAAACCTATTGAGTTGAAGGTTAGACAATCAGTTGGTTCTTGGGGGTTTTTAAATACTTTTACTAGTGTTGGAGGGACAGTCAACAAAGGTAAGCTAAACTATTACGCATTTTTTCAATATAAGAAAGGGGATGGTTTTAGAGAAAATTCAAATTTTGAAGCTATATCAGGATACGCCTCGATGAGTTATAAAGTGACAGATCGTTTTGTGATAGATGTCGATTATACTAAAATGAATTATTTAGCAAAACAACCAGGAGGGCTAACAGATAAGAATTTTGAAGATGATATTAGGCAGTCTCTTAGGGATCGAAATTGGTTTGATGTAGATTGGAACATGGGTTCTGTTAGTTTTACCTATATCTTTAATCAGAAAACAAAATTGAATATTAGAAATTTTGGATTATCTGCAAGTAGAAGCGCACTTGGAAACCTTGAAAGAATTAATGTGGTTGACTTTGGAGAGAATCGTACGCTTATTGATGGTTTTTTTAAAAATATAGGAAATGAAACTCGATTAATTCACAATTATAAATTAGGTAATAAAACAAATACATTATTAATTGGTTCTAGACTATATAAAGGTATAACAACATCTAGACAAGGGGATGGTAATGATGGAGATGGACCAGACTTTTATTTTTTAAATCCATCTAATTTAGAAAATTCAGATTACACTTTTGAAAATAATAATTTTAGTTTTTTCGCTGAGAATATTTTTAAAATTTCGAATAAGTTTAGTGTTACACCAGGTTTAAGGTATGAAAACATTAGCACTTCAGCTGAAGGGTATTTTATGCAACAAGTTTTTGATGGTGCAGGAAATTTAATCGTTCAAAACAAAACAGAAGAAGAATTAGGACGAAAAAGGGATTTTGTAATAGCTGGGATAGGATTAAACTACAAGATAAAGAAAAGAAGCTCTCTATATGCTAATATTACTCAAAATTATAGAGCAATTAACTTTAGTGATATTCGAGTTATAAACCCTAACTTTTCAGTTGACCCAAATATTAAAGATGAATCAGGTTATACAGCTGATTTAGGTTTTAAAACCAGTAAAGCAAATTATTTTAATTTAGAATTGACTGCTTTTTTTGTAAAATATAACGATAAGATAGGACAAGTCTTAAGAGCTGATCAACCTCCTTTATACATAGATTATCGGTTCAGAGGTAATATTTCAGATGCACGAAATTTTGGAGTTGAGTTTTTTGGAGAAGTAAATATTCTACCATTTTTTAAGAAGGGTTACAAGAATAGTTCTTGGACTTTTTATGTTAATTCTTCTTTTGTTCATGCTAGGTATGTCAATACACAAGATAACAGTATTAGAGGGAAGGTGGTTGAGATGGTACCTCCAATTATGCTAAGACCAGGGACTCAGTTCACTTTTAAGTCGTTTAAAGCTTCTTTTCAATTCTCACATGTAGGAGAACATTTTACAGACGCTACAAATGCGGTTCTAACTTCTACCGCTGTAGAGGGAATAATTCCTTCTTATCAAGTGGCAGACTTAAGTCTTTCATACAAGTATAAATCTTTTGGTTTTGAGGTGACATTGAATAATATCTTTAATCAATATTATTTTACTAGAAGAGCCGAAGCTTACCCAGGACCTGGAATTATACCAGCTGAAGGAAGAGGTGTTTTCTTCTCGCTTACAGGAACATTTTAAACTTTAAAGCTAGTTTAACTGAACTCGTTAAAGTAAAAAAAATATTTGGTATAATTAAGGTTATTCTGAAAGTTGTTTTTTTCTCATGGTGTCCTCTCTTATTTAATTCTTTCTGGTCTTTCTTGGGATAGGAATTATTAAACTCAAGTTAGAGTGTTTTATCTTAACTTTTTTATTTAGTTTTGCCCTATGAAACAACTGATGCCACTAATCATTTTTTCATTATTCAATATTGTTGTATGTGCTCAAGAATTAAATTTTAGAGGCGCTAGATCGTTGGCGCTTGGAAGTTCAAGTGTTGCCCTTATTGATGAATGGTCATTTTTTAATAATCCAGGAGCTTTAGCTTTCATAGAAAAAGCAAGAATTGGAATTAATTATTCAAATCAATACAGTCTTATTGAGTTTCAACAGCAAGATGCTTCAGTTATTTTACCTTTTAAGAAAGGAGTGTTTTCAACTGGTTTTAGTTATTCTGCTTTTAATGCTTTAAGTAACTGGAGAACTGGCTTAGGGTATAGTATGCTTCTAAATGATAATATTTCATTAGGCATGCAGTTTAATTATTTTCAAAAACGTTTTTTACAATTAGGAAATGATAGAAAGAAAGTTTTAACCGCTGATATAGGTTTTCTTTACAAAATAACTTCTAATTGGAATTTTGGAATCTGCATAAATGATTTTTTAGGTTTTTTTGTAGAGGAAGAAAATAGGTTCTCCTCAGTAAGATTAGGTTCGGATATTTCTTTATCGGATAAGGTTAATTTCTTATTAGAAGGTTATCAATCTACTTTTTATTCTTATCAATTAAGATCGGGGTTAGAATATGAAGCTATTAAATCTTTATTTTTTCGTTTAGGATATAAATCCAATCCTAATGAAATAACTTTTGGTTTAGGTTATAATAAGTCAAGTTTTAAGTTAGATATAGCATCCTCTTTTCATTTTGTCTTAGGCTGGTCTCCTTCTATTTCATTAAGTTATGCTTTTGATGAAGATAAATAAGGGATTATTAATCTTGTTCTTTATCTGGATGAGGTTAGGTATATACTGCCAAGTTGAAAATACGAATGGGGTAATAGAACAAAGGATAGAGTATATTGGTGAATTTTCAGAACTGGAAGCGATTGATTTAAGTAATTTGGAAGATGTTTGGAACTATTACCTTGATCATCCTCTAAATTTAAATAAAACCTCAAAAGAAGAGCTAAGTTCTTTACTTCTATTAAATGAATTTCAAATAAAAGATTTATTTAATCATTTAAAAAATAATGGTAAACTACTCTCTATTTATGAACTTCAAAGTATTACCAGTTGGAATGAAAAAACTATTCAAATGGTATTGCCTTTTGTGGAAGTTTCAGATAAGCTAAATCAGCCATCTTTTAAGTTTAAAGATGTTTTAAAATATGGAAAAGTAGAATTTACATCTCGCTACAATAAAGTTTTAGAAGATCAAAAAGGATATTTAGAGGTCGATTCCATCACCAATACGAATGCATACCAGGGAAATGATATAGGTATTTATAATAGACTAAGGTTTAGGTATCGTAATAACATTAGTTTAGGTTTGACTACTCAGAAAGATGCTGGTGAATTAATGAAATTCAACGATTTACAGAAAGGTTTTGACTTTAACTCCGTTCATTTTTTTTATAAAGGTGGAAAATGGTTGGAGTCTTTTGCTCTTGGGGATTATCAAATTGAAATAGGACAAGGTTTAAACTTCTGGACAGGTTATGCTTTTGGGAAAACAGCAGATGTTATTCAGATTAAAAAATCAGCTACGCCAATTAGAGCTTATACTTCAAGTGATGAATCTCGTTTTTTAAGAGGTGCAGCTGTAAATTTAAGGTGGAAGAACTTTTCCATGTTATCTTTTTTATCAAAAAAGAAAATAGATGGTAGTATCAAAGAATTAAATGGGGAGAATTATGTTTCTTCAATCACCCAAAATGGGTTACATAGAACAGGAGGAGAGGCTTTAAGAAGAAAAAGGGTAGAAGAAACTATTGTTGGAGGGAATTTGAAGTTTAAGGTTTCCAATTTTGAAGTCGGTACCTCTTATATTTATCAACGTTATGATTTACCGCTTTTAAAGGATACTATACCATATAATAAATATGATTTTAGAGGAACTGATTTATTCAATACAAGCGTTTTTTATAGTTATAATTTTAAAAATATTATTTTGTTTGGAGAATATGTACCCAAATTAAAAAAAGAAGAGTCTGCAATAATTAATGGCTTACTCGTAGCACTGGATAAAAAATCAAATTTAACTCTACTTTACAGAAATTACGGGAGAGCGTTTCACTCTTTTTATAATAATAGTTTTTCAAATGGGAGTAAGGCTCAAAATGAAAATGGAATATTTATTGGGTACACAAATAGCATAAACAAAAAATGGCATTTCAATACTTACGTCGATGTTTATTTTTATCCATGGCTAAAATATCAAGTAGATAAACCATCTAAAGGAAATGATTTTTTAGTTCAATTAAACTATAAACCATCTAAAAAGACAGATTTTTATGTTCGTTTTAGGCAAAGAACAAAAGAAAGTAATGGTAACGATCTTGAGTCTACTTCTGTTTCAAGAATAACCACCTCAAAGCAAAACAATATTCGTTTTAATTTTAAAAGTAAAGTAAGTGATTTATTTACGCTAAAAACACGAGTAGAATTAGTTCATCACAATCAAATAGGTTTTGAACAAGAACTTGGAACATTAATGTATCAAGACTTTTCGATAAGCACTAGAAGTAAAGCCTTTAAGTTAACCATGCGTTTCGCGCTTTTTGAAACAGAAAGTTACCTTTCAAGAGTGTATGCTTATGAAAATAATGTTTTAGGGTTATATTCGATACCTGCATATTATGATAAAGGATCAAGAGTTTATGGGATCTTAAAATATCATTTTTTGAATAAAATAGATTTATGGATTAGAGTTGGGCGTAATATTTACTCCAATAAAGACGAAATAGGTAACGGATTAGAAGAAATTCAAGGTAATTTAAAAACTGAATTCACTTTTCAATTGAGGGTTGTTTTTTAGTTTAAATAGCTTTAAATTAGTTTTTTAAGTTGTTTTTTATATTAAGGTGTTATTATACTTTTAAGATAGGATTAAGGAATGTTAATAATTTTGATGTTGTTCTTTATAGATTTTTACGTGTAGAATAAAAAAAAAAACTACATTTGTAACATTGATTTTAAATACATTGTAATATGTCTACTAAATACCAAGCGCAAATAGATGCTTTCATGGAAAAAGTGAAAGCTACTAACGGTCATGAAACAGAATTTCTTCAAGCAGTACATGAAGTTGCTGAAGCAGTTATTCCAATTATTGAAGAAACTCCTAAATATAAGGCAGCTAAAATTTTGGATAGAATGGTTGAACCAGAGAGAACAATCATGTTCAGAGTTCCATGGTTAGATGATAAAGGAGAGGTTCAAGTAAACAGAGGTTTTAGAGTAGAGTTTAATTCTGCAATTGGACCTTACAAAGGTGGTTTACGTTTTCACCCTTCTGTAAACTTATCTATCCTTAAATTTTTAGGTTTCGAACAAGTATTTAAAAATTCACTTACAACTCTTCCAATGGGTGGTGGTAAAGGTGGTTCTGACTTTGATCCTAAAGGAAAATCAGACAATGAAGTAATGAAATTTTGTCAATCATTTATGACAGAATTATCTAGACATATTGGACCAAACACAGATGTTCCTGCTGGAGATATAGGTGTTGGAGGTCGTGAGATTGGATATATGTTTGGTCAATACAAAAAAATTAAAAATGAATTTACTGGAGTTTTAACTGGAAAAGGTTTAAACTGGGGTGGTTCATTAATACGTCCAGAAGCTACTGGTTATGGAACGGTATATTTTGCACAGGAAATGTTAGCTACTAAAGGAGATTCTTTTAATGGTAAAACAGTTGCAATTTCTGGTTCAGGAAACGTTGCTCAATATGCTTGTGAGAAAGTTACTGAATTAGGAGGTAAAGTGGTTACTTTTTCAGATTCTAAAGGTTACATCTTTGATGAGG
>Ga0228627_1001222_pt1 | contig 13761 bp, 19 predicted proteins | sample 33DmetaG_FD_190483 | JGI IMG/M metagenome (GOLD analysis project Ga0228627, IMG submission 190483) | Seawater microbial communities from Monterey Bay, California, United States - 33D | ecosystem: Environmental > Aquatic > Marine > Coastal | place: USA: California | collected 2016-09-28 | reverse complement strand
AATAGCATCCTAAAAATAGCATCCTAAAAATAGCATCCTAAAAATAGCATCCTAAAAATAGCATCCTAAAAATAGCATCCTAAAAATAGCATCCTAAAAATAGCATCCTAAAAATAGCATCCTAAAAATAGCATCCTAAAATTGATTTAAAGTGACTTGAGATGTAATGACACAATCATTGAATTCAACTGCCTCAGGGTATTTTAATTTTAAATTTAACCCCGAAGATAATTTATATTCGGATGTGGATCGACCAGGAGATGAAGGCATATTTGATTTGGCTGAAATTTACTATGACTACTTCTTGAACGACAAGAGACGATGGGATAATGAAGAAGAGTGGGATTGTCATGATCCATATTGGCATGGACCATATTATTATCCAGCTGGATTTCGCCCTACAATCCATCAGGAACAACCAGATTACGCTACTGATTACTATTCTGCAGACGATTGGGAAGATTGGGAAATGGAACAAGAAATGGAACAAGAATATTATCGCTCACGTACTGGAACTGATAATTGGGAATATTTAGCAACAAAAGTGCTTGAAAAGATTAAAGCGATAGAATAGAGACCATAGAATTGACAACCTAAATATTAAGCATAAATATGTATAGATATAATAAATAAATTTTTTTTGCAGGCATACCTACTAAAATTGATTTGAAGCATAGATTATTTTTAGCCATGAGTCATTATTCACAGCAAACCAACCAATCTAACAGGGGTAAGACCTCATCGAAGACCCCAGTGTGCGCCTATTGTAAGGTGGAAGGACATTGGATGAAGAACTTTGAAGAGATTATTTGTCCTAAGTTGAAGGAGAAGAAGCAGCAGCAGAAACTTGAGAGACAAGCAACAAAGACTAAAAATGTACGGAAAACTCCTTTAGTAAATAAGGAGATTGAGACTACTAATAACTTTGATGTTTTTAAGAAAATGATGGACCAAGAAGAACACCAACAAGAGGTTGAACAACAGCAGAAGCAACAGCAGATGCAACAGGCTCAGGAGGATGTGAAGAAATTTAAGCGGGACACAAAGAAGGCAAGCAAGAAGACTAGGACAAGCAAGAAGAATACAGAGCAGGTATATTATGATATGCCGGAGGACCTCAAGTAAGTTAAAAATCCTAACACTAACATCCTAATAACATCCTAATACATAATAATATTTTTTTGCATTAATTTTGTTCTTAAAATTGATTTTGAGAATTTAATTTTTTAGACATGATTTACAAATCACCACCCCCCCCTTTATTTTCAAAGGAATGGTTGGATTATATCCCACCACCCCCCCCTTTATTTTCAAAGGAATGGTTGGATTATATTCCACCACCTCCACCTATTGAATTGTTGGATATTCCACCACCTCCACCTATTGAATTGTTGGATATTCCACCACCTCCACCTATTGAATTGTTGGATATTCCACCACCACCCAGAAATTGGGCACAATTAACCCAAAAACAAAAAAAGCAAGAAGTTATCCCTTCAAAACTAAAGAGCAAACAGGTTAAATTTAAGAGGATAAGGAAGAAAACTGAAAAGGTATATTATGATATGCCTAATGATATCAAATGATATCAAGTAAGCTAACCATTTACACTACTGTTTATGGCACATTTGATATGCCTAACTAAAATTTTTTTACCCCTAACTAAAATTTTTTTACCCCTAACTAAAATTTTTTTACCCCTAACTAAAATTTTTTTACCCCTAACTAAAATTTTTTTACCCCTAACTAAAATAATAATTAATTTACCCTAACTAAAATAATAATTAATTTACCCTAACTAAAATTGATTAGTCACTAAATTGACTATTCGTGATGAGTTATTATATAGACACAAGCGATGAAGAATTGGACTATTGTCCTGGATGTGAAACTGGAATTGATACAAGGCATACTTATGACTATAACTGTCTATATTTGTGTCACCCAGAACCAATAGTAGATAATGAAGGTTTCCATATTGGATGGGCATCGTCATTGAAGAAATTCGTTATAGATATAAAAAAATATTTATTTAATAACTAATAAGATGCATCTAGTTTAAATTATTATTCAAATAATATTTTTCTCATGCATTTATTCAATATGATTTTATTGAATTAATGGATAGTTGTACTATAAAATAAAAGGAAACTAAAAATAGTTAATTTACTTAAAAATTGTATAGGTTTTCCCAGGGTGCAAGTATGTTGGAATGTCATAAATAGTATTATAAAAAGTTGTTGTGAATAAAGTATAATCAGTATAAATAATTTTTTTTGACTTCTAAAATTGATTTTTAAATTAAAAAAAAATAAGAATGAACCAACACAAGTATGCAACAATTTTGAACCAACACAAGTATGCAAAAATTTATGATCGCTTAAATAAAGTTCCTGATATTCAAGAGCTCATTTCTGCACCTATCATAAATGAGTTAGACGAGAAAGAAGACTTGGTATTATACAATATTATGCAACGACCTTGGCAAAACCTTGCAATTGATAGCTTACAAAATACATTTGATAATATCGGTTGGGACCACACAAAATATCCTGGCAGTCTTATTGCATATATTATACATATTGCTAGACCATAAATACAATTTAAATATAATATAATAGATAAATAATTTTTTTGACTTCTAAATTGACTTCTAAATTGATTTTGATATTTAAGCTAAAAATAAGAATGGACCAACACAAGTATGTAGCAATTTATAATAATTTGAATGGAGTTCCTGATATTCAAAAGCGTATTTATACCCCTATAAAGGAGTTAGACGAGAAAGAAGAGCAAGAAGACTGGACATTATACCTTGACAAAGAAGGGAAAGAAGAGCAAGAAGACTGGACATTATACCGTATTGACAATTTACAAGTAGAGATTTATGTTCTGAAGCTCGCCAACAATAAGTATTATGTTGGTAGAACATGTGATTCTGAAAAAAGAATACAGCAACATTTCAAAGGAGTATATGGTTCCGCATGGACGAGAAAATACAAACCATTAAAAGTAGTTGAAATAATTAAGAATTGTGATCACTACGACGAAGATAAGATTACTTTGAAATATATGGACAAATTTGGTATAGACAATGTCAGGGGGGGGTCCTTCGTAACTTTGATTTTGGATAATGAAACAATGCAAACTTTGGAAAGAATGAAAAAAGGGAGACAGGATTTGTGTTTTAACTGCGGGAATCCAGGGCATTTCGTAAGGGATTGTTGTAATGAAATAGATAAAGCCTCATGGCTTATAGAATTAGAAAAATGTAAAAATTTAAATATAAATAAAGTATTTAATGAAAAATCACCAAATTCGAAAGCAAAATGTAAAATATGTAATATAACGATTAATAAAGGAGATAATAGAATATATACATATTATAATTATTATGGAAAAGAAAGAAAAATGTATTATCATGAACTATGTTATGATACAAAAGAATCAAATAAAAATTTTATTTATAACAAAAAAATAAATTATGATGTAAATAATAATATAATTATTGACATTGATAATAATTCTGAAATTGATAATAATTCTGAAATTGATAATAATTCTGAAATTGATAATAATTCTGAAATTGATGATAATGATGACTTGGAGTTTGATGATGAATTAAATTATGAGAATAATAAATTATTAAATAATAATAATTTCATAAAAAATGATCTAAATTGTCTAAAAATATATTTTTATTATATTAGTGTATTTATAATATTTACTATAATTATAGTAAAATTTATTATATAGAAAATCTAGATAAAAAGTAGTTTTTATTATCATTTTAGTTATCGATTAGTATTTTTTAATTTAGAATATAATATTTAATTATTACATTTTTTTTTCATCTCTAATAAATTCAAAATTAGGGTGTGATTTAATATACCGAATATTATCAATCGAACCAGTGAAGTTATTATCTAAACAAATAACATAATGTCCTTGATTTAATAATTTTTTACATAAATGAGAACCAATAAATCCAGTTCCACCTGTTACTAAAATTTTCATAATTTATATTATCTATAATAATAATAATTATAATTTAAATAAATTTATAATAAAATATAATAAAATAATTTATAAAATATATATTAAATGATATTTAAATATACAAATAAATACATTAAAGTAGATTGTTATGTATTTATAGTTTCTAATAAATATAAATCTGATATTGCATCAATTGAAAAAAATTTAAATATTACTTTTCCTAAAAAAATATTTGAAAATTTAACAGATGAATGTTGTGAAATAAAAACAATACCTTTTGATAAATTTTCAATAATATTAGGAGGGATTGGACAATTAAAAAATAAATGTTCAATCGAGGATTTAAATACAACTATTTCAAAAATTGGTAAGCTTTTAGTAAAAGAATCTAGTAAAATGAAAAGGATGAATATATGTATGAATACGACGAATACGACGAATACGACGAATACGACGAAGAACAAGAAGAATTCATGTCAAATAGAGAAGAATTCATGTCAAATAGAGAAGCTTGCTTTGTATGTTTGAAATCTGTGTGGGTAATATACAAACAGTTATGTAATATACAAACAGTTATGTAATCAAGAAACAGTTATGTAATCAAGAAACAGTTATGTAATCAAGAAACAGTTATGTAATCAAGAAACAGTTATGTAATCAAGTAATACCCTGGTAAATAAATATGGTTGTGGAAAATCAATATCATATTGTGATGTTTGTTTTTATTAAATTTTCAATTCAAAATATTTTTTTGCTTTACACCTTTTAACATTTAAAATGCCACTTGAATCATATTTTTAAGATTTAAAATGACTTAAAGATAAGGATTATTATTAATATAAGTAATATAAATGAGGTTGCTTCTTCTTTATAAGAATTTAAGGTGTTATATGTGAGCTCAGAAAGCAAATATACCATATAACAATATACCTACTCATTCTGTCTTTCACCTATTAGAATAATAATAGGGTAAAGTTAGACCATCGGTAAGGTGAAATTCCTTACTATTGATTTTACCGGATTCAGTTCCAAACCTTTTTATTTTAAAACAGGCGTTTTAAATGTTAAAAGGTGTAAAATAACTTTATGAATTAGGTTCATAATATTTATGTGTTGTGTATTCTTTATAATTTTCTAATAGAACTTTAAATTTTGCATATCTTTTATTATGTTCTGCTAAACTAGCTTCTTTAAAACTATTAACTGGCATAGGTGCTTTGCAACCATTCTATTAGTAGGTAATGGTTCCCCTTTATTTGCTGCAACCATTCTATTAGCAGGTAATGGTTCCCATTTATTTGCTGCAACCATTCTATTAGCAGGTAATGGTTCCCCTTTATTTGCTGCAACCATTCTATTAGCAGGTAATGGTTCCCCTTTATTTGCTGCAACCATTCTATTAGCAGGTAATGGTTCCCCTTTATTTGCTGCAACCATTCTATTAGCATAAATAACATCAAAACTATTAGTATTGAGAAAAAATCTTTATAAATTTCATTTAATTTATGATAATTTCAATAAATTTATATAAATCATTTAGTGAAGGTGGTTTTATATCATCCGACATCTAAATTATATTATTTAAAAAAAAACAAATATTAAAAATCAGTATAAATAGGCAGTATTTTAGATAATTCAGTAGTATTTATAGCATTATTACCAAAATATAATTTAATAAATTGTATAGTTTTTTCATTTTGAAATGATTTAATAATTTTTTTATAAATTTTTATTAAATTTTTATTAGTAATTGGTTTTGTATATTTAATAGAAATTAAATGATTTTCAATTAAATATTCATTATTATCATATTCGTTAATAATACAATAATTAAAATTATAAGAACCAACACCATATCCTCTATTTATAACCAATAAAGGACAAGTTAAACCTTTTTTATTTATATAGTTTTTTTTATGTTGATTTGAATAATTTTGTATTAATAGTTTATTATTTTTAATATCAGAACTATATACTAATAATGTTTTATTTTTATCAGTTGTTAATTCATTTTTATATTGGTTCCACACTATACTTCCAACACTTACATTAAATCCTAAATTAAATAATGTTTTAGAATTATTATATAATTTGTTTAATTTTATAATATTTTCACTTAATCCAAATATAGTAAAATTTGAAATATTTATAGTATATAACTTATTATCCTGTATAGATTTATTATTTTGTACTATAATAATAATAGTATCTTGTTGAGTTTCAATAAAATTATCAGTACATTCTATTATTTTTAATATTTTATAATTTTCATTTATATATTTTCTTGTTTTGTCATAATATAAACAATTTAAAAAATTTTTAGGAAGAACAAAACTAAGAATACCATCACTACTTAATAAATGTAATGATTTAATTATAAATAATATAAATATATTTGGTCTTCCTTCATAATAAGAATGATATATATTAGGAACATCTTGTTTTTTTATTACAAAATAAGGTGGATTACCTATAATTAAGTCAAATTTGTTTTTAAAATCATAAGTTATGTAATTATCATTTAAAAGTTTAGTATTATTATTTTGAAATATTTTTATTGTTTCAAATATATCTGTGTTAAGTTCTATACCTGTAATATTTATATTATTATATTTTTGTCTTATTTGTGAAATATATTCACAAGAACCACATGAAGGTTCTAATACTTCTTTAATATTTTGCATAAAAGGTTGTAAATACTGTATATTTTTTTTGATTGTTTCAGGTGGTGTAAAGTATATACCATTAGATTGTTTTACTGATTTTTCAATTTTATTAATTAAAGAGCGTGATATATCAGAAAATTCAAGTATTTTATTCATTTATAATAATAATAAATAATAATAAATAAATTTGAACTATAAAGATTTGCAAATATGTAATTATGCAAATATGCAAATATGCAATTATGCAAATATGCAAATATGCAAATATGCAATTATGCAAATATGCAATTATGCAAATATGCAAATATGCAATTATGCAAATATGCAAATATGCAAATATGCAATTATGCAAATATGCAAATATGCAATTATGCAAATATGCAAATATGCAAATATGTAATTATGCAATTATGCAAATATGTAATTATGCAAATATGTAATTATGCAATTATGCAAATATTCATGGAAATTAAATAAAAATTTTTTATACAATGTTTATATTGTTTTAAAATTGATTTATTATTATTTATTATTATAAATGACTACATTAGCTACATTAGTTGATTATAAAGATGGTATGAAAGAAATTATTCAAAAACCTATGCTAAAATGGGTTGGAGGTAAAACTCAATTAATTCCTGATATAATTAAAAAACTTCCACTATCAATAAACAATTATCATGAAATATTTTTAGGAGGAGGTAGTGTTTTATTTATGATTTTATCATTACGAAATCATAATATCATACATATTTCAAATAAAATCTATGCATACGATTTAAATGAAAAATTAATTAATTTTTATAAAAATATTCAAAATAATCACACACAATTATATCAAAAACTCAAAGAGTATTTTGATGAGTATAGTTCTATTCAAAAATTTAATGTTAATGATAAAAAAGATAGAGATGTTATTTCCCACCAAAATGCTTTACAAAGTAAAGAAGCTTATTATTATTGGATTAGGAAACAATTTAATAAAACAGATGATGTTACAAGTATTGGTACAAGTGCACTCTTCTTATTTTTAAATAAAACATGTTTTAGAGGTGTGTATCGTGAAGGTCCTAATGGTTATAATGTACCATTTGGAAACTATAAAACTATACCTAATATTACACTTGATGATTTCTCTCAATTAAATGAACTTATTAAAGATGTAGAATTTAATTGTTGTGATTTTAGTGTATCATTACAAAATATACAAGATGATGATTTTGTTTATAGTGATTCGCCTTATTGTCCTGAAAATGCTAAATCATTTGTAAAATATAACGAAAGTGGATTTAGTTATGAAAAACATATTCAATTATTTGAAAATTTAAAAAATTTAAGTAATACTTGTAAATTCTTAATGAGTAATTCAAAAGTAGAATTGATATTAGAACATTTTAAAGATTATCATATAATTGATGTAAAAGCTCGTAGAGCTATTAATAGTAAAAATCCAGAATCAACCACTACCGAAGTTTTAATTAAAAATTATTAAGCATTTATAATAAAATCTATAATTTTTGTTTTATAATTAGTATCACTTCCCCAAAATACAGGAACATTATTCTGTTTTAAGTATTCTATTTCAGCTGGTGTATTAGTTTTAAACCAATCTGATAAACAATATATATAAACTATTTCATAGTCTGGAAATACTCTACTATATTGCCATTTTTTGAAATCGGATGTTTGAATTTTTTCACATACAGAACCACCACATTGTTGGAATTTTTTTTCAATAATAAATATTTTATTTTCTTCTTCACTTATAAAACACTCATCAGGTCTTTTACATCCATGAGCTGAAATAATTGATGTATCTATATGTTTTTCCATACATTTAAACACATTTGCTTGCGAAGATGACCTAAATATTTTATTACTATTATTAAATTTTATTTTTTTATCATAAATATCATTTTTAATTATCTCGTATTCTGATTTTAAATCTGTTAAATTTTCATAAGGTAATCCATTACCATTTGTATTATTACCACCAGCACCGGTTCCTTTATTTATTATATTTGTATTTTTATCACATGATTTTTTTACTTTCAATTTTAAATTATCTTTTACAAGTCCTGCCTCCTTTAACTCTTCTATAACTTCTTTAATCTCATCTACCTTACCACATTTAGTAAGGACCAGTTCAATTAGTTGTATTGTCTTATTAGTCATATTGACTAAATACTAAATTAGTTATAAATCAATTATATTTGTAAATATGCAAATATGCATATTAAATATTGAATATTGAATATTGAATTAAAAAACTATATAAAATAATATTAATATAACAATGTAATTATATGATTAGTATTCTTTGCAATAGATTAGAAACATCATTGGTTGGGTTTACTGAAAAGAATTTAATTAAATTAACTGAAAAAGTAACACCTGTTTTATATAGGAATTTTCATAATCTTTTATTGGATATAAATGATGTTAATACAACAGATATTATCAATAATATTACACAAAATCATAATGAAGAAATTAAACAAATAAAAGATAAATTTATACAACAAAAAGAAGAATTTATATTAGAATATCAGACTAAAATGCAAAATATGCAAAATATGCAAAATACTGCAATAATGCATAAAGAAAATGAAAAGAACTTTTATCAACAACAATTAGAAGATGTAAAAAATAAATATGAAGACCAAAAAAATAATGAATTATTCATATATACTAATCAAATTAAAACATTAGAAGAAAATTTAAATAATGATAAACTATTTTATCAACAACAACTACAAGAAATAAAACAGAGAAATGAAGAAGAAGTTAATTACTTTAAAGAACAATTAAAGATTAATCAAGAAAACTTAGATGGTTTAAAAGAAGATTTTTTTAAAAAGAATTCATTAACTAATATTGCAAAAGGTGATTTGGGAGAAAATAGAGTATATCAAGCTATTTTAGATAACCCTAGATATAATGATATATTCATTGAAGATACCAGTGGTATAGCAGGTGCTGGTGATTTAGTTGTAGGAATACCTTCAATTGATATAATTACAATGATAGAGGTAAAGAACGAAACACAAATTCAAAAGCAAAAAGATATAGTACAATTTGAAAATCATTATAAAGAATTCTTTAATCAACATTCAAATGCACATGCAATGTTTATAAGTTTAAATACAGATAGAATTCCTCATCATGGTAGTTATAATATTATTAATAATAGTAATAACTATATTGGTTATTTTTCTAAACAAGATATGGATAAAGACCAAATCAAATCACTATTTTATACTTTTATTGATACAATTATAACAAATAGAAATCTAAATTCTAAAAAAGATAATACTATTGATTTATGTGATAATATATCAAAAAGTACTAATTTATTTAATGATATAATTGATGATTATCAAAAAAGAATTAAATACCATACAGAAGAGATAAAAACTTGTCAAACATTTTTAAATAAATTAAATACTAATGTTAAAGATAGTAATAATTTATTAAGAGAAGAAGGTATTACTGTAAATTCATCATTAGTTTGTAAAACCAAAGAAGAGAAGATAATTGAATTAAAAAATTATCTTATTCAAGAACAGATTTATAGTACTAGTTATAATAAAGAAGAACTAAAATCTAATTGGACAAAAAAAACTAAAGAAAAAGAAGAATATAAAAAGGATAGAGTTTTAAAGAAATTAGGTTTGCCAAAATCTATGAGTTATGAAAATATTTATTCAGAGGTTTCAAAATAATATTTTTATACGAATAATTAAGTTATTTTACCGCACAAAACAAAAAAAAATATAATTAAAACTATTTAATACTTAAAAATTATATCATATAAATATATAGAATGGTTCTATATGAGTGTTATTTTTGCGATTTTAATACTAAATATATTACAAATTTTAAGAACCATATTACAAAAATAAAGAAATGTAATTATTTAATTAGAGATATTAGAATAGATAATATAGAAGATTATAATAAAATAGTAGAATTACATAAAACTGAACCAGAAAATCAAATATGGGGCAAAGATATACCAAGAATAATTAAATGTGAATATTGTAATCATACTTTTACCAGAACAACTAGTTTAACAAGACATAAAAAGAATTGTAAAAAAAAATATTTATCAGATGTTTTAGATTTAGAAATTCCCAAAAAAGGCACAAGTATCTTTGATCCTTGTATTGAATTATTAAAAAAAAATATATTTGTGGAAAATGAACTTGAAGATAAAACAAGGTTTAAATGTGAATATTGTAATAGGACATATAAAACAAAACAACTTTTAAAAAGACATGAAAAAGTATGTGATAGAAAAGGAATGTTAGATTTTTTAGAAACCATATAATAATATAAAATTGTTTTACTTATAATATATATATAAGGATTATTATTTGATGAAATAATTAGAATAGCAAAAAAGAAAAAACCAAAATTTATGTTTTTAGAAAATGTTAAACATATTTTAAAAGTAGGAGATGGTAAAGTTATAGAATATATTAAAAATAAAATAGAAAAAGCAGGATATAAATGGCAAATATTTCAAATGTCACCTCATAATTATGGTATTCCTGCTAAATAGAGAAAGAGTTTATATATTATGTGTAAGAAATGATATTTATAATAATAAAGATATTATTTTAGATGATCATAAATTAAATCTTACTGCAGAAGATATAAAAGAAGAAAATGCAGATAGTAAATATAATATTGATGGTGATGTTGAAGCAGTTCTTAATGCTTGGGATGAATTAATAAAACAATTTGATGTTGGTGAGAAAATGTCACTATGTATATTAATTGGTGATTATTTTAAAAATTATACAATTACAGAATTAGAAAAATTACCTATATGGAAAAAAATAAAAGAATAATAAATAAATATATTAATATTATTAAACCTTGGTATAATAAACATAAAACTTTATTAAAAAAAAAGAGTAATATATACCCATCTTGATTGGCAAGCAGGACCATTAAAAGCAAATGATAGTATTTACAATCATTTTATACAAATTAGACAATCTGGTATTAGAGTAAAAAAAGCAACAACATTTCCTACACTTGTTGCAATAAATCAAACTTCTATATGGGGTAAATATAAAAGATATATAACACCAAGAGAAGCAGCAAGATTACAATATTTTCCAGATAGTTTTAAACTTGATGAAAGTGATAAAGTATCTTATAAACAATTAGGTAATTCAGTTAATGTATTTAATGTTTATACTGTAATAAAGATTACACTAGAACATTATAATCTTTCATCATTTATTATATTATAATAATAAATGATTTTTTTATATTTTTATATTTTGAAAATATGCAAATATGCAAATATGCAAATATGCATATAATGTAAATAATAAATTTTATTATATAAAATAAATAATAATTTTTTATAATAATGGTTAATATATAAATTAAATAATATGTGTTTGTTTATAATAATAGTTATTATATAAAATAAATAATAAAATTTTATTATGCTCGACACTTCGTGTCGAGGGGCCGATTTTTACAGCATACTAAATAAAATAAAAAGTACCTTCATACGAATACCACATATATATATATTATATAATATTACTTTAAGTTATTGAGTATATTAAAATATAATTAAAGTATAATTAAGACTATTTAGAGAATTATTTTATAATATATATATATATAATGGATGTTTTAGTTCAGCGAATTCTAAAAGTTAAACCAGACCTTACAAGTGAAACATTAAAAAAATATTTTAGTAATATTAATACAATTTTAGATAGAGTATATAAGATAGAGAAGAAAGATTATGACAAATATTATAATAAATTAGATTTATGGTTATATAATAGAAAAAAAATTCTAGATTTTTTAGACACAAAATCATATCAAACTAAAAAAACATATATTTCAACTTTATTAACTTTATTAAGTTTAGATAATAAAGACCAAGAGTTTATAGGTATTTTAGTGGAAAAACAAAAAGGAAATAAGCCTATTATATTATTAGAACATCAAAAAACCTTAGGAGAAAAAGGAATGGATAAAATTATAAGTGCTTCCGATTTTGCAATATTTATAAAAGGTTTAAAAAATAATATAAGTAGAATGCAAGAGTATTTATTATATAAAATATTATGGGCACTACCACTTAGAAATGAAATTGGACATTTAAAATATATAAAAAGTACTGAATTTAATAAACTTACAGATACAGATAAAATTAAAAAAAATTATTTAATAGTATCTAATAAGGAAATGAAAATATATAGAGATGATTATAAAACTAGAAAAACATATGGACCAATTCTAACTAAAATAAATGATAAAGACTTAATAACTACTATTAGAGAATATGTTAAAAAAAAAAATATAAAAAATGATGATTTTTTATTTAGTCCTCCTAAACTACATGCTAAAGGCGACTATTCAAAACCTCTATCTAAAGCAGATGTATCTAATCTATTGGGTAATTTATCAAGAGCAATTTTAGATTATCCTTTAAGTGAAACTAATATTTTTAAAAGTGTAATAAAACATCATTTAGATATTGTATATAAAGATGATATACAGAAACAAAAAGATTTTTTATTAAATAAATCTAAAATAAGAGGAACTTCTTTTAATGAACTAATTCATTATTATCTATTACCTAAAAATAAAACTAGTAGTTTAGGATCAGAAGAAAGTAGTGATAATTAATAATAATTATTTTTTTTTAAATTATATGAGTATAATATACTCTTTTATATATTTTAATATAATTTATATTATAATATCATTTTAATATACTCTATATGTATTAACATACTCATTTATAATATAAATATTATAAATATTATATTTATACAAATATATGTAGATAGAATTATAATATAATAAAAGTTTTATTTTTAATTTGATTATAGTTTCTTAAAAAAACATACTCAAAAATTATATCCACAAAATACAACGTTTGTAATGAGTATCTTAGAATAAGTAACTCTAAATCATGGAGTATCTTAAATTAAGAAACTCTGGCTTACCCTCAACAATCTATGAGTTTTGGAGAGTATCTTAAAATAATAAACCCTTTAAGGGTTTATTATTTTAAGATACTCTCCAAAACTCATAGATTGTTGAG
>Ga0228627_1001219_pt1 | contig 13764 bp, 18 predicted proteins | sample 33DmetaG_FD_190483 | JGI IMG/M metagenome (GOLD analysis project Ga0228627, IMG submission 190483) | Seawater microbial communities from Monterey Bay, California, United States - 33D | ecosystem: Environmental > Aquatic > Marine > Coastal | place: USA: California | collected 2016-09-28 | reverse complement strand
TTGATTCACGCTTTATAATATCAAGTAACTCTTTATATTCTTTAATTACAGCTTCATTATGCATCTTAGTTTTTTGTATTTCACTTAATTTCATATTTTTTTTATAATTGGCCTCATCTATTGCGGCATAATAAGTAATAATAGAACTACTATTTAATAAATACGGCACATTTAATAATGCACATCTACATGCTAATATAGTATCAATTGTTAATAAGCATGTATTATTTGGTTCAATTACTTTTTTTTTATCAAATAATTGACTTATTACTATAGGTTGAGTTGTATCTCCTAATTCCTTAAAAAATATTAATAATGTACATAACATTTTTATTTTGTCATCTTTTGAATCTTTATTAGCAACAACATAATTATTTTTTTTAGTATTACCTTGAAATAAGTTTTTAAATATATCAGAATAGCTTCCCGAGTTACTTTGATTATATACATTTCCATCTAAGCAAACGCTATATTCATCACCAATTTTACCTGTTCTATCAACTAATCCTTCAAAATAATTTTTAGAATCTAAAATAATTTGTATATATTTATAATCACCTTTATTATTTTCTTTTATGTAATTAAATGTAGAACCTTTTCTAAAACCATATTGTTCTAATGGATAATTTGCGCTTATATCTGGATAAAAATGTTTTTCTATTCCTCTTGACCCTGGATCAATATTTGATGCTGGAGTTTCACAATTATTAATTTCATCTGACAGAAAATATTTAGATGGAACCATGGCAGCATCAATAAATGCGTTAGTAACATTAATAGGAACAACTTTTCTACTATTTTTATTTATAAATGTTATATTGTCTAATTTATTATCAGAAACTTTATCTTCTGGAATTGGCAATAATGTTGCAAAACAATATTTTTTTACATGTTCTAATAATCCACTATTTATTACTTCTTTTAAATCTTCAAAATATTTACCTTCTGTTTCACAATTAATTCCAGTAATAAAATTTCTAGCATAATTAAATAGTGACTTTGCATCAATTGTTATATTTGGATTTTCTTTACCATCTTTTTTCATATCACCACAATTTAATATTTGATGTTTTTGTAAACTATTAAAAGTAGTCATATATATATATACTATTAAAGTTATTTTAATTACAATTAATATTTAATTTGTTAAATATTAATCTCTCCAGCTGGATTCGAACCAGCGACCTAGGGATCACTGCTGAAAACCATTTACAGTCCCTCGCTCTGCCAACTGAGCTATAGAGAGGAGAGGACATATATTTTTATTATATATAGTTAATATTTATTGTATTTTTTAAATTACTTTATTCTTTTAATAATAAAGTAGAATTATTATTTAAACTCTCAATAATAGATAGCCACATTGTAAATGTAGCAAAATTTATCATTCCACCTTCATTATTATATTCTTGTTCCCAAATAGAAAATTTTTGCATTTCAATATCTGTTAAAGGATATATTGTAAAGCAATTAATCAAAAAAGTAAGTATTTCATCACTACATTTGTAACTATTAAAATAGCATATATTTTTTAATATTTTGATTATATCATTTGGTTTTTTTGAATAATAAATACGTAATCTTATAAAATTTAAATAAAGTATATGTTTCTTTTTCATCAAAATTTCCAAAAAATTATACATTTAATATTATATATTTAACAATATTTATTTATTCTCATATGTAAATACATCTTTTCTTCCTCGTTAGTTTTTCTATTCAAAGCATCATTTCTTTTTGGAAATCTCCCAAATTTATTAAAAATTTCTTGATGATTTTTATAATTTTTTAGAATTTTTTTAAATGTTACACTATCTTCTCCTAGCTTTTCTTTTATTTTTTCTAATATTTTTTTACTTTTCTCTCTATAAATTTTATTTTCATTATGAATATATGGCATAAAAGCAAATATAATCTCCATATTTGTTAATTCTTCAAGATAATATTCAAACCCATAATCTGTAAATTCAATAATTTTCTTATCAAAGGCAAAAGCTTTTTGTGTATTTCTATAAATTTGTCTTGGAAATTGATCTAATAATATTATAAATGCTATAAATTCATCTTTATTTTTAAGATGTTCAAAACCTTTTTTTGTTTCATATATTAATAGCATCTTTTCAAATTTTTCTTTTATTTCATTATCATATTTGTAACTTTCAATAAACCATTTTTTACTATTAAATTTGCTTTCATTACCAAACCAATATAATAATATTTCTTTACTATCCATAATTTAATATAATACTATACAAATATTATAGTAAAATAATATAATATCAATTTTATGATAATTTTATTAAATTTCTTTTACCACTAATGATTACCTCTCCTTGTTTATCTCCCTTTTTCAATTTCTTTAATATTGTATAAACTATTTTCAAATCTTTTAAAAATATATATTTACTGTTCTCTCTACATAAATTAGCTGCATAATATAGTATAGTATCTATTTCTGTTCTAGAATATTTTTCTTTTAATTCTAATATTGAAATTTTCATTATAACATAAGATGATGGAAAACTATTCAAATGAAACCATACATAATGACTATTTATTTCTTTATTTTTTTCAAATATTTCCCAATTTTCCTTCGCATTTTGCCCAATTTCAAATATTATATCTTGATATGATGATGTTTTCATTATATTAATATATACTAATATAATAAATTTATTTAGCTTTAAATGACTATAAAAAAAGCACTACAAATAAAGAACTACAAAAAAAGCACCAACTATGATACAAATTGTGCTATAAACATTAATATTATACGCATTATTTTGTATGTAAAAATAAAATTTATTATTCTCATTATAGTTTTAATAGATAAACCAAATCTTCTTTTATTTTTATTTAATTTTATATTTAAATATGATTTGTATAAATTTTCTATTAAATTATTTTTTGGTATACATAGATTATTAAATTTTATAATATCATTTATAAATGTAAAACAATTATCATCAAGAGAATCATAGCTATGTAAATAATTTATCCCCTTTTCTTTTATATAATTCTCTATAAAATGGGAGAATAATATTTTTCTTTTTGATAACTTTATACTTTTCAAGTATATTATATTATTTAAACTATTTACTTCTCTCAAAACAACTCCGGATAATAGCTTATCTATCTTTAATATTATATTTTGTCCATCTTTTTCCATAAGTAATATTAATGATGTATGATGTTTTACTAATTTATTTATATTTCTTTCTTCGCATATATATTCTAACATTTTTAGTAAATTTTTATCAATATAACTGATTGTTAAATATATTTTTTTTATTTTTGTATTTTTGTATTTTGAAAATATATCATTATTTTTTTTATCTATAAATATATCTTTTTTTGACATATTTGTATAGTGATTACATATTTTTATAAAAATATATACTTATTTATATGATAGGTGGAGGACCTTATATTAAAATGACTGGCGATATGAATAAACAATTAGAACATATTGGTGAAAATAATTCTTGCGGTGCATGTGCTTTACAATATTTAGGATTACCAAAAAATATAATTGATAATTTAGTTAAAACCGCTGAAGGATATACTAAAAAACATTCATATGGATTACAAGATATTAATATGCGAAATAATATTAGAATGTATGAAAATACTTTTAATGAAAGTAATAGTAAATTAATTGATAATTCTTGCCCTAGAACACAGATTTATTTATACGGTGTAGAATTATCTTCTAGTTCTTTTAATCCTATTATTAAAAAAGTATTAATTAATGATAATAATAAATATTTTTCTGAAAAAGAATTAGGATTGAAACCTTTAACAAATGATTTAATAGATAAAGCATTAAATATAATATATAATATCATACCTCCAGGATATGCCACTATTATAGGTATAATATGGAAAACTACAAACAGTTATGTTATGGGACATTATACTATATTTGCTAAAGGAGCTAACAGTAATCTATATTTAATTGAAAACCAATCATCAAGTCATTATGAAGGAATATATAAAAATCCACAAGAAATTCGTGAATATTTTAAAAGTCAAGGAGATATTACTTATTTAATTTCATTTGAATGTGGTAAACTAATTGATTCAGCAAGTGAAAAATGGTTAACAGGAAGAAAAACTACTTATGACCTCTCTAATATTAGTGACTATCCTACAATAGAAAGACAACCTTCTTTGACTCCTTTTAAAGGATATTCTATTCTTAGTGATGAACTTCAAAACATATTTTTTGATAATATAATTCCTACAAATTGGTCTAATACCCATTATCCAGATATAATACAATATAAAGATCAGAATATTTATGCTTTTAATGATGGTAATAAAAAATATATTTTTGGAGATCTTACTAATAAAAAAATACTTTTGACATTATTTGACCTTGAGAAATTTTCTCAAAAACAGACACCAAAAGAATGGGTAAATTTAGAAGGGGGTATATATAAAGGACAATATCAACAACTATATGATTCTAATGTAAATGTTTTAAAAATACCAACAGCACAACAGGGAGGAAAAAAATATAAAAAAACAAAAAAAAAGAATAAAAAAAGAAAAGGGAAAACATATAAAAATAAATTTATATAATAATTTTTATAGAAATATTATTATATTTAGATCTCTTTAGCTGCTACTTTTTTAGCTCTTGGTAGTTTTACACCTAAAATTTTTTCTACTTGAGAAATTTGTAAATTTGTAGGTAATTCTTTGTTTGATTCCCATTTTGCTAATATTTGCTGTGTTACACCTAATTCATATGCTAAAACCTTTTGGGTTTTTCCTTTAGTATTTCTTGCTTGTGAAATAAGCTGACCTAATTGTTTTGGTGCCTCCATTCTTACTTTTTCTGGATCATTACTTACTTTATTACTATGAACTTTTTTTACTTCTTCCTTTTTCTTATTTTGCGATGGAGTATTAAATGTAATCTGATTCCAGTCTTGACAGTCCATTATATATTTTATTTATATTTATTTAAAAATATATAAAAATATTTCAATTTTTAATAATAAATGTTCTATAATGGATTATCTAAAAATTATAATGTTGACCTTATGTCTACCGATGTTAGCTTACATAGTGGTATTCCAAAACATTTTTATAATTTAAAGGATAAACAATTTAATGATTGGGAAATTCCTCCATGGGAATTATTTATTTTTAAAGATACTTTACTTGGTGAAGGATCTTTTTCAAAAGTATATCTTGCTAAATGGAGAGAAACTTTTGTAGTAGCTAAGGTTATTGATAGCAATTTTTTACAAATAAAGAAGGAAATTGTTATGCGTGAAATTGATATTATGTCAAAATTACATCATCCTAATATAGTTCAATTTTTGGGTTATATGGATGACCCATTTACTATTATACTTGAATATATTCCATCTGGTGATCTTACTGCTAATATTAAAAAATTAAATAAAAAACAAAAATTATCTATTATGAGAGATATACTTAAAGGATTAGCATATATTCATAATCGTCGTCCTAACAATCTTATTCATCGTGATATTAAACCTACAAATATTCTTCTTACTAATTCAAAAGTAGCTAAAATTGCTGATTTTGGTTTATCTAAATTTTATAACCTTAATAAGATTAATTCTTTTGAAAATATGGTAGAATTAGACGATGAAAAAAAAGCACTATTAGAATCAACTGATAATACTATTCCTGTTGGAACTGAAAGATATATGGCTCCTGAAGTTAAAAATACATCCAATTATGATAATAAAATTGATATTTACTCTTGTGGAATATTATTATATGAACTTTTTGAAGACAAAAAATATATTCCGGGAGTAGAAATGAAATGGTATTATACTCCAAAAACTATAAAAAATATTATCATTACTAAAATGTTTTGCGAAGATCCAAACAAAAGATTTGATGCTTTATCTATTCTAAAAATTTTAAATTATTATTAATATTTTCAATTAAAATTTCCTGATATAATTCTTTATGTTCATCATAAAACCATTCTCCAAAATTTGCCAAAATACTTAACTTTTCTTCTGGTTCAATATCTATATATTCTGCATTATTATAGTCTACAAAAATATAGTCTCCATCATATTCATGTATAGATATAAGTAAGCTATCTTCTACTTTTGTTGAAATTATTATTCCTGGTTTTTTTGATTCTTTTATCAAAACAAAATCACCTTTATTCTTTTTCATACAGTTATAATATTTTTAATTCTTTATATTTATTACACATATATAATAATAATTTTTCTTTCTTTACTTACATTAATTTTTATAAATAATTATTCAATTTTTATATTATTTTGTATAATTTATAAAGTAAAATATGTCTTATGTATATTTATTACATTCTACTGATAATTCTACTTATGTAGGCGCAACTATTGATTTAGATAGACGACTTAGACAGCATAATAAAATTATTAAAGGTGGAGCACATGCTACCTCTATGAAAGTTAATGCTGGTCAAATATGGGAACGTACTTGCTATATTGAAGGATTTCCTGATTGGCAAGCTGCTTTACAATTTGAATGGCGATGGAAGCAAATTAGTAGAAAATTATCTAATAAATTATTTCCTTTGAAAAGAAGAATGATTGCTTTGAAACAATTATTGGCTCTTGATAGTTCTACTAGTAAAGCTATTCCATATTCTCAGTGGAATACCCCACCAAATATTATATTTGAATCTGATATCGCAAAGAATTTTTATAATGATTTATAATATTATTTTTTATTTAAAATTGATATTATAATTATTTAAAAAATTATAAACTAAATATAATTATGTCTTCTAAACAAAATGCTATAAGTTTATTTTCAGGTATGGGTGGTGATACACTTGGAATTCATAACGCTGGATTAAATGTTTTAGCATTTAATGAATTTGATAAAGCTGCTACTGATTGTCATAAACTTAATTTTCCTAATTCTACACTGATTTGTGATGTTTCTCAAAAAAAAACAAAGGATCAAACAAATATTCAATTAATATCAGATTCTATATTTTTAGAATATAAAGATAAAGTTGATTTAATCTTTGCGGGTCACCCGTGTTTTGTAACAGATACAAAAGTTTTAACTATTAACGGTTATAAATTAATTCAAGATGTTGATTTAAATGATAAATTATTAACTCATATAGGTAATTTTCAAAATATTGTAAATTTACAAAATAAATTATATTCCGGTAACATATTTACATTCAGAATTAAATATCATCCTGAAAATATAAAATCTACTGATAATCATCCATTTTATGTTAGAGAAAAAATCAAAAAATGGAATCAAAAATTAAAAAATTATGATATAAGTTACGATAAACCTATTTGGAAATATGCTAAAGATATTACAAATAATGATTATTTTGGCATGATTATTAATTCAAATAAAATAATTCCCGAATTCTCCTTTAATAAAATTGTTAATTCTAATAGAACTGATAATATTAAGATTATTATTGATAAACCAGAATATTGGTTTATGATGGGTTATTTTATTGGAGATGGATGGATACAAGATTCGGTTAAATCAGATGGAAGAAGTAAAAATTGTATTTATTTTGCTATTAACGATAATGATATACATGATATTGTTAGAAATATTTCTCTAGTAATTCCAATTACAGATAAAAAATCCGATTCTGGTAAATCTAAAAAATATGGTTGTTCTAATTTTATTTGGTTTAATATTTTAAAAAAGTTTGGAAAATATGCTCATAATAAGATTATTCCAGAATGGGTTCAAGATGCGCCAATTGATATGATTCAACATTTTATTGAAGGATATAGAAGAGCAGATGGCTGTATTAAAAAAAATGAGCTTATTAGTTATACTACTACATCTGTAAATTTAGCTTATGGTTTACAAAGATTATATTTCAAATTAGGCCATATATTTAGTATTCATAAAACAGTTAGACCTAAAACATGTATTATCCAAGGAAGAATTGTAAATCAAAAAGATACTTATTGTGTTAGCGGTTATACTAGAGATAAACTTCATCCAGTTTCATCATTTATCGAAGATAATTATGTTTGGTTTCCATTACACAAAATGGATTCCTATTCTGTAGAAAATGAACCAGTTTATAACTTCGAGGTTGAAAATGATAATACTTACATTGTAGAAAATACAATTGTTCATAATTGCCAGGGCTTCTCACAGGGAGGCAAAAAATTACCTGACAATCCTAGAAATACTCTTTTTAGAGAATTTGCTAGAACTGCTAGACTTATTAAACCAAAATATATTATTGGAGAAAATGTTGACGGTCTTCTATCCAGAAAGACTGCTACAGGAGAATTATATATTGATGTAATTGTTCAAGAGTTTGAAAATCTTGGATATAATGTTACATATAAAGTATGTCATGCTGTTCAATATGGAATTCCTCAATTAAGAAAACGATTAGTATATGTTGGTATTCGTAAAGATTTAAATCAAACTTTCACGTTTCCAGAACCATTAAACGATGGTAAAAATAATCTTCCTAATTTAAAAGATATTATTAAATTCAGCATGGAAGGTGCTATCAAAATTGAACCTGAAGATTTTGATATGACTTCTATTCCGTCTGAATGTATTATTACAGACATGAATAATAATGAAGATGAAGATACTAATAATATTCATCCTTATCTACGTCTAAAAGCTAAAACAAGAAATCAAGAATATAATGGCAAGGTTCATGAGAATATGCTATCTTTCAGTAAGCGCGATTCTCCTATTCATGCTGAAATTATTGATATTAGAAATCCTAGTAAGACTATTATATGTACATATGATCATCAACCTCGTCTATTTGTTCCTCTAAAAAATAAAAAAGGTTACTTCCTTCGATGTATTCTTCCTGATGAGCTCAAACAAATCCAAGGTTTTCCAGCGAATTTTAAACTATGTGGAAATAAAAAAGATCAAATAAAGCAAATTGGTAATGCTGTTCCACCTCCCCTAATTACCCTTATTGTAAAACAACTTCTCAAACTTCAAAATTAATATCCTACCAATTTATATCCAATTTCTTCTAATTTTGGTTTTTCAATACAGGTAATTGTAGGTAATTCTTTGCCATATGTTCTTGGCATTTTTGGAAATAATTTCACTTTACATGGCCAATGTGATGTCATTCGCATTTCTTCAAATGCTTTTATCCGTTTTTCCAAATCTTTTTTTGTAGCCAATTGTCTTGGCATATAACAAGTATAAATTATTGCTCTAAAATTTGGTTTTGCTCTTCCTTTATTTGCCTCTACACCACAGTGAATTGTTCGACTATCCCACAAAACAAGCGATCCTTTTGGACATTTGATTTTTCTATAATAACATTCATTATTATAGTAAAATTCCTTCTCAATATCATCTAGTTTATGCCAATTATCTTTTTCTGTTATTTCAAACTCTCTCGCAAAATGCTCATGAAAATGATGACTTCCTTCTAAAAATGTCAAAGTAGCATCATCTTCATTTATATCTAGAGCAGTTACCCAGCCTTGAACACATTTGAAATCATTTTCAGTAAACGACTGATCGCAATGTAGCCAGCAATTATTTCTATTCCATCCTTTTTTCGTTACCTCAGGTGGCATATTGAAACTTAACCCATCAAACGAAGACAACAGATCTTCTTTACTACAATTCCAAAAATGCGAATATATATCTAAAAGTTTTTCATTTTGGCGAATATCCCAACAAGCTTTCGAATGTCCAATATTCCAATGCTGAATTAACATACTATGCATTGGGAACAATTCATAAAATTCCCGCCATGATTTTTCATTATTTCTATTTATAGGCGTTTCCCACTTTTGACTAATATATTCAAAGTAATCCCATATTCCCGAAAGCATATTATCACATTCTTTTTCGTCCAAAACATTTGGAATTATTGCTACTCCATATTTTTCAAGAGTTTCTTTCATCTTTTCTTTGCTAGTAACATACTTTTCATATTCATAACACGACATTATTGTATTTTCTGTATACAAAATACATGTTCTATATTTTCAATTTTTTTTATTTTATTTTTGGTTATTTTTACTTATTTATATTTATTTTCATTTCATATTTATTTTCCAATAATCATTTATTTAGCGATTATTTATACTGTTATTATTTATAAAATTGAACATTTTAAATAAATTACAACATATTTTTATTTAACTATGAAAAATAAATATCATTGTAAAGATGAATATTTACTAGATCCTGATAATACCCGTCATAATGAAAAAAAATGTGGATATACATTTCTTGTCAATTTATTGAAAGTTACTATTCCATCTTTTACTATTATAGGAACTATATTACTTATTTGTTTCTTTATTTAAAATACTAACTAGTATATAAATTTAAAAGTAAAATATTAAAAGTAATAATGATATTTGAATGTAATTGTTTAATTTGCAGGAAACAATCATTAAATAATACTTCTTTATATTGGAAAAAAATAAATAAGTCCGAATATTTAGACTTTGTTAAAAAGAATAAAATTTATTGGAAAAGAACATCATTCTATGCTAGTAGGGGTTTTAATTCTTATAATGAAGTTATTATAATATACTATATATGGAATATGTGTTATATAAAAGTAAATAATGGTAAAAATATTCGTAAATTACCATTATTTTTTAAAATATTTACATCATTTTTAAATTTTTTTAATGTTTTTTGGTATAATCATTTAGATATATAGTTCTCATAATTGGAAATCCAATTATGATAAATTTATTTATCATATCACATTTTCATGATAAGCAAACTTTTATTTATAATATATATATGACATACTATAAATTGAAAAAAAGTAAAAAATATAATAAAAAAAAGAAAAAAAATATAAATATACATTTCTAACTGATTTATTAAATATTACAATTCCGTATATTACTGTCATAGGAACTATTTTACTTATTGCTTTCCTTATTTAATGATCCTTAGCATCTATATATTCAATATCAACAAAGTCCTCTACTAGATTATCTCTAATGAGATTTTCTTTTTTATCACCAATTAAGACGTATTTTTTATAACATTCACAGCAATATGGTGAAAATATTTCATATGGTTTTTGATTAATATAAATAGTATCATAATTTATTGGGCATTGTCGAGAGTGTATATATCTCCCCTGATATTCTCTATAATAATCTGTAAAAATATCCTTAGTTTCATTATAGCATTTAGCATTAACACAATAATTAAGATTTTCTTTTTTATTTAAATCTTGATACATCTTTTGTTTTATTATTGAATAGCGTGTTATAATTTCATTAAAATATTTACATGATAATTTTAGTGAGTGTAAATCTTTGTAATTTATCATACTTCCTGTCATTATTGATATAATATCAATTGGGAATGTATCCATTATAATTTCTTGCGTCTGGTCGCCACATAATAGATAAGTATTATAAAAAGTATTTCAATTTTTTTATTTGTAATATATAATGGTATATTACAGAAAAAATAAAAGTAAAAAATATAATAAAAAAAAGAAAAAAAATACTAAAAAACTTAGAAAATATACTAGAAAACGTATTTATAAAGGTGGTGGAAAATGTCAATCATATATTATTACTGGAGCACATGGTTTTATTATATATGATAAAAAAGATTTGATTACTATCCCAGATAATATGAGATTAGTGGTATATAGTGACTTTTGTGGTAAAGCATGTAATAATGTAAAAACAATAATAAAATATATTTGTAATGAAGAACAAGATAAAATAAGTGAAATAGCATATAATACATTAAATTCTGGAACTAAAATACCTGAACTATATGTAATTCCTGATAAAAAAGATAATATACAATTATCTGATTGCGCTAATAATATTATATATGAAGAGTTTTACAAAGAAGACAAAAATTTAAATAAGGCAGTTCCATTAAGTATTATTCTTGAAAAATTAAAAGCATATTTAAAAGCCAATAATTTAGAAGATACAAAAATAGATTTACACTGGACAATATGTTTAGATGTTATAGATAAAGAGAGAATTAGAATAGAACACCCTGATAATACTATGTTATCAAAAAATAAATATGGTTATACTGAAGAAGAGTTTATTAGTAATTTTAAGTATAATTTGGATCCTTGTAATGAAGAATTATTAGGTATTCAATATAATCTTACAAATACAGATTTTACAAATTGTAAAGTAAAAACAAAAAAGAATACATTACAGATTTTATCTAAGAATATAGAAGGAAAAAATATCAAAATATATTTAACATATCCAGATATTATTAAAAAATCATTTGCTCTTCCTATTTTAGTACAAAAAATAGAGCATAATTATAATCAATTTATAGCAATATTAACTGATAAAATTAAATCAATTAAGCTTGATGAAATATTTACTGACTTTATAGAAAAAAAAATTAATGAATACATTCAAAAGGAAATTATACCAAATAAAAGTAAATTATTTGAAAATATTATACAATATAGTATTGATAAAGATGATGTTACAATTAATATAGATATGACTACTATCAATAATCAACCTATTATTAATATTATAATGAACATCATATATTTTAGTTTAATAGAATTACCTATTCATGTAGATATTATGTAATTATATATATAATGCCTTTTGTTGACAAAAAAGGAGCGATGAAGCTATTAAAGGAAATTGAAAATGGTAAATGTGCTGATAAATGTAGAGCTATTTGGATGCGTAATGTAAAATATGCTTTAAATACATTTTTTAATAGAAAAATTGCTATAATAATATTTTACTTAATTATTTTATAAAATCTTATTATAAATGAACTCTAATTATTTATCAAAAGAAAAAAAGTCAAATACAATATATTTAACTAAGAATGAACAAAATATTGCCATTTTAGGAACTGTTATATACATAATAGTTTTTATAATTACTATTCCTATCATATTATATAAATTTGGTTTTACTACTTTAGTTAAAATTTATATTATTAATACTGATTTACTAGCAACAATTATTTCCTTTGATAAAGGCCCATTCCAAAATATTTTTAAATATTTATATAATAATACTCAACCTTTTATTGGATATTTGTCACAAAATATAATTAATTTGAGTGTATTGTTATCATTATTTTATATTAGATTAAAAGAATCTAAAAAAGAATCATCTTCTGCCTCTCTTAGTATAATATTTTTTATATTATTAATTACATACTTATTACCTGGAAGATATATTATAAAATTACAAGATAAATTTTATAATTATATAGGAAAAAAACAATTTTGGAATGGATATGATATAAATGGTATAAAAACCGTAATATTTGGTTTATTTATTGTATTATTACTTATTTTATTTGAAGATTTATCTATTCATTATTTTTCACATTATTTGGAAAAAATTATAGGTAATTTATTTAAAATAATAGGTTAATTAAGAAAAATTAACAGAAATGATTTTTATATTTTAATATAATGGTAATGCTTTATAAAATAAAAAAATATCTCTTATTTTATAAATTTATGGTTTGGTCAGTAACAATTAACGTTTTTTTTATTTTTAATTCTTCATTCCATTTTTCAAAAATGGACATTTTTTTATGTCCAATTTTAAAATCTCGATTTGAGAATTGACAAAAAAAGTGAAAAAATGAGTTTAGAGCATAATGCTCTTATTTTACATTATAAAAAATAAAAAGTGTTACTGAACTATAAAAATTATATTTTGCGGAAAGTATTTAGGGATTTTTTATGTAACCATTATAAGGGTTACCGATGGTTACAAAAATATCCGCTTTGGAAAATAAAAAATA
>Ga0228627_1001208_pt1 | contig 13889 bp, 14 predicted proteins | sample 33DmetaG_FD_190483 | JGI IMG/M metagenome (GOLD analysis project Ga0228627, IMG submission 190483) | Seawater microbial communities from Monterey Bay, California, United States - 33D | ecosystem: Environmental > Aquatic > Marine > Coastal | place: USA: California | collected 2016-09-28 | reverse complement strand
ACTTTCTCCTTTAACTTGTACTGTAGCACCAGTTAGTTCCTTAACTGTTGTTTTTCCATAACCAACTACAACTACCTCGTCTAAAGATTTTGTAGAAAGTTGTAATTGTACATCAATTTTATTTCTGCCATTTATTGCTGTTGTGAAATTCCTGTAACCTATAAATGAAAAAATTAATTTAACACTGTCAGAATCAACAGTAATTGCGTATTTACCATCTAAATCAGTTGTTGTGCCTCCGTCTTTTCCAACAACCTTGACATTAACACCAGGCATAGTTTCTTTGTTTTCATCCACTACAGAGCCTGTAATAATTGAAGTTTGTGCAGTAAAATAAAAAGAAATTAAGGTTAAAAAAGATACTAAAAGTAGTTTAGAAAAATTATGATTTGAAGACATACAGCAAATATTTATATTAAAAGTATAAAATAGTGTTAATTCGACACTAAGATATGTTTTAAAAATAACTAAATTATTAACATATGTTAAGAACTTAGAATAAAAAGTACATTTATTTTAAAAAAACTAAATTTAATAATTGCTTAGGAATAACAAAACAATTGATAAATTTAAAAATCAATTATTTTGTGAAGTTTATTATAAATAATTTAAAATGACATTAAATTATATATGGGTTGGTTTTTTTATTATAGCCTTTATTGTAGCAATTATTAAAACATTTGCTGGAAATCCTGAAATATTTTCTCTTATCGTAAATTCAATTTTTGACAGAGCTGAACTAGGGTTCAAGCTTTCGCTAGGGTTAACTGGAATAATGGCTTTATGGTTGGGAATAATGAGAATTGGAGAAAAAGGTGGAGCTATTGATATATTATCCAAACTTTTTGCTCCACTATTTGCAAAACTATTTCCTGAAGTTTCCACCAATTCAAAAGCATATGGAGCAATGATTATGAATATTTCAGCAAATATGTTAGGATTAGATAATGCAGCAACACCTCTTGGCTTAAAAGCAATGAAAGAGCTTCAAGAAGAGAATCCTGATAAAAACAAAGCTTCGAATGCTCAGATTTTATTTCTAGTATTAAATACATCTGGGTTGACATTAATTCCAACTAGTATAATAGCACTTAGAGCAACTGCAATGGCAGAAAATAATATTATTGGAAACCCAGCAGATGTTTTCCTTCCAATTTTGATTGCAACTTATTGTTCTACAATAGCTGGATTAATATTAGTATCTATCTTACAAAAAATTAATCTATTTCAAAAAACAATTCTAGCATATTTAGGTTCTGCCACCATTGCAATTGGACTGTTAATTTGGTATTTATTTAGCCATAAAAATCAAATTGAAATTATTTCATCCGTTGCTTCTGGCTCAATTATATTCTCTTTTATAATATCCTTCATATTACTTGGGTTAAGAAAAAAGATAAATATTTATGAAGAATTTATCCAAGGAGCTAAAGAAGGATTTAATGTTTCTATAAGGATAGTACCCTACCTAATTGCAATGCTTTGTGCCATTGGTGCTTTTACCACTTCTGGAGCAATGGAATTTATTATTAAAGGAATGGGTAGTTTTTTTGGATTATTTTTAGAAAATACTCAATTTGTTGAAGCATTACCAACCGCAATTATGAAACCACTTTCAGGTGGTGGAGCAAGAGGAATGATGGTTGAGTCGTGGGGGCAAAACGCATCTCAAATAAATTCTTTTGTGGGTAAATTAACTTCTACTCTTCAAGGATCAACAGAAACTACTTTTTACGTGTTAGCAGTTTATTTTGGTTCTGTAGGAATTAGAAATACTAGATATGCAGTGTTAGCTGGATTATTTGCTGATTTTATTGGGATTATTTCAGCAATTGCTATTGCTTATGTATTTTGGGGATAAATAGCTTTGTCTTTAATTGACCTTATTAATTTCATTAAAAACTCTTAATACCTCATTTTTTAAATCATCCAAGGACGAATTATTCTCAATTATATAGTCTGCATATTGAATTTTTTCATCGTCTGTCAATTGAAAGTTTATTCTTTTTTCTATTGATTCAAAATCGGAATTATCTCTTTTAGAAACTCTGTTTATTCGATTAGACTTTTTAGAAATTATAAGAATAATTTTATCCATGTTTAAATAGGCTCCGCTTTCAATCAAAATTGCAGCTTCCTTAATTAAAATTGGTTGGTTGTTATTTTTTCCAACCCATTGGTTAAAGTCTTCTGCTACTTTGGGATGGACTAAATTATTTAATTGTTTAATTTTTTCAGGGTCACTGAAAACTATACTAGAAAGTAAATTTGTGTTTAAAATACCATTATTATATACACTTTCACCAAAGATATTTACAATATCACTTATTAACTCTAAGTTGGTATTCATTAATTTTTTTCCTTGGCTATCAGAATTGTAGACTGGAATTCCGTACTCTAATAGAAAATTAGAAACAGTTGTTTTGCCTGATCCAATTCCACCAGTTAAACCAACTTTAACCATAGAATTACTGTTTGTTTTCTTCAGACAACTTAGTTGCCTCATCCATTGAAATAGATGATTTATCTACTTTAATTTTGGTATTGGCATCCACCGATAGGACAATTGTAGTTTCTTTAACTTCTACCACTTTCCCATGAATACCCCCAATGGTAACCACACTATCCCCTTTCTTAAGAGATTCTCTCATATTTTGTAATTCTTTTCTTTTTTTATTTTGCGGTCTAATCATGAAGAAATAGAAAATAACAAAAATTGCTACCAAAAATGCAATGTTTAGCATTCCACTGGTGTCTTCAACATTTGAAGCTTGAAGGAAAAATATATTATTCATTTGATTGTTTTAAAAGTTAAATTCCGGCTACGTATCCTTGTAAATAAAGTCGATTTGTTGCAGGTCTAGTATTTGCTAAAATAGAGATATATTTTTTAATAAATCCAGTTCTTGAAGTACTTAAAACAACTGGTATTTCACCAGTTTCACCAGGCAGTATTGGTGTTTTTGGCCAACCTTTAAGAACCGTACAACCACAACCAGCTTTCACCGAATTGATTAATAATGGTGTTTTTCCAGTATTTTCGAAAGTGAAAGTATGCTCGACTTTTGAACCAAGTGCAACTGTGTCAAAATCAAAAATTTCTTCCTGAAATTTAATAACAGGAGGATTTTCTGGATTTATCAAATCTGCTGTAATTTGTTGGGAGTTATTGATCTTATCGCTAATACAACCAACAACACATATAAGAACTAAAAATATTAAAAAATAATTTTTCATTTTAACCAATTAAACCTCTACCTACTTTTTTTAATTTACCATCCTTTTTGAAATCTTCAAAAATTTTGTCTAAAATACCATTAATAAAACCATTGCTTTTGGGTGTACTGTAATATTTAGATATTTCTATGTATTCATTTAATGTAACTTTTAAGGGAATTGATGAAAATTCTTTTGCCTCGGTAATGGCTAAATTCATTAGTAATGAATCCATTTTTGCCAATCTTTCACTTTCCCAATTTTTTGAATAATTCTGTAAAATACCATCGTTGGAAGATTTATTTAAAATAGCCTGTCTGAAGAGATTTAAAGCAAATTCTTTTTCGTCTTCTTTCCATAATGGCATGACTTTAAAATTTAAATCATCATCTATTGATTTTAGAGTTTTGATAACCATAGACGATACATGATCCAAATCATCTTGCCAATAAATACTTTTTTCATCAAAAAAGTGATGCAATAATTCAAAATTACAAATCTCTTCTTTAAAAAGATTAATTAATTGAGATTTATGATCGTCAAAATCAGTAGAATCTGTATTTAAAATATCCTGAAATGAAGGAGAAGTATAAATGGATTTATAGAGTTTTTTTATCAACTCATTCTCTTCAACTCCTTCCCAATTAATTTTTAAATCTGCTGAAATTTTATTTAGTTGACTTGAGTCTTCTAAAGACTTAATAATTTTATTGGAAACAAATGATTTATTAAAAACATGTTTGTCTTTTTCTAAAAAAGATCTCTTTGCTTCTTCAATTTTAATATTGGCAATTCTTTTAAGAGGAATGTATATCTGTATAAGATAGATATATAAATCGTAAATTTTTTTCATGCTGTGCATGAGTTCTTTTTCTCCACTTACTAGATTGTCATTATTAGACTGTGAAAAAGCATAAAATGTTTGAAGTACTTTGATTCTAATATGTCTTCTATTCAACATTTATTTAAGCTTTTCAGATTCGTCATTTATTCTCTTTTCAGCTAGTCTATTAGCAGCAAGAGAAGGAGAAATATTTTTATTTCTTGAAGTTGTTAAAATATCTGTTGTAGTTTGGTAAATATTCCCAGCCATTTCCATCACCTTAGTATCGCTAATATCGTGAATTTCGGCGTAACAATTCATTACACCACCAGCATTAATTAAGTAATCTGGAGCATAGACAATCCCCCTTTGAAATAATATTTGACCATGTAATTTTTCGTCCATTAACTGGTTATTTGCTGCCCCAGCAATTACAGAACATTTCAATTGATTGATGGTATTATCGTTTATGGTAGCACCTAAAGCACATGGAGAATAAATGTCCATATCTACATCATAAACCTTGTCCGGATGAACATAACTACAACCATATTTTGCTACAGTATTTTGAACTAAATCAGAATTAATATCTGATACAGTAATTGCAGCACCTTCTTTGTGTAAATAATCTACTATGTAGAGACCTACATGACCAATACCTTGAACAAGAATTTTTTTACCAACTAAATTATCTGAACCGGTTTGGAATTTTAAAGCTGCTTTCATACCCATATAAACTCCATAAGCAGTAATTGGAGAAGGATCACCTTTTTTTCCAGGTAACCCTGTAACATGATTAGTTTTTTCATAAACATGAAGCATGTCTTGAGGATTTATACCAACATCTTCAGCAGTGATGTAAGAACCACCTAGAGAATCTACAAACTCACCAAACTTCTTAAATAATTCTGGAGATTTTTGTGTTTTTGAATCTCCTATAATTACTGCTTTCCCCCCACCTAACTTTAAACCAGAAATAGCGTTTTTATAAGTCATACCCCTAGATAGTCTCATTACATCCGTCAATGCTGCTTGATCATTCACATAATTCCACATTCTAGTACCACCTAGTGCTGGACCACAAACAGTGTTATGAACAGCTATAATTGCCTTAAGTCCTGTCTTTTTGTCCTGAGAAAATAAAATTTTCTCATGATCCATTCCAAAAAAATCATTTGGACTAGTATTTTCAGGTGAAGTTGATTTATTATTATTTTTTTCCATTTTTAAATTGGTGAAATATTCCACAAAAATAATATTTTGAGGATATAAAATTGAAAAAAAAAATTTGCTCGTTTTAAGTGATTATATTTGTAATCCATTGAAATCACTTTTTCACCTTAATAAATATTTTTTGAAATATAAATGGCACCTAATTCTAGGGTTTATATTTATAGTGTTTTCAAATTATTTTGGGGTATATATGCCAAAAATAATAGACCAAGCAGCAGACGAACTTCTAAAATATGTAGCGAATAAAAATGAGAATTCTAATAATTTAATATTATGGAATTTAGGTATTAGGCTTGTTTTAATGTATATGTTATTTGCTATTTTAAAAGGAGTCTTTTTATTCTTTACTAGACAGAGCATTATTGTAATGTCTAGAAATATTGAATTTGATTTAAAAAATGAAATTTTTTCCAAGTACCAACAGCTGACAATCTCGTTTTATAAAAATAATAAAACAGGTGATTTGATGAATAGAATTAGTGAGGACGTTACCAAAGTAAGAATGTATTTGGGACCTGCAATTATGTACTCATTAAATGTTGTGGTTTTATTTGTAATGGTAATCACTTTTATGATTTATAAAAATGCAACTCTAACTATGTATGTTTTATTTCCATTACCAGTTTTATCTATAATCATCTATTTTGTAAGTAGTATTATTAATAAAAAGAGTGAAATAACTCAAAAAAAACAATCCAAAATCACCTCCTTTGTACAGGAAGCATTTTCTGGAATTAGAGTTCTAAAAGCATACAATAGAAATAAACATTTTTCTAATCTTTACGAAAAAGAAACTGAAGATTATAAAAGAGCTTCACTCAATCTTGCAGTAGTAAATTCCTTATTTCTTCCTTCCATTATATTTCTAATTGGTTTAAGCACTGTAATAACGATATATTTAGGTGGAATGAAAACCATAAATAACGAATTAGACTATGGGGATATTCTTCAATTTATTTTTTATATAAATATGCTTACTTGGCCATTTGCATCTGTGGGATGGGTAAGTTCATTAATTCAAAGAGCTGCAGCTTCTCAAAAAAGAATCAATGAGTTTATTAATATAGAAGAAAAAGTTATAAATAGAGGAGAAAAAAAAATAAAAGAAGTTGTTGATATAGAATTTAAAAACGTATGGTTTAAATATCCAAATAATGACGATTATGCATTGAAAAATATAAATTTCAAATTAGAGCAAGGAATGAGTCTTGGAATATTTGGGAAAACAGGTTCAGGTAAATCTTCACTTGCTCAAATTCTATGTCGACTTTACGAGCCAAGTGAAGGAGAAATATTAATTAACAACACCTCAATTAAGGAAATTGAATTAAATAATTTCAGAAAAAAGATTGGCTATGTTCCTCAAGATGTTTTTTTATTTTCAGATACCATTGAAAATAATATTGCATTTGGTCTTAGTAATGAAGATTTCACAAATAAAGAAATTGTAATTGCTTCAAAAAGTGCTGGTTTGTATAATGAAATAGAAAAATTTAGCAATTCATTTCAGACTAAAATTGGAGAAAGAGGAGTAACACTATCCGGTGGACAGAAACAAAGAATTGCCATAGCAAGAGCACTAATTAGAAATCCAGAACTACTGGTTTTTGATGATTGTTTGTCTGCTGTAGATGCAAAAACATCTCAAAAAATTCAGAATTCACTTTACAATCAAAAAAATAAAAAACTATCCATCCATATCAGTCATAAGATAAGCAATCTAAGTCAATGTTCTCACATAATAGTTTTGGAAGATGGAGAAATTATAGAACAAGGGGACCACGATCTACTTTTAAAAAACAAAGGATTTTACTTTGACATATTTAAAAAACAACAAATGGATAATAATTAAAATCCTTTAAATCTTTAGAAAAAATAAAATCTTATTTATATTGCATATATAAAACAACAATTATTTATAATGGAAAACAGCAATGATCAAGAAAAGTACAGAAACGAAATTTACTCTAAATCTGTAAGAGCTGGCAAAAGAACCTATTTTTTTGATGTAAAATCAACTCGATCAGGCGATCACTATCTTACCATTACTGAAAGCAAAAAAAAGTTTGACCAAGAGGGGAATTTTCACTTTGAGAAACATAAAATATTTCTTTACAAAGAGGATTTTGACAAATTTAAAGATGGATTGATAGATGTGGTCGATAAAGTAGTTTCTCTAAACGAAGGAAATCAAATTGAGAAAGGAGACGCTCTTGAAAGTAAGTCGTTTAAAAATGTTGATTAAAAATATTTTTAATTAATAATTTCTTTTTTTTCAACATCTTCAATTAATGTTTTTTATTTTATAACAAATTGATTTTCAAGTATTTGTTACTTATTATTATTTTCATTTTTTCTCCATATTGTTGACAATAAGCCATATAATTATTATTTAAACACGTTTTTGTTTAAAAATGAATTTACTTTTAAGATTTAGAAAAGGTTATAATCCTAACTTTAAGATATAATAAGACAAGTAAAATAAATTAATAGATGGGGAAAATAATTACAATAGCAAATCAAAAAGGTGGAGTTGGAAAAACTACAACAGCAATAAATCTAGCCGCTTGTCTTGGAGTACTTGATAAGAAAACACTATTAATAGATGCTGATCCTCAAGCAAATGCCACCTCTGGTGTTGGACTAGAACCTAGAAAAATTAATAATGGTATTTATGACTGTATTATAAATGGTGTAAATCCAAAAGAATTAATTCTTAGAACAAAAAGTCCAAACTTAGATATTTTACCCTCTCATATTGATCTTGTAGGAGCAGAAATAGAAATGATTAATCTAGAAGACAGAGAATTTGTTTTTCAAAAAATGTTTAAGCAATTATCTGATCAATACGATTATATTTTGATAGACTGCTCGCCCTCCTTAGGTCTTCTTACGCTAAATTCATTAACACTTTCCGATAGTGTTATCATTCCGGTACAGTGTGAATATTTTGCCCTAGAGGGGTTAGGAAAACTCTTAAATACCATAAAAATAGTTCAAAGTAGATTAAATAAATCTTTAGATATTGAAGGTATTCTTCTTACTATGTATGATACTAGACTAAGATTATCTAACCAAGTTGTAGAAGAAGTTAAAATTCACTTTCAACAATTGGTTTTCGATACCATTATTCATAGAAATACAAGACTTGGAGAAGCCCCTAGCCATGGAGAAACTATAATAATGCACGATGCTAGTAGTAAGGGAGCAGTGAATTATTTAAATCTAGCCAAAGAGCTTATCAAAAAGAATAAAGTTCAGAGTTCTAATAGCGAAGTTGAAAATAAAATAGAAGTTAATGGTTTCTAAAAAAAATGCACTTGGCAAAGGTTTAGGTGCATTATTAGAAAACGCAAAGACAGATATTACTTCCAAGGCTGGTATTGAGACCAATGCTCAAGCTGGCTTAACCTCAAGAATTAATATTGATAATATTACCCCTAACCCATTCCAACCAAGAATAGATTTTGAGAAAGAATCTTTATTAGAATTAACAGAATCTATTAAAGAACATGGTGTAATTCAACCAATAACAGTAAGAAAGATAGGAAGAGATAATTTTCAAATTATATCAGGAGAAAGAAGATATCAGGCATGTAAAATTGCTAAAATAAGTGAAATACCTTGTTACATACGTATAGCAAACGATGAGGAAATGCTAGAAATGGCAATTGTTGAAAATATTCAAAGAAAAAATTTAAATGCTATTGAAATTGGTTTGAGTTACCAAAGGCTAATTGATGAATGTAATCTGACTCATGAACAATTAAGTATAAAGTTAAGTAAGAATAGATCTACAATTTCAAACTTTTTGCGACTGTTAAAACTTCCTGTAGAGGTTCAAAAAGCACTAAGAGATTCTAAGATTACTATGGGCCACGCGAGAGCTTTATTGTCTTTTAATAGCGAATCTGAAATATTGACTGCTTTTAATAAAATCATCTCTGAAAGTCTTTCAGTTAGAGATGCAGAGAAAATGAATCAAAAAAAGAAATTAAAGAAAGAAGAAAAAATAATTTTAAGTAGATATGAATTAAGAATGCAAAATAATATTTCTTTTCAATTGAAATCGGATGTAAAAATCAAGAAAAATTCGAAAGGCAAAGGTCAATTGGTTATCTCTTTTAAAAATCAAGATCAGCTAAATGAAATTCTTGAGAACTTTGATCAATGATTAGAATCATTCTATACCTGTTAATTATTTCCAATGCTAATTGTTTTGCACAAACCAACGACACTCTAGATAAAGATATATTCACCCACCGTTCTACCATACTATCTAGTATTATTCCAGGAAGCGGTCAAATTCACAACAATAAAATTAAACCAGTAAATCTACACACCAGATTATTGTGGAAATTGCCAATAATCTATGGAGGTTTAGGTACTGCTAGTTATCTAATCCAATTTAACCATCAAGAATTCAAAACTATTAAAGATGAAAGACTAAGTAGACAAAATGGTAATTCCGCAGTAAACTACATTACCTACTCTAGTGAACAACTAAAATTAATTCAAAATGAGTATAGAAGATTAAGAGATTTTTCAATTATATCTTTTCTAGGCGTATACTTACTTCAAATTATTGATGCAAATGTTGAGGCACATCTGTTTTTGTTTGATATTAGTGACAACTTGAGTATTAACTTCAAGCCTTTAAATCAAAATAATATAGCTTCGAGCTATTTGGTACCACAATTTTCTTTAAATTTTAAACTATAAATTATTTGACTTTATTTAAATACGATTTATTTTAATTATTAAGTAGTTATATGGAAAAATATGATTTATGTATAATAGGTGCTGGCCCCTCTGGATACGCTGCAGCAATGAGATCTGTTGACTTCGGAAAAAAAACTCTTTTAATAGAGAAAGATAAAGTTGGTGGAGCAGGACTATATAATGGAGCTCTTTCCTCTAAAACTATGTGGGAATTGTCTGAAAAACTAAGAACAGTTAATGAACGTATTAAATCTGTCGGAGGAAAAGCCATTGATATGACTTGGGAAGAAACTCAAAAGACGTTAATGGATGCAACCTTTGATAGAAAATTTCAATACTCTTCTCATTTAAAACTTCTGCAGTCTAAAGCACTTAAAAATATTTTTAAATATGAGCGTGGTCTTGGAACTTTTATAGATAATCACCACGTTAAAATCCAAAAATCAAACGATGAAATTAAAACTATTTATTCTGAAAATATAATAATTGCAACTGGAAGCAAACCAAGAACTATTCCAAATATTGATGTCGATGAAAAAATCATTATGACTAGTGATGGTGTAGATCATATGAAAAACTTTCCAAAATCAATGGTAATTGTTGGAGCTGGTGTAATTGGTTGTGAATATGCCACCATATTTTCAAATTTTGGTAAGACCAAAGTATATTTAATAGATAGGTCAGATAGAATACTTCCTTTTGAAGATACAGATATATCAGAAATGATTAGTAAAAATCTAAAAGAAAAAGGAGTTACTATCCACAATAAGGCACAATTAGAAAGACTAGAAGTAAAAAATGGAGAAGTAGAATATGAACTTTCATATAAAGATGGAAAAAAAGAAGTTATAAGAGTAGAAAAAGCATTATTATCTGTTGGTAGAAAGTTGTGTATTGACGGCTTGAAAATGGAAAATGCTGGAGTAACTCTCAGTAAAAGAGGAGTTCATATAGGAGATATAAATACACAAACTAATATCCCTAATATATATGTTGTTGGAGATGCAAGTGGACATATCTCTTTAGTAAATGTAGGAGAACTGGAGGGTAGATATGCCGTAGAGAGAATATTTTCTAAAAAGTATTACCCATTAAACTATAAGAATATCTGTACAATCATGTTTCTTCAGCCAGAAGTTGCTTCAGTTGGAATAAATGAGAAAACATGTATTGAAGAAAAAATACCTGTTAAAGTAGTTAAGCTAGATTACTCTTGCATAGCAAGAGCGATTGCAATGAGAAAGACCGAAGGTTTTTTTAAAATAATTGTATCAGATGATAAAAAAATGAAAATTTTAGGGATGAGAGCAGTTGGAGAACATGCTTCTAGTGCGATTCAAGGAGTTGGACTTTTAATGAAAATGGATAGAAATATTCACGAACTTGCAGAGATGGTACATCCTCACCCGTCCATAATTGAAGGAATTCAAGAATGTGTTAGAATGTTGTTAAATAAATCTATTTTTAAGGCTTCTATTTTTAAAGATAAATTATCGTGTTACAGAAGAATTGGTGAATATGTAGAGGATCTCCAAAGACTATAATTTTTAATTAATCAATTACTTTTAACTTTCAAATTTTGAAGAATATTTCATTCCTTCTTATTACTGTTTCTTTATGTTTATTTTCTTGTAAGAATGAGCAAAAAAGTATTTATAAAGAGAATAAAACAACTGAAATTATTGATTCTGTTAAAATAAGTTTCAAGGTTTTAGAAAATGACAACAGAGGAAAAAAAATAAATGCTTTTTTCGAAAAAAAATTTTTAAGAAATCAATTTAATGGAAATATTTTATTTGCAGAAAATGGAAATATAATTACTCAAAAAAGTTATGGATATTCTAATTTAAGGAAAAAAGAACCTCTAACTAAAGAACATTCTTTTCAGTTGGCTTCTGTTTCTAAGCCATTTACTTCAATAGCTATTTTACAGCTTATAGAAAATAATAAGATTAATTTAAAGGATACTATTCAAGAATTCTTTCCAGAATTTCCATACCAAGGAATTACAATTCATCAGCTACTAAGTCATCGGTCTGGAATGAGCCAATACACACACTTTTGTGACGCACCAGATAGCATTTGGCCAGATAAAAGTATTACTATAAACAACCAAGATGTTATAAATATTATTTCTAGAATAGTTCCACTAATAAATTATAAGCCAGATTATAAGTATTATTACTGTAACACCAATTATTTAATACTTGCTTCGATAATAGAGCAAGTGTCTGGTCTAAATTTTAAGCAATATGTAAAGAAATATATATTTAAGCCTTCAGGAATGTTTAATAGCGCAATATACGATCGTACAAATTTTGAAGATCTCGTTTTACCTGTTCAGGGTTATGAAAATAAAACACCTTGGGAGGATGTTTATTTAAATGGGGTGGTTGGAGATAAAGGTGTCTACTCTACTACAGAAGATTTACTAAAATTTGATAAAGCTCTAGAAAAAAATATATTAATATCAGATTCGTTAAAGAAATTAGCTTTTACCAAAATGAATTTAGAAAGAAAAGGCAGTAAAAATTACGGATATGGATTTAGGTTAAAAGAGCACGAAAAACATGGAAAGATCGTATACCATACAGGTTGGTGGAAAGGATTTAGATCTTATTTTGTAAAAGTATTGGATAAAAATCAAACGATTATTGTCCTTAACAATGTCAAAAGAGGAAGATTTTTAAATATTGATAAACTAATTGAGCTAATAAATTAGTCTAAAGAGTTAAGTGCTTTTAGAGAAGGACTGTAATTATTGTCAATTTCAATTGCTTTAGAATAACAACTCTTAGCTTTGACTAAATCATTTTTAATTTCATAACAGATTCCAGTATTATGAATTGCTTGAACATAAAACGAATTTAAAGAAGTAGCTTTTTGATAATACATAAGAGCTGAATCTAAAATTGAATTATTTTTTGAAATATTGTACTCTCCCAAAAAGGTATTTCCTATGTTAAAGTAAGTTTCCTCAAAATTAGAATCTATTTGAACAATAAATTTAAAAGCTTTTCTCGCTTCAGAATAATTCTCATTGAAGTGGTAATAAAGACCTTTATTTCTATGTGCCTCTATACTAGATGAATTTATTTCAATTGCAGAATTATAATAATCTACTGCAATGTCATTTCCTTCACTTTCGGATAACATTCCCATATGAATATAAGCATCGAAATAGTTAGGATCTACTTCTATTGCAGTTTGATAGGAGGAAGAAGCTAAATTGGAGTTGCCTAAAAAATGGTAAATCATGCCTTTAATGAAATAGGCTTCTGCAATTCTTTTATCAATTTTCAAAACCTGATTTGCAAGTTTCATAGCTTCTTCTGTTTTTTTCTCAAAAAGAAAAATTTTAGCTCTTAATAATCTTGCTGGGATAATATCGGGATCTTCTTTTATACAATTGTCTAAATATATTTTTGATTCATCAATCAAGCTAATATCTTGGTTCATTACAGCAAGTTCGTATAAAATAGATGCTTTATGGTATTTCAAAAATGAAAGATCCGGAGTTATACTTAATGCTCTATTTATGTCATCTAAAGCAGAGTTAAGATTTCTCTTGTTTTGATGGTAAAGAGCTCTTTTTAAATATACGTTTGGACTCTTGGGATTACTAATTATTTCTTTATCAATTTCATAAAGTTCATTGTTTAAATTGGAATTGACTATGGCAGGTTCATTTTCCTCCAATGGAATCTTCTCGTCGCTTCCAGAATTACAACCAATGATAAAAAACGAAATGAAAAGTAATTTTTTCATGTTAAAAAAAAGGGCCAAAAAGGCCCTTAAATATAAATTGAATTAGCTATTTAATTGATCTATGATCTTATTTTCTAGCTCGTCAGATAGTTCTGGATTGTCTAATAGAATTTCTTTAACTGCATCT
>Ga0228627_1001206_pt1 | contig 13947 bp, 6 predicted proteins | sample 33DmetaG_FD_190483 | JGI IMG/M metagenome (GOLD analysis project Ga0228627, IMG submission 190483) | Seawater microbial communities from Monterey Bay, California, United States - 33D | ecosystem: Environmental > Aquatic > Marine > Coastal | place: USA: California | collected 2016-09-28 | reverse complement strand
CGCTCGGGCGCGCTGCTAAGTAATTGAGCGATTCGTGAACGAAAGGGAGATAGAGAGGCTGCAGTGGAAAATCGCCCCATTCCGAATCCAAAGGCATCGCCGTGAGCAATACACGGCCAGCGCCGACTTTTGCATCAAGCAGCGCGGGCGAAGCATCATCAAAACGCATCAGTGTCGCAGCACCTTCTTTAGCCTCTAAAGTCCAAACGCGCTGGAAACGCGATGACCATTCGACAGGCAATTTGGCAAACAGCGGATGCCGGCGATCGAAGTCGGCGATGATGCGATAGTCACCTATTCGCAGCCGCTGACTTCCTACTAGACGACCCGGTAGAATCGAGTCCAGCGTGCTCCCAGCCGCACTCGTTTGATCGCCTGGCGCAACGAGAAGTCCACCGCCGGCGCGCACAAAGTCGGCGAGCACGCGCGATTGTTGAAGACCCAAATCACTGACATTTAGGAGAACGACTACCTCCACGCTTTGGATAAGTTCCGGCGTCAACCGGTTTGGGACTGTGCTTGTCACAGAGATTGGACTAGCCACCCCGCTACCGCTCGCTAGCTCGAACCAATGCGCTTCGTCGTCGAACCAGTCTGACGAGGCCTCACCGTTAACCACTAACACATCGACCTTTGGCTCGATAGTCACAGCAGCGTAACGGGAATTATCATCGATGAAATCATCTCCTTGTACGCGAACCTCTATCGCCCGCTCGCCGCTCCCCTCCAGAATATAAGCAAACTCGACAACCTTTTCCGACACATCCGTAAGCTCAACAGCCGCCCGCTCGATCACCTCGCCATCGATTAGAAGACTCACCTGCGCGCGTTCGACTGGCAGCGACCCTGAAGACCTTATACGAGCAAGCACGGGGTCGGCTTGTATCCCATCAATTAATGTCGCAGGTACGCGTACATCAACTACCGTCAGGTTTTGAGTCTCTTCGACGCCAACATCTATTGGGGTAAAAGCAACGCCCGGCGCCAACTTCCAACTCCCTTCTAGCCCATCGGCGCCCGTGGCTTGAAAATCCGAGAGCAATGTAATTGACCGATTCTCGAAGGTGGCGGCAGCGAGCATTTCATCGGCCAGTGCTAAGCCCGAACGAATGCTCGATGCGCCGAAGCTAGGTTCGGTCAACGAATCGAGTGCGCGTCTTAACGCCGCCGGCTCATCGGTAAAATCGGTTAGCACTGTGGCACGTTCGCCTAGCACCACAATCGCGACCTCATCCCCGGGCCCGAGATTATCCATAAAGTCATTGGCTTCGGCTAGAGCCGCAGCGAAAACGCCGCGGTAGCGCATGCTTAGTGTTGTATCGATAACCAGTACCGCTGACTGCGGGTCGGCGTCTAATAATTTGGCGAGAGACTGATTAAGCAAGGGTCTTGCGAAGGCAAAAACTAAGAGGCTGATCAATAGCGCGCGCAGTAACAGCAACGCCCACTGTTGTAGATGCTGAAAAAGAATGAGCTTCTTCGGCGTGTTTTTAAGGAAGCGTATAGAGCCAAACACAACTTTAGGCGGACGTTCTCGCCTAATCAGATGTATCGCGATCGGAATTAATGCAGCCAACAGGCCAAACAAAAAAAGGGGCGCTAAAAACACCATTTAGAATCCCCTCGCCCGCTTACTTAAATAGGCCGACAGCGCCGAGTCGATCGGATCGGCGGTATTGAGCAGGCAGTAGTCTACTCCCGCTCTCTGGCATTGCTTTTTACATTCGGCAAGATAGGTATTCACATTCTCTAGATAGGCATCGCGCACCGACGCTGGCGTTGTAATAAACGCTTCGCGTGTTTCGCTATCGATAAATTCAGACGACTCGTCGAAGGTAAAGTGAAGCTCCGCGTCATCCATAACATGCAGGACGATCACATCGTGACCCATCGCGCGGAGGTTGCGTAGCGTTGCTATCGTTTCCTCCTCGCCTTGCAGCAGATCAGAGATCAGCAGGACGAGACTCTTCTTGGTCAGCGTCGCAGCGAGGTCACCTAACGGCCGCGCTGCGTCGGTCTGATCGCCGGGCGACACTTGCGTTAGTAGCCGCAACAAATGCATGAGATGAGGTTGCCGACAGCGCGCAGGCAAAAACTCGCGTAACTTATCATCGAAGGTAATGAGACCCACCGCGTCTCGCTGGCGCATAATAAAATACGCAAGCGCCGAAGCAACGCAAATGCCGTAATCGAGTTTACTCATGCCACCCGAGGTGTAGGTCATCGAAGCACTCGTATCGAGCGCGATCATACAGCGAGTGTTCGTTTCGTCTTCGTACTGCTTGATATAGAGTTTGTCGCTGCGAGCGTAGAGTTTCCAGTCAACGTGACGGAGATCATCACCGCGCTGATAGTGGCGATAGTCATTGAATTCGACGCTAAAGCCGCGGTGCGGACTGCGATGTAAACCCGACAAAAAGCCCTCGACCGCGACGCGTGCCCTTAGCTCGAGATTATCGATTCCGGCGAGAATACTCGGATCCAAGAAATTCGCAGCCCCTTGGGTGGCCGGTCGAGACTTAGAGGCGTCTGTGTCTGTGTTGCTTGGCATAGGCTTCAGGTCTGGCTACTACTGTTTTGTCTATTGTGTCGCGTGAGTTAACGAACGGCATTCGCGACCGCGTAAATGATTACAGACCAGAGCTCGGCTCTGGTACCTCTTCGAGCAAACGCGCTATGACTGTGTCGGTAGTAATGCGCTCTGCTTCTGCGTGGAAATTGAGTAACACGCGATGGCGAAGTACCGACGGAGCCAGTGCGCGAACATCACCAAAAGAAACGTTATAGCGGCCATGCAGTAGCGCGCGCACCTTGCCTGCGAGAATAAGATTCTGTGAGGCGCGAATACCCGCTCCCCAACTAACCCAGTCTTTGATGAATTGCGGCGCCAAGTCAGACTGTGGCCGAGAAGAATGCACGAGTCTTACTGCATACTGAATCACCGCTTCGGCTGCCGGCACCTGTCGTGCGATGCGCTGGAACTCCAGGATATCCTCGCCGCTTAATGGGTGTGCAAGAGCGGTGTCTCGTGTCTGAGTTGTGTTGGCCACAACCGCAACCTCGTCCGCTTCGGAAAGGTACTTAAGCTCGATTTTGAACATAAAGCGGTCGAGCTGTGCCTCGGGCAATGGATAAGTGCCCTCAAGCTCGATCGGGTTCTGCGTGGCAAGCACGAAAAACGGTTTTGCCATGGGGTAGGTAACCCCCGCTGCGGTCACTTGCCGCTCTTCCATCGCTTCGAGTAGCGACGACTGGGTTTTAGGCGGTGTGCGGTTGATCTCATCGGCTAATAAGATGTTCGTGAAAATAGGCCCTTTTACAAAATTGAGGCCGCGTTTACCGTCTTTCTCTTCCACTATCTCGGCACCGACAACATCGGCAGGCATCAAGTCCGGAGTGAATTGGATTCGGCTAAAATTCACCTGCAAAATGTCGGCGACGGTCTTAATCAGGAGAGTCTTAGCGAGACCCGGCACACCGGTTACCAAGCAATGTCCCCCTGAGAACAGAGCAATGAGTAGTTCATCGACGACAGCCTCTTGGCCGACAATTACCTTGCGGATTTCGGCAACAATCTGCTGATGCCCTTCTTGCATCCGCTGTACCAGCGCAAGATCGTCTGGGGTTTCAATTTCAAGCGCGTCTTTTCCGTCACCCGCTGGTGCCTCAACTGTTGAGATATCCGTCTCAGTAGAGTCGTTGCTTTGCATCTCTGCCCCTTCCTGTTGCTGGTCTAATTCTGTCATCAAAGAGTCCTATTTCTCATTCGGCGCTCGCATGCGGCGCGGCGGTGTCACATTGTTTAGTGGCTAAACGCGTAAATCAAATAATTGATTCCAATCTTGTAGGCATCGTTTGTCGACTGTGTCGGGTAGCCTGCGTAAAAAGTGTGCTCCCAGCCATCACCGAGGTCGGTGTTGTAGTTGGCGGCAAGCATTACTCTGCCATCGTCATCGAGTACCGCGTAAACAGCTGGCGGATACTGCGGATCGTCTTTATTCAGGAATCCACCGTAATCCCAGGTCACCATGCGGCCAGGCACTTGAGCAACCTCATCGATATCGAAGAAAATATGAAAGACCTCATGGTCCGACTCAAGCCTTGTTATCTCGCGCTCAGGAAAAATTTTTCGTATTTCGACAAACATATCGTCGAGATGCGGCTGTCCCCAAAAATCATCGACCAAGACGAATCCACCTCGCAGCATAAATTCGCGCAGCGCCGTGACCTCGGGCGCGCTAAAATTAGGCCCACTCATGGGATAGCCGATGGGCACGCGCTTCCAGTTCATGTAGAGAAATATATTCTCGAACAACTGAGGATCCGTTAACTCAACATAGGTATAGTTTTTGGGATTAGTATCTACGTTCGTGTAGCGCTGCACACCGCGCAAAAAATTTTCATCCGAATCAGGGAAATCAGTATCCCACCAACCACCGCCACGGCGTCGACCGAAGCCGCCTTGCCCTGCACCATGGTTCGTATAGCGACCCCGCACCCATTGAAACTCAGTGATGTCATCACCGTAGACGGACAGATCCTCGCCGTCTGGCGCCAATTCATCGAATCGCAAATTCTGCGCATAAGAAATAGAGATACCCAAAAAGAAAACCATCAGAACGCACAAGGAAGGAGCAAGCTTTGGGCTCGTTCTCGCTTGTAACGCCGGCTTCTGAATTGGCTTTTTCATTGCGCTCTTGTTTCTCCAGTCTCTTTCGTAATTCTCGGCAATTTTTCTTTAGCTTTTCTTTAGCTTCTCTCTAAATTTTTTAAAGTTTTTCTAATTTTTCTCTACTTTTTCTCTAATTTCTCTCGCCTTACTCACCTGAGTCTGTTCAGTGCCTAGTCGTCGTTCTCGTTCGCGACAGCCACGGTCCGCAAAAGAATTTTTTGCGCGCGCGCATAGCTTGGCGCAATTTCTAATGCGCTGAGCACATTCCGCTTTGCCAGCGCTGTGTCGCCGTTGTTGAGATAAGCCTCGGCAAGATTCGTCCGTGCCTCTACGGGGTCGTCTACCTCCAAGGTAACGATTACCTCATTCTCAACCACGGCAGCTGCGGTATCGTTCTGCAACGAAGCCAGGCGCGCTCTAAGCTCATGTACTTCGCGGCGATAGGGATCGACCTGAATAGCCCTGTCGATATAGTAGCCGGCTCCGCTAAGGTCGCTGCTCGCAAACGCGGCTTCAGCCAGTGTAATCGCGGAGTTGTAGTCATGCTGCTGATTGCCGAGGAGCAGCCTTAATTGCTCGAGGCGCGCTGCCTCGTTGCCTTCCTTCTCGTAAATTTGCGCGAGGACGAGAGGTGGACTTGGATAACCCGTGTATTCGGGCAGCATCGCATAGGCGGTGTCTAAATAGATTTTTGCCTCGGCGTAGGCTTCCTCCTTAAACAAGACAATGCCCATTTGCAGATAGGCTTGAAAGTCTTTGGGGTTCGCCTCTATTCGCGCATTCATGTGCTGCTTAAGCGAGGTGTTGTTATACAGTTCGGCTAAGATAGCACTCGAATTCTCGCGCACGCCATGCCCATGACCCTCGCCTTCATCTGGCGCATCTTCTTTATGCACATAGACGTCGATCTCGGAAACACGCTGCTCAACCCAAGACAGGAATCCTGCGTCAAATTCTGTCAACGAAACAGCAAACGCCTCATCGAATCGCTCGGCATCGGTTTTTATTTCGTCGTATTGCATTACCAGCGAACGGAGGCCCTCGAAACCGTATTCGCGGGCGATATAGTCGATGACCAAATACGACTGAAAGTATGCAAAGCCAAGGTCTGCGCTGTTCTGCGCACCACTAAAGCCTTTGTCTAGATCGGCGAATGGCAGCAGCTTATCTTGTTCCCATGCCCGCACCAGATCTAAGCCTTGGCTACGGCCCCAATAGGGCCTGCCCTCTCGTTCCTCCCACACTGAAATCCCCTCGGACAGCCAGCGTGGCAGCTTATTGCCGGTCATCTGCAGCGTCACCACGTGTGCAAACTCATGCCACACGATCTCCTGCCAGTTAGCCGACAGCGTGTCGGGGGAAATAAGCGTGATAACTTTGCCGAAGCAAATACCTACAAGCGGACCGATGTCAGGAAGGCCAACCGAGCGCACAGCAAAGTCTTGCGAATTTTCAAACACCTGAATAAGTATCGGGCCTTCGGGTTCAAAGCCGTATTTTGCGGTGAGCGTATCCCAGCTCTCTTCAAGCAGTGGCTCGAGATACGGCCAGAGAACTTGTCCATCTTTCTCGGATAAATTGACTTTAAAATGCTCACTTTCTACCGTTACGTAGCTGTCGAGTGTGTCGTATACCTTCAGCATATTCGACGTCATCACGTTAAACGGATCGTTGTCGAAACCAATCTCCAAATTTTCGCGTCCCTCGACCTCCTCACCTAGACGGATAAGATTACTGCCCAGCAGCGTATAACCTTGCCAGTAGTTAGGATCAGATGCGATCGCCTCACGCGCTAACGCAACCGCCTCGACAAACCGATATTGCCGTCCGAGGGTGTCGGCAACGTCGCCAAGGAATTGTGGATTAGACGGGCTGAAGGCATCGACTCGCGCGCGAATTTCGGCAAAGTCTTGAGTTCGTTCTTCGAGTGCCGCCTTCGCACCCAATAGGCTCAGACTCTTGAGCGACTCGGGGTTTAAAGAAAGCGCTCGATCGATAGCCTCGAGCGCATCGTCTTCGAAGTCGTTAACGAAAAATAATTGCGCCTGTGTCTCGAGCGCGGGAACGAAACTCGGGTTAACGGCGAGCGCCCGCTCCAACGCTCCCCTGTCACCGGTGACGCGCGCGAGACCAGTTAACGCTGGCAGATAGCGTGGATTCACCGCGAGAACGTCTTCATACGAGCGCTGCGCATCGGCTGCATTGAATTTTTCGAGGAACAGATCACCCCAAAGTGTCTGTGCTTCGAGATTATTCGGATCGAGACGCGTAGCCTCGCTAAAGAGGCTATTGGCATCGTGAAATTCGCCGAGCAGCCAACTCGCGCGCGCCACCATACCGATGTCCTGCGACGAAAATACAAGGCCATCGGTATAACGATCTAGCGCGCGCTGGAATTGCGCCGCGGCCTCACCTCGACGGCCAACAAGTTGCAGCGCCTCTCCGTATTTCACTACGGCACGCAGTGGCGGCTGATCGAGCCCTTCGCTTACATCGGCTAATACGTCGAGCGCGAGCGCAGACTCACCCTGCGCAAGTCGCAGTTCAGCTAACTGAACCGCGACAAGAGGCAAATCGGCAGGTGCCAAGTTATTTAACGCGTCTTCGCACAGCGCAATCGCCCGCGCCCTATCGCCTATCATGGCAAACGCGCGACTTGCACCAACGATACCCTCTTCTCGATCGAGACCCTGCGCGCGTAAAAACGCATCACCTGCAGCAGCATACGAGCCGCTAAGGAAAAGCTGCTCTCCCCTTGCCAGAGGAGAACTCGCACTTAAAAACGCCTCGTCTATATTTTGTGCCCAAGCGGGCGTGGCGAAGAGTGCAGCTGCTAACGTGACAGCAGCCATTAGCCGCTTCGCAACTAGCGCACTGCCCGCGTCGCGCTTCAGGGTCGCGCTCATCATCGAGTTTGGAGAGGTCTTATTCCGACGCTTCACGAGTGAATTCCTCCGTGGTTTTAGCAAGGTCGACTAGCAATGTTTCAAGCTGCGCCCAGTAATCGTCCTCTAGATAGTCAGCTTTGCGGCCACGCAGGAGTAAAACACTGCGCTCTAGGGTTTGCATTCGCCGCTTAAGTGCCAAGCGGGTCGCTGACAAGCCGGTTTCGCCTGCGTCGGACGCGTCGATAAAGGCGATTTCGGCAAGGCTGCCATCACCTTGTCCAGGCGCTGGGCTGAGGGCAAAAAGGGCATCCCCATTGTCGTCTAGCCCCGCGTGTTCGGCTGCAAGCCTGCCCGATTCCTCATAAAATTCTTCGACATTATTTTTTGCGTAATTAAACGCTTCGAGCAAGGAGACGCGGCTGTTCTTATCGCGATCGGCACGTCTCTCACTCAAGCCCTCGATAAAGTAACGCGAAAAATAGGGATCAAATTTTTCGGAAGACGAGCGCGTTGCCGAGACTACGATGCGCCCCTCTCCTGCTATCTCGCGGGCGAGTGCTGTTGAAAAGCCATAGCTTGCACTCGTCGTATTCACAAAAATTAAGTCTTGCTCAGTAAAGGCATCAAACAAACGCGCGAACTCTGCGCCGGTTAGGTCAGGGCCACGGAGGTTAAATTTGGCTTCTTCGTCGGTTCCGGTGCCATGGCCAAGCAAGAAAACGGCAAGTTGGTCGCCGGCACTCATTCGATTTTTGAGGTCTGCCAAGCTCGCACTAATTCCTTCGCGGTCAGCGATCGCATCCCCGCGTGAATCCGTAGATGTATTGCCAAAAAGCAATTCTATCGCTGCACTGCTATAGCCGTAATCGCGCGCGAGGATGTCATGCAGAGAAACCGACAACAGACGGTATCTGGCTTCATTGTCAGCGCCAACCGTCGCACCGCTAATAATTAGCGCGTATTTCGAGGTGGCAGCCGACTGCGCAAATAATTCTCGCCTGCCGTTCTCTTGAGCGCTGACACTCGCTGCAACCAATCCGGACAGCGCAAAGAAAACCATTGTTTTCATAAAACCATTCATCACGATAGCCCCTTGCCGCGGCGCAGCGTCCAATCGAGGCAGAGCATCAAAATAAGCAAACCCAGAAGCCAGGGGCTGTCCCAAAGATCGGTTGTGACTTCTTTCGAATACGCATTAGGTGTATTGCGAATAGCTGCAGCGACTGATGACGAGTTGTCGATTGACGCGTAATAACCTCCGGTCGTTTCTGCAATACGCTGAAGCATGCCTGCATCAAGGCCGGCGTTAGAATACTCACGCAGCGATGGCGTCACGATAATCGAGGCGTTAGCTTCCGAGTTTTCAGCACGCCCTTCACCTGCTGCGCTAGCAACATCGACGAGCAGCGAGTTGACTCCGACATTATTTGCAAGAAATTCGGCCCTATAAACGCCTTCGTCTTCGAGTTGCCACTGCATAGGCGTGTCGCTTACATCCCCAAGAGGATCTTCGCGTTGAATCCATAGGGTTGCGTCATTGTCTGCGAGATAATCGGCATCAAGAACGGTTGCCTCGACTCGCACGGTGTCACCCACGTTGTAGAACTCTCTATCGAAGCTAAGCGTGATTCGCTCCTTCGCATTTACCGCAAGCCATCTGAGTAACTGACGCCATAATTTTTCTTGCGATTGATCAGCAACAGGAAGCATCATCTGCCAGCGCCAAGTGCTCGCAGTGGCTACGCTCATGCTTCTACCAGACCCATAGCGCTGCGTAACGAGAACAGGCAATGGCTGATTTTGATAATCAAGACTCGGGTGTTCGAGCAACACTGATGCACCGGGCTTAACACGGCCGGTAACATAGACACCTTGCAGAGGCGGCATTTGCGCCCATAAATTGATGTTTGCCGCCTCGTCTGCAGCGAGTCGTAACAAGGGCGACACGCGACCCGCTGCTGTCAGCTGCGGATTGAAGAGCGCGCCGGCAGGATGATCGCCGCGGCGAATCCCTCCCCGCAGTGGTTGCGGCAGAAGAGCTTCCTCGACCAAACTTACCGGCGCAATCGCCGCCAGCGGCGTACCAATAAACCCTTCGTCGACACGCCCCGAAAGCAGCAGCCCTCCGCCGCGTTCGCCAACAAATTCATCAAGCATTTTCAGCTGTTCGGTATCGAAAAATTCTTGCTCTATGTCGCCAAGAATAATTGCTTCGTAGTCGAACAGCGCCTCGCGATCGCGTGGAAAGCCATCGCTTAATTCGGTTGGTGATTCGATGCCTTGCCGATAGAATTTCTCGGGTCCCGTGCGTAAATAGGTTGCTAGGCGCAGCGACTTATCACCTCTGACAGCGCGTTGAATAAACTTATATTCATTTCGCGGATGGCCTTCGATAAAGAGGATGTCGAGCGCGGGTTTTGGTAAGTTATCCACCAGAAATTGATAGCGATTATTCTCGCTAACAATCTCCTCTTTTACCGAATCTCGATCAACCAATTCAGCTTCGAGCTGATAGACAATTGCTTCCTCACGCTCGGGGCTTAGTTCTATTTCGAAGCGCTGTGTCACATTGCCGGGGGCGAGAACGACCTCACGGCTGGCTACTTCTCGCTCGCCATCAACGATTCGAAGGCGGACTCGTTCGTTATCGAAACCGGCCTGCACGAGCCGTATTTGCGCAGTAAAAACAGCGCCTTCTAGAACGGTTCGGGTAGTGACAACACCTTCAATACCGAGGTCGCGGGGCAGCGATGGCATACCCACGCCAAGCGTGTAAACAGGCACGCCGCTGGCAGCAAAGGTTCGGGCAGCGATTGTCGCATCCTTGCCACTGTTATCGGCGCCGTCGCTAATCAAAAGTACCCCACCAAGAGGTAAGCCGCCTAGCTGATCATCCACATAGCTGAGCGCATCACCGAGGCCTGTTTTACTCAACGCGACGGCCCCTTCCTCTTCATCGAATCCTGTGCCAATTGAGGCTAAATCATTAGCGCGTCGCGTCTCACCACCGAAACCAAAGAACCGTAGCTGATAGTCTTCGGCAAGCGCATCGAGCAAACCGGCACGTTCTAGCGATTCTGCCGCGGCCTGTTTCCGCGTCTGGCCGTTCGGCATGTCGGTGATGGTCATACTGGCAGAGTTGTCGACTAACACCGCAAAAAATGTCTCCTGCGGAATCACCTCGAGGTCGATCACCACAGGCCGCAGCAGGCAAAACATAATGAGCACTAGCACCGCTGCTCTGAGTGCAACTAATCCGGCTCGCCAGCGGGTAGTAAGAGGCCTAGTTGTATTGGCATACCCCAGCCACACGAGCCCTACAATACCGAGCGAGAGTGCGACGAAGGCCCACGGCGGAATACCGTAAGCAAAAGTGAGAGTGCCCGCGCGCAATGCGTCAAAGAAGGAAAGATCGGAAGACTGCATAACTACCGGGCTCCTCCAGAATCACCTTCCGACAGCGTTCGATAATATTGCTCCACCAACTCGCGATACGCATCAGGGATCGCTTCTTCGTCTGCGCTAAAAAGCTGTGTGGCCGCGCTCTCTAATTCTGCCTGCGCGCGCAGCGCGCCTTCTAACTCAACAATAGGCTGCAGTAACGCCTGAAGGAGCTCGGGCTGCGCGAGGAAATCTTCAATATTTTGCCGCGTCAGCTGCTGTCTAATCGATCGCGCGGTGCCTACGGCATTCGCCTCGCCACGCAGGGTTTGCGTTGTGCCGCCCCGCTGCTGCGCTAACTGCTGGGATAAGTTTTCGGCGAGTGCTTGGCTGCTCTCTAACTGCTCACGCATTTGCGCAAGCGACGGCGTGTTTCCCGCGCCTTCCGTTTCATTCGCCTCGCCTGCACTTCGTTGATTAAAATGCTCAGCCTGTTCGCTCAGGCTTTCGATCTGCTGTCTCAATTGCTGCGCATCACTTGCTACTTGCCGTGCAGATCCTTCGGAGTCTTGCGTTTGCGATGGATCCAGTCGCGCCAGGCTCTGCGCTAACTGGTCGATCTGGTCGCCTAGTTCCTGTTCCATATCAATCGCAAGGTTGAGCATGCCATTGCGAAGAACACGGTTGCTTGTTGCCATCTCATCGCGAATTGGTTTTAGGTCACGCGTTGCTGCCTGAGCCTGCGTCAGTAAGCTGCGGTCATCACTATCGCCGCGAGTGACCACCGCTCGGAGCATGTCTTCGATCTCTTCGATATCACGTTGCTGCTGTCGCTGCGCATCGAAAAGCGCCTCTAGCGCCTCATCACGACGCGCCTCACGGCGGGTCTGACCTAGACCCTGATTACGACTAGCCTCTTCTAATCCTTCTTGTAGCGCCTGCTGGTTACGGACAAGCTCCTGACCGCGCTCGCTTAGGCGTCGTGCAATCTGCGAGACCGAACTCTCGCCTTCTTGGCTTAGTTCGCGTTGCTGGTCGCGTAAGCTCTCGAGTGCTTTCTGGCTTTGCGCCGCTGCAATAGCAGCGCTGTCGCTCTGCGCAGCTTGCTGCATTTGCTCGAGCGCGCGCTCAATTGCAGATTGAGCAGTTGACTCACCCGCTTGCGCGGTGCCGCCCTGCTGCGCCGTTTGCTGCCCGGCTGCGCTCTGCTGCCCTTGCTGAGATTGCTGCCCTTGCTGAGCTTGCTGAGGCGGTCCCCCGTCTCTTTGTTGCGACTGTTGAGGCTGTTGAGACTCTTGAGATTGTTGTCCCTGGTTATTTTGAGCTAATTCGCGTGCTAATTTTTCAACGTCAGCGGTAAGCTGTTCTTGCTGTCGGCGCAGCCGTTCTAGTTCGCGACGACGCTGCTCTTCTTCGAGCTCTTGCTCTCGGCGAGCAAGGTTTCTCTGCGCGCGAGTGAGGGCCTCTTGGCGCCGCGCTAACTCCTCTAGCTTGTTCACCTCTTCGGCATTAGTTCCACCCGCTTGGCTCGCGCTGTTCGGTGTCTCATACCGATTTTCGAGTTGCCCCATCTCCATTTCGAACAATTCGCGAAGATCTTCGCGCTCTTGCTGAGCGCCTCCTCCTCCACCGCCGCTGTTTTGATTCATGCTTATGTCAGTGCGATTAATATTCGCTTCAGCTTTCAGCACGTACTGCAGGGCGAGTTGTTCAGGCTTGAGTGCGGTCGTTACTTGCAAACTATCTAAATCGTTTGCAGCAAGATTCATCTGTTCGATGGCGAGAGACAAATTTTCAACGGCTAGATCATAACTATCATCCGAAAAACTCAATCGTTCGGATAAGCGATCAATAGACATCTTAGCGCGACCGGTCGCCTCGCGCTGGCTCTCGGCTATGATTTCGGCATCGGCCTCGATGTCGGCATTCGATGCGTCACGCAGTCGGTTTCGCAGTTTCCAAGTCGCCGCAATAATGTCTTTCTGCACTGAAACAAGCGCACTACTTTCGCCGCCACCCTGACCGCCTCCTCCTCCGCCACCACCACCCTGCTGCTGCGATCGGCGAAATTCTTGATCGGTCGGTATAACTTCGAGGAAATAGATGTCAGACACCACCTCACTCGGGCCATCGAGTGCATTATTGTCGGCAAGCGTTAGGTAGTAACTGACAAAGTCGCCCGGCTCAACCTCCATGACTTCGAGATAGAGCAGAGTCGATCCCTGCGCAGAGCGAACGGATTCGGCAGGCAGGAAATTGACCACACTGTCATCGGCACCCACTACCGCGTAATTGAGCACGAATTCGCTCAGCCCATAATCGTCGCTTGCGTCAACTTCGATCACCACCTCTTCGAGTGGCATCACGTCTTGATCAGCGCCGGGTCGGCGCAGAGTGAGCTGGGGAGGCTGATCTTCGATTGCGCGAATATAGTAATCGAGCGGCGCATCGCTTTGCAGGCCTTGTAGATCGGTTGCCGAAAGCCGGTAAACCCCATCTCCCTTCACAGTAAAACGAGCAGTTGCCTTAAGTCCGTCAATAGTCAGGCTACTGTTTACATAGCCTTCCCCAGACGTACTGCCGGCGTCAGCGAACTGCAATTCGGCACTCGCCAGTGGTTTATTGAACGTAATCGTAAGGCTTACCTCGGTGCCCTCTGCGGCGACTATATCGCCGCCATCAATTTCGATTCGATCCTCTTCGCCGGTATAAGCCGGAAAATCCAGCGCCACATCGATCTGCTCTACATTGGGGAGGTCATACAAACTTATCTGGTATTGCCGCGAAGTCTGCTCATCGCCGGCAAGGCTCACCAGATAGACCGAATCTTTTAGAACCGCAGGTAAATAGTAGCTAAACGTCGCACCGCCGGTGTCCGCCGCATCGAGTACCATCGGGTAGTCGCGCCAGTTCAACCGATCGTCCTGAAGCCGCAGGGTCAGCGCGCCAGGCTTCGCATTTTCTACCCTTGCCGTAAACGTCAGTGGCGAGCCCCGCTGCAGCTCA
>Ga0228627_1001192_pt1 | contig 14055 bp, 9 predicted proteins | sample 33DmetaG_FD_190483 | JGI IMG/M metagenome (GOLD analysis project Ga0228627, IMG submission 190483) | Seawater microbial communities from Monterey Bay, California, United States - 33D | ecosystem: Environmental > Aquatic > Marine > Coastal | place: USA: California | collected 2016-09-28 | reverse complement strand
AACCATTAAATCCTGAACCATATTCAAAACCCTTGACTGCATTTATCGAAAGCATTGCTTTTCCTAAATCTGCATGCAATTTATCAAAAACAGGTTCCCCTAATCCAGCCTCAACTCCACTTATAACACACTTAATTTGTCCACCAACTGTGTTTCCTTTTGATTTTAAATCAGTAATTAAATTTATCATTTTGTTAGAAGCACTAGGATCTGGACACCTTACAATATTTGAATCGTAATCTTTATTTAAATCCACCTTCTTTTCATCGGCGAAAATATTTCCTATACTTGAAACATATGCTGAAATTTTAACCCCATAATTATTTAATAATTGTTTGGCTATCGAACCGGCAACAACTCTACAAGCAGTTTCTCTAGCAGATGATCTTCCACCACCACGATAGTCTCTTAAACCATATTTTTCTTCATATGTATAATCTGCATGAGATGGTCTAAATACATCTTTAATATTACTGTAGTCTTTAGATTTTGAATTGATATTTGGAATTAAAAACCCAATTGGAGTTCCTGTAGATTTACCTTCGAAAATTCCGGAAAGCAATTGCACTTTATCGTCTTCTTTTCTAGAACTGGTTACTTTACTTTGTCCAGGTTTTCTTCTATCTAAATCTTTTTGGATTATATCTTTATCTATTTCTAATCCTGCTGGACAACCTTCTATAATTCCACCAATCATAGAGCCGTGTGACTCTCCAAAAGATGTTAGTTTAAATAATTTTCCAAAAGTATTTCCCATAATAAAATACTAATATAGGGTAAAGAATTATTAGACTAAAGATTGTCAATATATTCATTTATAGTTACAGCATCTTTATAGTCCATAACATGGAAATAAAAACAAAACCAGCGTTGACCATCGTGATCAGATTCTTGAAAAAAATCAAAATTATTATTTAAAATAAAAAGTGGATGATTCATTATTTTAAGCTGAATCTCTTTTGTATTTGATTTTTCATTAATCGGTATTCTACTATACACTCTTTTTAAATTACCTTTAAATAATTCAAAACTACCCTTAAAAACTTCTTTATATTTTATTTTTAGCCTCTCCCCTTTAATAGTTAAAATTTCAAAATAAGAGGAAGAATAAGAAACTAATTTCCCTTCTTTGCCATTCACTAAAAGATTATTACCTAAAATATAGCCATACTGAAAAGCAAAAATTATCCCAAGAAACAAATTCTTTAGATACTCCCATAGTAGAGCAACCAATATTAAAACAACACTACCTGCGATTATAATACTTTCATTAACAACATCTGCAACCTTTATGAATATAAATAAGATCCAAATTAAGTAAACAAGGACGTCGTAAAAAAATATATACTTTTTATAAGACGGCTTACTTTTTAATGAAAATGTCAAAAATCTTCTTATTAAAATAATTAATCCTAAAAGAATTAATAGCTGAAAAATAAAATTAAATATATAAGGCAATACTGTCATTTTGCAATTAAATTATTATTACTAAAATACAGATGCAAATAAGGAAGAATGTATTGACTAATCTCTACATAGCTGCCTTCTGAAGAGAGAATATTCTCGTCTTTAAAAAAAGATATATATTTAGCTATTAATGCCTCATCCCAAGCAGAGAAATATTCTTTAAGATATTTCAAATCTATTTTTTTGTGCAGAAAAATTTGAAGTAAAACCATAATTTCTGCATTATTTAAAACATCAGGAAAAGTAGTTTTAAAGTCATTAGAAAATTCAAAACTATTGGTTTCATTTTTAACTATTGAAGCTATCCAAAAATTATTAAACCAACCTATATTTCCATTGGTAATAGCATTAATTTTATTAAAATTTAACGCGGATCTTAAAGACTTTGAAAAGTTGATTTTATTGCCTTTACTGTAAATATCAATTCCCGCAAGACTGTTTTTATATCTCACAATACTTTCCAATTGTTTCTTTGAAAAATCAAGTGTAGAAATATATTTTGAAACATAGTTGTCAATCTCAGAATTAATTTTCAAATGATAGAGGAAGTTTTTATTTATTTCAATAATAAATACTAATTTATTTTCGTAGCGTTTAAAAATTTCTAGCCAATCATTAATCGCATTGTATCCATTGGTGTTTTTTCTCCACCATAAATCAAAATCATTTAGGAAAACAATAGAGCCATTATCTAATTCCTCTAAATCAATTAATTTTGAGGAAGTATCATTTACCTTATGCAACAGTTTTGGTAATTGCTTATCTACTGAGCTATCAGAAATATTATTTGGAGGATCAACCGCAAAACAATTCTTCTCATTCAAGGATTCAATAAGGTTATTAAGAATATATGTTTTTCCGGATTTAGATTCCCCAGAAACCACAATAACATTTTGACTTTTTATAGATTTTGATGCTAGAGACTTTTTGATATTGTAAATTTTATCTTCTATAAATCCAGAAAAAAAGTTATTTGGTTTTGAACTATTATTAAATAACTGAAGATATAATTTTGGGAGATCATCAAGTTGAGTTTTGGTAGGATTACAGTCTTGAACAAAATTTCTAATTATTTTAATTTTATCTGACTGTGAGCGAAGTTCTTTTGGAGGTTCCTCAACGGAAACCAAGTCAACAAATGACAAGAATTTTTCAGAAATAAAATTTTGAATACTAACCAATGTCGATTTGGAAGAGGAAGAACTTGATTCCACATACTTTTTAGATTCGTTAGACAACAAGAAATGGTAATCGGAGAATTTTCTAGTACTTATTTTCAAATCCTCAAAGTAGGAATTCAGTCTCTCATTTTTTAATTTGGCGGTCTTATCAAATTCTTCAATTTTTAAAATCAATTTTTTCTTAGCATCTTTCAAGAGTTCTGGACTTTTTTGATTATCCATAGTAAATACTACAAGTTTAAAAGAACTAATTAGTTCTTCAAATTCTTCTGATAACCATTCTTTATAATCATTTGAAGCACTGCTAATAGAAAATATAATTTTTTCACTGTATAAGAATTGCAGGCTACTTTTTAAATTAAATTGTTTTTCAATTAAATTATTTTGTTTGGTAAGAAAATTATCTAAGTCTTGTGGAGAATATAAATTAATTTCAGAAGGTATTTTCTCAAAAACATCCTCGTTATTAATCATCCAGTTATTAGGTTCTAAAGATCTTACAATACTTCCGAAGCTTCTCTCTAATTTATCAATCCAATTATTAATATTTATTTGTTTTTTTAGTAATGATTTCTTAGAAGAAAGATTAAGTAATTCTTCAATTTGTATAAAAGTATTTTTATTAAGAATAATGGAGAGCTCATTTATTTGCTTAATTGCCAAATTTTCAATTATGGTAGAGCAGCAGTACAAAGCTTTTAAATTATGGAACACAAATACATTCTTAGACAATCCAAAAGGAAATTCCTCCAATTGGTTCCATTTTTTCCTGTAAGTTTTAGGATTAAAATTATCTTCTCTATTTTCTACTAATAACTTGACATTATTCTCACCAACATCTTTTATGACAGCATTTATAAGCTTGGTTACTAATAAATTTAGTTCCTCATTTAGTTCCGAGAAAATCTCTCTGTTAACTGCATTTAAATCAGAAAGAACTTCCTTCTTCTTTTCTTGTCTTATAAAATCCTTGTAAGAATTAATATATCTAATGTGAATACTACCAAAAATTCTTAGAAGTTGATTAAAATGAAGTACGAAATTATTTTTAAGATGGAAATCAATTAATTTAATAATTGGTAAAGTCACAAAAGTATCTTTTCCACCATTCAAAAAACTAGTTTTTAGCTTTTGGGTGAAATTACTATGCAAGAAATTTTCATTTTCAAGAAACTCTAAAGAATACCTAAAGTTAATTTTTGAAGGAATATTTGATAAAAAACCGTTGATTAAACTAAAATAATTTTCAATATTTTTTAACGTATTATACTCTAAATCTTCTGCTATATTTTTTACTTTATCGGTGTTGTACAAATGTATTTTTAATTCGTCTAATAATTTAGATTTGTTGTAAACATTAATATAGTATTCTTCGTATTTAACAATAGAAGATTGTAGATCGTCTATAAAAGTTTGATTTATTTGCTTTAGTTGTTGGTGCCAAAAGTTGGTTTGATGGTCAAAATTATTGTCATTAGTTCTAATTAAGGATCCACTTATTTTTTCTTTGAGAACAATGTTTTTTGGGTTTTTAATAGTCTTAGTACTAATTTCAGTTTTGTAATCTTCTTGAAAACTATTGGATGCTTCAAGAAATAATGCAGAACCTATTTCACCAAATAAGTCATTTGAAGATTGAATAAATTTTTTCTCTGTCCCCACTTTAAGTTCAGGTATTTTTATTAAAATAAGATCAGTTTGATGACTTTTAACTCTTATATATTCATTTATATCTTTCTGCTCTAAATAATTATTAATTACCTGAAATTCTGCATTCATTCGTTTTCTATCTATTATAGAACTTATTTTAGCTTCAATATCTTCAGAATTAGTGTTTTTTGAATTGACAAAGTATATTTTAAGAACAGCTTTTTTCCATTTTTTTGAAGATCTTAAAAACTTAACTAATTGAAGAGATAATTCATTTTCTTTATTAAAACCATTCCACCATAAATCAATCGAACTAAATTCTCCAAATCCTCTTTTCTGATCGTAATCTAAGTAAAGTATGTTGTAATCTAAGTCTTTGAGCTTCTGGGTCATTTCACTAAACCAAATTGGATCTTTAGTATTCTTAGCCCAGCCCATTAACACGGTATTTGGATCAACACCTGAAAATCCATAAGTTGTTGCTATAGATTCGATTCCCTTAAATATATTTTGACAGTATAACTTCCTATGAAAAATAGAATCGTCAGTTATTGTATCATCTTTGGTGTTTTGATGAGACTTTGGAAATAGAACTTTTGCAGATTTTGTTTCAATCAAATCAAAATTAGATACCATTCCTGCTCTTCCAATAATTGATTTTCCGAAGTCTATTAAATGAGGCCTATTTGTAGTACCTCCACTAAAAAGTAAAATATTTGGTTGCCAATTTCTTTTATGGACTGTCTTTTTCTGAAGATTTTTTAAGCCAGTTTTAACTACAGTATTCCAAACACTTAACCAAACATCACCTGTCCCAAGGACTAAGTCTTTTTTTGATAACCAAAACCAAAAAATCATCATAAATAATACTGCTATAAGAGTAGCTCCAAGATTTAATTGAATCATTAAAAGCAAGGTGGAAATTGCTCCCAAAAGTGAAATCCATATAGGAATTTTAAACTTTGGTCTAAAATCAGGACTAGACCATTGTTCTAAAAAACAAGATAAATTAATGAATAAATAAGCTGCCATATAAAACATAGCAACTAGTTCTGCAATAACATTCAGCTCTCCTATGAGAATTCCAATTTCAGCTATAATGAAAGTTAGAAATAAGGCATTTCTAGGTTCTTTATTTAGACCGGATTCTTTGGCAAATATATTAGGGGTTATATTATCTAATGACATAGCCTGAAGTATTCGTGGCCCTCCTAAAATACCTCCTAATGCAGAAGATAAAGTAGCGCCCCAAACACCTCCAAGAACCAAAAGTGGAATAGCACCAAATTCAATTAATACATTGTTATTAGTTCTAAGGAATTTTCCGTCTATATTATAATAAATAAAAAGAGAGAGTAATATGTAAATAATTAAACCTATGGATATTGATAACATGGTTCCCCATGGAATAGAAATCTTAGGATTTTTTAAGTCTCCACTCATAGCAACACCGGCTGTAAATCCAGTTACTGCAGGAAAAAAAATTCCAAATAATGTAGCGAAACTTGGGGATTCAATGATATCTGATCCAATTTTTAAAGCCTCTGAAGAACCTAAAAAAACAGATCCCAATGAAAGTACAATTAACCCCAAAATAACATACTGAATTTTTAGGGCAAAACTTGTACTTATGTAAGCAATTACAAGAACAATAAATAAAGCAATAGAACCAAACAACCGAAGTTTATTGGTTGATATTCCATTTACAGCCCAATCTTCGTTTATGACCGGAATTAGACTCTCTGAGAAACCAATTAAATAAAGAGAAATACTAAATGCAGTAGCAATGAAAATAGTTAGTCCAATAGCACCTCCAATTGGAAGACCAAGACTTCTGGTAAGCATGTAATAAATACCACCTTTATCAATTTTTTTATCAGTTGCAATGGAGGAAACGCTTAAGCCTGTTGTTATAGAAATTAAATGAGCAAAAAATATTATACTAATAAACTGTATAATGCTGGAAGAATTTCCCACAACACTACCAAGTCTCATGTACATAATGACCCCCAATATTGTTAATAAGGATGGGGTCAAGACACCACTAAAAGTTCCAAATTTTTTCTGACTTGCCATTAAAAGAATGAAATTTATTAATAAATATGCTAAAAGGAAATTATATTACAGTCATTAATTAAAACAAATATGTTTAAGAGTTTAAAAGTATTAGAATTATCAAGTGTGTTAGCTGGTCCTGCAGTCGGAATGTTTTTTTCTGAACTTGGGGCAGAAGTTGTTAAAGTAGAGAATAAAACAACAAATGGTGATGTGACTAGAAAATGGAAACTTCCTAATGAAGAAAAAAGTGACTTGTCTGCTTATTTCTGCTCGGTTAATTATAATAAAAACTATATTTTTTTAGATTTCAACAATCAAAAAGATAGAACAGAACTAGAAATTTTAATAAAAAATTGTGACATAGTGATTACAAATTTTAAGGGCGAAGATGCAGCTAAGTTCAATTTGAATTTTGAAGACTGTAAAAAAATAAATTCTAACATAATATATGCACATATAGGAGGATTTAAAAGCAATCCAAATAGAGTAGCTTTTGACATTGTGCTTCAAGCGGAAACAGGCTATATAAATATGACTGGAAATGAAAAAGAATTTGCAAAAATGCCAGTTGCTTTAATTGATGTTCTTGCTGCACACCAAATAAAAGAAGGAATATTAACCGCAATGCTATTACAGACAAAGGAAAAAAAAGCCTACAAAGTATCTACAACATTAGAAGAAACTGCGATTGCATCGCTCATGAACCAATCTTCTAATTTCTTAATGGCACAACATCTGGCAAAACCTATTGGCACCTTACATCCAAATATTGCACCGTATGGAGAAGTTGTAACAACATTAGACGAGAAGAATTTAGTTTTAGCAATTGGAACAGATCATCAATTTGAAATATTTTCAAAAATTATTTCAATTGAAAAAAAATGGATGGATAAATTCAAGACCAATCAACAACGTGTAGAGGATCGAAAACTTCTCTTTGAAATTATAAATACGAAAACCAAGGAAATATTTTCAGATGACTTATTTGCTAATTGTTTTGAAAAAAATATTCCAATAGGTGAAATCAATACTGTAGAAAAAGTAATGAAAAGTAAAACAGCAAAAGAAATGGTATTAGAAGAAATTATTGATAATCAACTAACCAAAAGAATTAAAACGGTAGCTTTTGAATTAACTAGCTGATTTTAGTTTTTTGATTTTTGAATTCAATACCTTAACTATTTTCTCACCATCTTCTTTGGAAATTTGAGATCCAAAATTGTATTCTTTGTCTAGGGCATTAATAATAATTGTCCCTTGACCTACAATCCAAAAAGAATCGTTAAAAACTTTGGAAAACGATTTTTCATCCAACGGAGCCAGTTTTATATTTTTAATATTACTGGTTATAAATTCTTTTGCTCTTCCATATCCCCAAAGTGATTTTTTGACAGAAAATTTATCTTCATCAATTCTAATAAATTCAATTCCAAATCGTCTCCATATCAATACTCTTACAACTTTATATAAAAAATAGGTCCAAAAAACTAGAAATGTGTAGAAATAAATCTTTCTGTCAGAAAGTTCATCGGTGAAAAATAAATAAACAATTATTACTAATCCACAAGAAAACCAAATTAGGAGCCAAATAAGCATGAGCAACATCTTCCAATGGTCAGTCTTTGAGGAAATTATCATAGTGAAAAAATCTTTGTGGTCTTTATAAGATACTCTATTTCCAATCCATTTCATATTACAAAATTATCAACTTTAAATTATTTATAGAGGATATACGAAACTTTTAATGAGAAAAACTGTATAAGGAACTCTAAAATTTAGGCATGGAAATTGATAAGTCTTTTAATATGATAAATAAATTAAAACTTCTATTAGCAACCATTTTATATGTAATGGTTAATTTTTTGAGCAATAATTTAATTTCTCAAACTGATAACACCTATGAAAATTTATTGGTACTATATGTAAACGAAGACTATAAAAACTGTTTCAATAAATCTTTAAAATACACTGTTAAAGACAAAACTAAAAAAGATCCTCTTCCCTATTTGTTTGCATCAAAAGCAAGTTATGAAATGAGTCAAGATCATAAATACACAGATGAATTTCCCAAAGCTAGAAAGACAGCTTTGTCCTATGCTGCAAAATATCGAAAAAAAGACAAAGAATATCTATATAAAGAAGATGCTGAAGAATTTATAAACGACTTCAAAATAAATATAATTGAAGAACTAGAAAATTATTTGCAGGAAGGAACAGACAAGACCTACTCAAAAGCTGTAGGACTAACTAAAAAAACTTGTGATATTGACCCTGAGGATGTTGGTGCAAAATTACTCTATTCGATTCTTTGTACAATTACAAAAAATAAAACCAACGCTAAAGAATATTTAAAACTGTGTATTCCAAAATTAGAAGAATATGAAAAAAATAAATTCAGTCTTAAATATATGACCGAATCTCAACAATTATTTTTGAGATATGCGATAATGGAATACGCTAAATATTACAAAGAAAAAGATGCTGCAAAATCAAAGAAAATGATGGAGTATGGAAAGCCGCTTTTTTATGAAGAAAATGATTTTTCTAAAATTGAATACAATATGGATTATAAATTCTTATTTGATGATTTTAAATAAGAAATTATATTAGGTTCTATGAGATATATTCTTTTTTTAGTTCTTTTTACATATACTTTTATTGGCTCTGGGCAATCCTATACATATAAAATTGGATTATTAAAATACAATGGTGGAGGAGATTGGTATGCCAATCCAACAGCATTGACTAATCTAATTGAATTTTCCAATAAAGAAATTGGAACTAATATTAATCCAAAATACGATGAAGTAGAAATTGGAAGTAATTTGCTGTTCAATTATCCATTTGTTCATTTGACAGGTCACGGAAATATTGTATTAAATCAGCAAGAGATCAACAACCTAAGAAATTATTTAATTGCAGGTGGTTTTTTGCATATTTCAGACAACTATGGATTAGATCCTTTTATCAGAAAAGAAATTAAAAAAATATTCCCTGAATTAGATTTTGTTGAACTCCCTTATTCGCATGCCATATACCATCAAAAATTTGATTTTAATAAAGGATTACCAAAAATTCACCAACATGACGAAAAGCCTTCTGTAGGGTTTGGAATTATTTACAAGGGGAGATTGGTGTGTTTTTACGACTATGAAAGTGATTTAAGCGATGGTTGGGAAGATTCAGATGTTCATAATGACTCTGAGGAAACTAGAACTAAAGCACTACAAATGGGGGCCAATATTCTTTCTTATACTTTTCTAGGGGCCAAAAATTAGCTTCTAAAATGCTTTAAATTCAATCCATATAAAACGATAAATATTATTGGAAATATGGCAGAAATCAATAGTTGATTAAAATCAAATGGATTTATACTATAAGGAACCATTAAAATCAGCAATTGAACTAAGCTATAGCCATAAAACCCCATTTTTTTAAAATTCCACATCATATAAACAAAAGCAACATTGCCTAAGTATAAAATGAGATACCAAATGGAAGTTTTATCCATTAAATTGAAAATATCTTGGTACATATCTACCATTTCTTGATTTGGTAGTAGACTAAACAATTCTTGCTTTACATTTTCGTTAATAAACAGAGAATATAGAGTAGAAACAATAATTTGTATTCCAGAGCCTATCCAACTTAAAATACATAGAACCTTAAGTAAAACAGGTCTTTCATTCAAATTCGATGAAGTATTTTGAGGATTTTCAAACGTTGGTACAGATTCGCTCATATTATAGTTTTATTGATAAATATAAATTCAAATTTTATAGTTTTAAACTATAAAGTTAAAAATAAAAAAAAGCTCCCCATAAATATGGAGAGCTTATGCGGACCGGACGGGACTCGAACCCGCGACCCCCTGCGTGACAGGCAGGTATTCTAACCAACTGAACTACCGGTCCAAATGGATGGTAAATTTAATTTTTTTGTCTGTAGTAACAAGCAATTAAATAGATTTTTAATATATTTTTTTTCTCTTCAACAAATATTCTAGTAAAATTTGATCAAAACCTACTTCAATATCGGCGCTAATTAAGTCTACTTTTTGTTGTTTTAGCAAACTGTGAATCCTACTTTTTACAGAATTTCTTTCTGTTATATATTTCTCTTTAATTTGCTTTGGATGCATTTTAATAGATTCACCCGTTTCAACATCGACAACATTGTAATATTTATTTTTTAAATTTAATTGATTTTCAAGATTGTGATGAGAAACATCAAAAACTACAATTTCGTGTAAATGATGTCTTAAATGTTTGATGGAATTGGCAAAATCTTCAGGATTATCAATGGCCATAAAATCAGAAAAAATAAAAACCAACGAACGCTTATGAATTTTTGATGCTAAATTATTAAGCATTTTAGCAATATTTGTTTTTTTATTTTTAAAACTTTTTTTCTGATCCTCTAAAATTCTTTCAAGCTTAGAAAGTAAAAAGCGTTGGTGTGTTAAAGATGACTTTGCGGGAGAATAAAAGTCTAATGCATCACTAAAAATAGATAATCCGAATGCATCTCTTTGTTTTCTCATTAAAAAAATAAGGGCTGCTGCAGCATCTACAGAAAAAGTAAATTTGTTGTATGGCTGATCTACTGGAAACATCATTGAAGAAGAAGAATCTATAAGAATATGACATCTTAAATTCGTTTCTTCTTCATATCTTTTAATAAATAGCTTGTCTGTTCTTGCCAATAATTTCCAGTCTAAATGTTTAACCGATTCTCCACTATTATATAATCTGTGTTCTGCAAATTCCACAGAGAATCCATGAAATGGACTTTGATGTAATCCAGTAATAAAGCCCTCAACAACTTGTTTTGCCAACAACTCTAGAGATCCAAATTTTCGTGCAGTTTTATAATTAATCACCTATAACCTATAATAAATCATTTGCTAGATTAGCTAATTCAGATCTTTCTCCTTTTTCTAAAGTAATATGGGCAAAAAGATCATCTCCTTTCAGCCTGTCTATAAGATAAGAAAGACCATTGCTCTGTTCGTCTAAATAAGGAGTATCAATTTGAAAAACATCTCCAGTGAAAATAATTTTGGTGTTTTCTCCTGCTCTAGTAATAATGGTTTTCACCTCATGAGGAGTTAGATTTTGAGCTTCATCAATGATAAATATTACATTTGAAAAGCTTCTTCCTCTTATGAATGCTAGTGCAGAAATCGTTAATTTTCCCTGCTCTTGCATTTCTTCAATTTTTTTATACTTTTTTTCTTTACTTCCAAATTGATTTTTAATGAATTTTAAATTGTCAAAAAGTGGCTGCATATAAGGGTTAATTTTCTCATCTGCATTTCCTGGAAGGTAACCTATATCTTTGTTACTCAATGGAACAATTGGTCTAGCCAAAACAATTTGGTGGTATAAATTATGTTGCTCTAAAGCGCTTGCCAAAGCCAAAAGAGTTTTTCCAGTTCCAGCAACTCCTTGTAGAGAAACAAGTTTAATGTCTGGATTTAATAGAGCATGAAGTGCAAAGGTTTGTTCTGCATTCTTGGGTTTTATTCCATAAGCATATTGTTTCTCTACTCTTTCTAGATGTTTTTCATGTGGATTGTAATAACCCAAAACAGAACTTTTTCCGTTCTTCATTATGTAAAAACCATTAGAAATAATTCTATTTTTCAATACACTCAAATCTTGTGTAAGACCATTTTTATAGAGTTTGTTAATAAAATTAGAATCAATTTTATCAATTAGTTGTTTGCCGTTATAAAGGGTACTATCTCTATCTATTTTCCCGGTTTCAAAATCCTCTGCAGTTATATTCAATGCTTTTGCTTTCAGACGTAAATTAATGTCTTTAGAGACTAGAACTATCTTAGATTTTTTATTAGAAATTTTAAGACTTAGAGCAGCATTTAAAATCTTATGGTCATTTTTATTTCCAAAAATATTTATAGCATTATTGGTAAGACTTTCATCTTCCATGATAATTTTAAACTTCCCACTTTCAATTCCATTGATAGGCACCCATTCTTGAAGGGTGAAATCTTTGCTTAATCTGTCTAAAACTCTTATAAATGCTCTTGCCTCAAAGTTTTTGGTATCATTACCTCTTTTAAAGTTATCTAACTCTTCTAAAACAGTTATTGGAATAGCTATATCATTTTCCTCAAAACAATGTAAAGAATTATGATCGTGTAAGATTACAGACGTATCGAGAACAAATATTTTATTTTGTTTCTTTTTAGACATTTACAATAAAGAAAAACAATTTATATGTTAATAAGGTAAAATTTAATATCAATTTAATGAATGTTAATATTTAATTTACTTTGAAATCAAATTCTAAAACAGTTTTATTTTTTCTATCATCTGAAACTTCTACTCTACAGCTATGAAATCCGGATAAGACATTAGCATATCTATCCAAACTAACTTTTAGTCTATTATTCTTAGAACTGTAATTGGAAAGTACCCACTTATTGTCAATAAAAACATTGTACTTATCCACACCACTCTTTAATTCTATGATTTTAAATACAAGTTCTTGATTTTTATTTTTTTGGAAGTTATTTCCTATGTGATTGATCTTGGGTGGGATTGAATCGCTAAAGATTTTATACTTTCCAAACTTATTGAGTTCTGCCGATATCCAATCTTTTGAAATATCTGCATTTTTGTTTATAATATTTCCGTTTTTTGTCAATTCTCCAATAAATAATTTGTCTCTGTTTAGAGATTCATTTTTAGATAATTTAATAGATAAGATAAATTTTCTTTTTAATGGAATATTAGAATTGTTAAAAGTATAAATACTTTGTTTTTTAATTGGATAAATTGGAGTATCATCATAAAGTGCATTGGTATCCATTACCACCAACATCGAACTATCCGGAGAGTAAATATTTGTTGGTTGAATTTTCTGAAATGAAAAATCATTTTCACAACTACCAGTAGATGTATTTTTAACAAAGAACTTTAATCTAGAAATATTATTTTTAATATCTCCAACAACAATTTGAATTTCATGAATCAATGTATCTTGAAAACAAATCAGCCCATTGCCAATATTTTTTTTGTAAATCTGTAAATCATTGTTAGGGTGAATATACATTTTATGGATTTTCTCTCTTTGTTTTTGGTAAGCACTATAGTCTTTGTGAATATTTGTTTGTCTATTAGTTTCAAAATCAATTTCATCAAATTTTAGTTGGTATTTAAGTTGTTGGTCTATGTACATATTAATAGAATAAACACCACATCTATTGGAACTATTATCATAATAATCTGTTGATTTTAAGCCAAATCCACTTAACCCGTTTAGGTAAATAATACTATCGTATTTCAAATGGTAGTTCTGGCTCTTTTTAATTGTTAGAAAATCTTTTGAAGAATAACTATCTAAACTATTAGAGTTTAAAAAAGAATAAAGCCTCAATTTATTAATTATTGGTGGCTTATTATCCACAATATCAAAGTTAAATAGCTCTGGATTAATAGGATGTTCAGACTTAGTTTCTCTAATTTCGAAATGTAGATGAGGCCCAGAAGATCCCCCTGTATTTCCAGAATATGCAATTACTTCTCCCTTGGAAACTGTTAAGTCTAAAGAATCTAAATAATATGTTAAAGTTTCTGTTTGAAGCTCGTATTGACGTTTTCTTAAAATCTTTTCTATTTTTTCTGGGAAATGGTCTAAATGGGCATATACACTTGTAAAACCATTTGGA
>Ga0228627_1001140_pt1 | contig 14424 bp, 16 predicted proteins | sample 33DmetaG_FD_190483 | JGI IMG/M metagenome (GOLD analysis project Ga0228627, IMG submission 190483) | Seawater microbial communities from Monterey Bay, California, United States - 33D | ecosystem: Environmental > Aquatic > Marine > Coastal | place: USA: California | collected 2016-09-28 | reverse complement strand
AGGTTTTGATTTCACTGACAATTTCAATGGTAATAAATTCTCAAATAAAACGAACGAATTTGGAGTTATTCTAATTGAAGCCGAGGGTAACTTATATGGCTATTTGCACATCAATAAAGATGCTAAAATTACAGAAGTAACCTTAGACCAAAAATTGAATATTCAAGGCGAAATGTACACTACAACAAATGGAGTTAACAATGAACTTGTATGGGAAAAACTAACTAATGATTATGCACCTATTACCTTTACGATAAATAAAGACGCAGAATATACTATTAATTGAAAGCTAACGGCAAAATAACAACCGAACAATAGTTAATATATAATTAACAAACATATAACATCACTAGCTATTTAGTTAAATTTCAAGGTCTTTTATATTAACCACTTCATTTAAAGCTGAAAAAATGATTCTTTGATGGATTATTGAGTTGGTAATAATTGTTTCTAAGAAAGAAATACTCTACTTTTAATCTTGTCTATACTTTCAAAAAGTATAAAAAATAGTATATACTACATTCTGTTATGTATGCCAAACAAAGAAATTAAAACAGATATTGCTAAAATACAATTATACTCAAGTAATATAATTGAAACAATCATAAACGATAATGAAATCATTGACCCTGAAAATGTTGTAGAAATTAAGCATTTCAATAAAAAGTTAATGAAAGACAAAGAGTATGCTGTTTTAATTAATGTAGGAAAAGGAAATACTATTTCAAAAGATGCATGGTATGTTTCCGTAAATAAAAATTACGATAAAAAAACTATAGCTAAAGCGATTGTAGTTAAAAACCCAATCCATTATGTACTTGGAGAAGCCTATTTAAGAGTTAACAAGACTTTCGTTAAGACAAAATTCTTTAAAAAGCGTAAAAATGCATTAAAGTGGCTCGAGAAAAAAGTTGCAAAAAAAATAAAGGATTAAAATTTATTTATAGTTATAATGTAACTCAATTGTTGTTGCGCCTTTTCCGTACTCTCTAAAATCTGAATCATAAAATTCAGCTTCAATTTGCTTCGATAAATAAGATCTAATTTCTTCTTTTAGCACCCCTTCTCCTACTCCATGAATGACAACTAATTTCGTTATCCTCTTTTCTTTTGCTTTTTTAAAAAAATGTCTAAATTCTCTTAATTGCTTAGTTAGAATTTCAAAATTGGAAAACCCTCTGTGCGTTTCCACTATTTCTTCAATATGAAGGTCTATTTCCCAAAAATCTATGGCTTTAATTGAGCCAACTTGTTTTTCTTTTAAAACTTGATGTTTTTGAGTTGTAATAACATTATCCTCCGTAAGATCTATATTCTCTATTTCAGACAACTTATAATCAGTACCATGAATAATTGCTAATTCATTTTCGTAAAAAGGCCTATCAAAACCTGTTTCATCTTCCACAAAATACTTATTTCCCTCTATCTTAATTATCACCCCTCCTCCGGACTCATAAAGGAAAGTAACTTTATCATTGATGTTAAACTTCATAATAAACTATAATAATTAAAAAAATATGCAGCTATAAATGGGGAAACAAATGCCAAAACCCAAATTAAAATGATAAGCGTTTTATAAACGAAAGATGCATTTTTCTTAAAAGGGTTAACTAATACATTATTAACTTGACTAGCAATTACTGGATCTAGTGAATCATCATCAATTTGATCGATATAAGTTCTTAATGCAGGAGTATATTGTATCACTACTTTTTTGATAAAAGAAAAATCTTTATTAGATAATAACTTGTATGAAGTATTGTAATTTACTTCTTGAACATCTAACTCTTTATGTATTTGATAATTTTTCTGAATTGCTTTTACCCGAAATCCCATAAAGAAACCAAATATTACAATCAACCATAATTCAAAATACCAACCAGCCAAAATCAGAACTAAAGAAGAAATAAAAGTGAAAATTAATTGAAATCGTTCTTGTTTATTATCTACTAAAAGTTTTAATAACTGTCCTCCATCGAGAGGATCAAGAGGAAGAAGGTTTAAACTATTTAAAAACAGAAATAAAAAAGCTAAATCAGTCATCCATTTTAGTTCGTTATTATTATTCCCTAAATAAAGTAAGATCAACCCGATTACGATCCCTGGTATTGGTCCAGCCAAAATGACTAATAAACTTTGTGTTTGTTTTTCATTTTCTCTATTCCCTTTTACAAAAGCTCCCATAAAAGGAACAAATAGCATTTGAACATCTTTATATTTAAACAACTTCATCATGGCAAAGTGGCCTAATTCATGCACTAACAAAACAATAACAAGAAATAAAATAAATTGAAAATCGCCTGCACCAATTAAGGAAAAAGCCATGATAAAGAGTAAGATAGAAAAAATGGTTTTTCCAATTCCCTTATTGATTTTTTTCTCAACTAATTCTGGCTTTTGTGGGTAGTAATCGTATTCTTCCATGTATTAATTCTATATTAAGTAAAGATAAAAGAATTTAGCAGTTTAAAAAAAGCTAAAGGACATTTTAGTTTAATTTTTTCAGGTATCAATCATTGTAATCGTTCAATTTAAATTATCTTTACTTTGTTGACAAATTACAACTATTACATACATTAAACAGAATGACACATCAATTTAAATTAGAAGAACAAGATTACCATACGCATTTGCTTTTCACCGTTTCCAGATCTTCCTCTGCTATAAAAATGAGAAATAGAGTTAGGTACTTAATTTCAATAAGTATGCTTATTTTTTCCATCATAGCTTTTGGAAACGGATCCGTTGGTCAAGGTTTATACTTTATATTTTTAATGTTAATTTCCTTTACTTTGATGCCTTTGTACACACGTTGGAGTTATAAAAAAACTTACCTTAAACATGTGAGAAAATATTACAAAGAAAGAATGTCTGAGCCAACAAGTGTAGAAATAACCTCTAACCATGTCATGGTAAAAGATAGCCAAGGCGAGTCATTTATTCCTTTTGCAGATATTGATTCAATAAATGAATTAAAAGAATATATCTTTTTAAAACTAGAAAGTGGTACTTCCATTATTTTTCCAATAGAAAAAATTGCAAAGAAAAACCAATTAATCGAAGAGCTAAAAAAACTTAGTGAGAAAGAAGATATCTTATGGGTGGATGAAACTAATTGGGTTTGGAAATAATACTAAGGATGCTCTCTAAAATACTCTATTACCTTATAGTCCTTCCAATATCGTATTTACCCCTTTGGGTACTATACTTTATCAGTGATTTTCTATATTTACTTCTCCTTCTATTCATTCCTTACAGAAGGAAAGTTGTTCGAATGAATTTAAAAAACTCTTTTCCTGATAAAACAAATCAAGAATTAAAAAAAATTGAACGAAAATTTTACCGTCACTTTACCGATTTATTAGTAGAAAGCGTTAAAAACTTAAGTATATCCAAGAAATCTATCACCAAAAGAGTAACTGTGAAAAATCCGGAGATTCTTGATAAGCTTTACAGTGAAGGGAAAAGTGTTCTTTTAGTTTCTGGACATTACAACAATTGGGAATGGATAATCACAACTCAAGACAGCTTGTTTAAACACAAAGCTTTCGGGATTGGAAAACCCTTGACTAGTACCTTTTGGGATAAAAAGATTAACGATAGAAGGTCAAGGTTTGGAATGACGGTAATTAACGCCAGTAACTTAAAACAAAACCTAAAAAATGACAAAAATAACCCAATAGCTACTTTAATTCTTGGGGACCAATCACCGGGTGATTCCCATAAAAGTTACTGGATGAACTTTCTTCATCAAGACACAGCTGTTGTTTTTGGTACAGAACAACTTGCCAATGAATATGATTTTGCTGTTGTGTACTTTATTTTAAAGAAAGTTAAAAGAGGTTACTATCAAATGGAACTTAAACTAGTTACCGATCAACCTAGGACTTTAGAATGGGGAGAGGTTACCGAAAAACATACTAAAATGCTTGAAAAAGACATTCAAGAAAATCCTGAATTTTGGATTTGGACACATAAACGTTGGAAAAGGGAAAAAGTGAAAGATCTCCATGCTTTTAAAGAACAACAAAGAGAAAAGTTTAATAAAAGGTATCGTTCGAACTAATATAATTCATGCAGGACCAAAAGCTAATAGAAACAATAAAAAATCATGTTCAAGAAACATTTAAAAATGATTCTACTGGACACGATTGGTTTCATGTTAAACGTGTTTATGACATGTCTTGCTATCTTCATTCTGTTGAAGGAGGTAATCGAACGGTGATTGAATTAGCATCTCTTCTTCATGATATATCTGACCACAAACTTAATGGAGGAAAATTAAATATTGGTGGACAAGTTGGCTATGAACTCTTAAGAAAACATGGCTGTAGCAAAAATATTGCTTGTAAAGTGAAAGATATCATTGATGCAGTTTCTTTCAAAGGTGCAAAAGTAAAAGACAAACCTACTAGCTGGGAAGCTAAAATAGTTCAAGACGCTGATAGGCTTGATGCAATTGGAGCAATTGGTATCGCAAGAGCTTTTGCGTTTGGTGGGAATAAAAACAGACCAATTTTTGACCCTAATATAAAACCAACTTGCCATAAATCATTTGAGCAATATGCAAATGATAAAAGCCATACTATTAATCATTTTCATGAAAAGCTGCTATTACTAAAAGATAGACTTCATACCGATACAGCTATTAAAATAGGAAAAGAAAGACATGACTTAATGGTCTCTTTCCTTAATCAATTTGATAAAGAATGGTTTTCTTATCAAAAAGACTTAAAAGAAACCTAAATGGAAAATCAAAAAATCGCACTTGGAATAGATATTGGGGGAACGAACTCGGTTTTTGGTCTTGTAAACACTAATGGTGACATTATATATGAAAATAGTTTTCCAACAAGAAACTTCGTAGAGCCTCAAAACCTGGTTAATGCTATTTATAAAGATTTATTTTTCCATTATCCAACTCTTCAAATCCAAGGAATAAGTATAGGTGCACCAAATGGTAATCATTTTACTGGAGAAATTGTGAATGCCCCTAATCTGACTTGGAAAGGTGCAATTCCATTAGCAAACCTTTTTAAGGAAAAATTTAACGTTTATACTGAGCTTTCCAATGATGCGAATGTTGCCGCAATAGGTGAACACCTTTTTGGAAACGCTAAAGATTTAACTGACTTTGTTACGATAACTCTTGGAACAGGCTTGGGAAGTGGTGTTTTCGTAAACGGTAAAATTGTATATGGAAATCAAGGTTATGCTGGAGAATTTGGGCACATTAGAGTCATTCAAGATGGTAGAAAATGTGGTTGCGGCAGAAAAGGATGCCTCGAAACATATGCCTCTTCAACTGGGGTGGTAAGAAGTATTTCAGAACTAGAATCAAAACACAAAAGCATTTCAAGCTTGTTAGAAATAAGTAAACCAACAGCAAAAGATGTTTTTCAAGAAGCAAAAAAAGGAGATTTATTCGCAAAAGAAATCATTGAGTTTACAGCAGAAGTATTAGGTTCTAACTTAGCTGACTTCGCTTGTTTCTCCAATCCAAAGGCATATGTTCTTTTTGGTGGAATAGCTCAAAGTGGCGAATTCTTTGCAGAACGTGTTAAATTTTACCTAGAAGAAAACCTTTTAAATATTTTAAAAAACAATATTGAAATAAGGACATCTAGTTTACACGATAAAAATGCTGCTATACTAGGTTGCGCTGCCTCTATTTTTTTAAGAGAAAAAGTTGGATAATGAACTATTTAAAAAATTATCTTTTGGGATTAAAAATCACCCTTTCCAATCTAAAACTTTATAATTAGATTCATCTCTATTCTTCCCATAAAAAAGCTGAACAGAACGAATTATTTTTTCAATTGACTCCCATTTAGAGGATCTTTTGGAAGATATTGCAATGATTTCCCGAGCTGGAATTTCATTACTTTTTTCAGAATAAATATTCTTACATTTTTCTTCCTTTAAATTTAGAATACGCTGGTATTCTTCAGGTACAAGTGTATAACCTCCTTTTGCATCAACTATTCTTAGTAATAATTCCAAGTTACCGCCTTCATAATTCCATTCATCGTTTTTTGAAGCGCTTAACTCACAAAAATGAATCATCTGAGTTCTTAAACAATTTCCTTTACTTAAAAGCCATGGATGAAGTTTCTGAAGAGACTCTGTACTAATTTCATTTTCCTTAATGGAAGGTATATAAGCTTTAATCTCTTCTTTAAACAAAGGGTTCACTCTTAATTTATCACTATATACTGGCCCTGCTAAAATTGCAATATCTACTTCGTTTCTATCCAATGCTAATAATATTTCTTCTGATTTCATTTCTTCCATTACCAACTGAACATTAGGTAAAAGTGATTTCCAATCATCAAACATATCAGGAACCATAAAAGGTGAAATAGTTGGTATTATGGCCAAGCGAAGTCGTTCTGTATATGCTCCACTAGATTTTAAAACTAATTTTTGAATGTTATCAAAATCAATTTGTAACTCCCTTAAAATTGGAATTAAATCCTCCCCAAAAGGTGTTAAAGAAAGAGGGCTAGATGACCGATCAAAAACAGAGTAACCTAAAGTTTCTTCCGCTTTTTTCACTTGCATAGACAAAGTAGGTTGTGTCACAAAACACAAATCACTAGCTTTTTGAAAATGACGAGTTTCCTCTATTGCAAGGATATATTGTATTTGTTGAAAGGATATCATATAAGTAAAAACTATTGAAATATAAATATAATCAATAAAAACTATACTAGTAATTTATTCATCTTTGTAATGTCAGAAAATTTGAAATAAAATAAAGTAATAATTATGGAAAAGATAGATTATAAAGTAAAACTAAATGAGCTGCTAGCTACTTATCAATTACATTATCAAAATTTAAGATCACTTCATTGGAACATCAAAGGACAAAACTTTTTCGAATTGCACTTAAAATATGAAGAGCTTTACAACAGAACACAAATCATTATTGATGACATAGCTGAAAGGTTATTAGTAATTGAAGAACAACCGCTATTTTCTTACAGTCAATACCTAGAAAAAAGTAAAATAGAAGAAAACCCATACATAACAGATGGGAAAGAAGGTATGAAATATATTTTAAATGCACAGACGGTAATTTTAAGCCTGGAAAATGAATTATTAAACTTATCCAATGAAGTAAATGATGAAGGGACTTCTGCAATGATGAGTGACTTGATAAGAGAAAAAGAAAAAACAAACTGGATGTTTAAATCTTGGTTAGAAAAGTAAAGACTAATTAGGCTAATTTAATTGCTAATTGGTAAATAAATTAATAAATTTGAATAGTAAATAAGTATAATTTAAAACAAAATAAAAATGGGAGTATTAGTAGGAAAAAAAGCGCCATCATTTAAGGCTGCAGCAGTAGTAAACGGAGGAGAAATTCAACAAGACTTCTCATTAGATCAATACGTTGGAAAGAACCCAGTTGTATTTTTCTTTTACCCAAAAGATTTCACATTTGTTTGTCCTTCTGAGTTACATGCTTTTCAAGACAAATTAGCTGAATTTGAGGCTAGAGGATGTAAAGTAGTTGCTTGTTCAACAGATACTGAAGAGTCTCACTGGGGATGGTTACAAGTACCTAAAAAACAAGGTGGTATTCAAGGAGTTAAATACCCTATCGTAGCAGATACATCAAAAACTATCTCTGAAGCATTTGGTGTTTTAGCTGGAGAATATGAGTATGACATGGATGGGACTTTAGTTGCTAATGGACCAATGATTGCTTACAGAGGTTTATTCTTAATCGATAAAGAAGGAACTGTTATGCATGAAGTAGTAAACAACTTCCCACTAGGAAGAAATGTAGACGAGGCATTAAGAATGGTTGATGCATTACAATTCTTCGAAGAAAATGGAGAGGTTTGTCCTGCAAACTGGACTAAAGGTTCTGAAGGAATGACTGCTAGTTTTGATGGAGTTGCAGATTACTTATCAAAGAACTAAAATTTAATCTTCAATAGATTTAAAGTAAAAAGGGTATCCTAAATGGGTACCCTTTAATTTTGTTTTAAACATTTTTAACGGATAGTTATTTAAAATACTTATTAATCATATTGTTCTTAATCCTATTACTCCAACTTAAAGTAAGTTCTTCATTAGAAATATTTAAATATTTTTTACTTTTTTTAATTAGTCTATCGCCATTCAAGACTAAACAACCTTTAAAATCATTATCTTGATATAAAAAATAATAAATAGCTTTAACTCTTCTAGACTGATAGAAATATTTCGTCATCTTTGCAACATAATTACAATTATCAAAATTATAGACTTCATATTTTAAGGAAACATTCTTATAGTTTTTAGAAAGCAGCTTATTAACAATTTTCTTTTTTTTATACAAAAAAGTTGAACTTCTTTTCACCTTTTTACTAAAACTTAATACAATCAAATTCTCTTTAATATTTTTATCTATTTCCGAAATATTTTTTGAAATCCATTGAATTAAAGTATCCTCTTTACTGTAATTTAGTTTTCTTAATGAATAGGAATTAATACATTCAGTCTTCTTATTAACAAAGCTAGCTGTAACTTTATTTTTATTTTCTTGAGAACAAGAAAACAAAAATAAAACAAGTGGTAAAATATACTTTATCATATTCTGTTTACTCAATAAAATCTAAGTCTTTATTATGTGTCTCTGAAATTGTTAATGTTGAATAAATCGCTAACGAAAAAGCAATTACACCAACAACAACAGCAGCAATAACTTTAGAGGAACTACTTGATATTATGTAATAAAATAAAAAGTTCATTGGAATAAGCATTCCCCTAACCATATTAGGAATTGTGGTTGCTGCGGTAGCTCTAATATTGGTTCCAAACTGCTCTGCTCCTACTGTAACAAACATTGCCCAGTAACCAGTTCCTAAACCTAACCAAACACAATAAAAATAATACATTGAAGGTGAAGTATAAGAACTAAACAACATTAAAAGAACACCAATTATAGTAAAAACTAACATCCAAAAAATAGCTTTCTTTCTTGACTTTAACCACTGACTAATTATCCCACTTAAAAAATCACCAGCTGAAATACCAATATAAGCCCACATAATTGCTTTTCCTGGATTAAGTTTTCCAGAAAGATTAAGTTCATCTGAAAATTCATTTGCTAAAAAAGCTAAAATACCTATACAAAACCAAGTTGGTAAACCAATTGCTATACATTTTAGGTATTTAATAAAGCGTTCTTTACTTGTGAAAAAAGAGATAAAATTTCCTTTTGATAGAGTCTTATCATCTGAGACCTCTTTAAAAATTCCAGATTCTGCTACACCAATTCTAAAAATCAATAACATTATCCCCATAGCCCCACCTATAAAATAAGCAACTGTCCAATCACCTGATAATTCAACCGTAAAGTTTGCAACAACAGCACCTAATAAACCAAAACCAGCAACAATAGATGTTCCAATTGCTCTCAATTCTTTTGGCAAGGATTCCGCTACTAAAGTAATCCCTGCTCCCAATTCACCAGCAAGACCAATCCCAGCAATAAAACGTAATGTAGAATATGCTGTGATTTTATCCATAAAATTCACATGAGGTAATAAACCACAAGCTATATTAGCTAATGAATAAACCAATATAGAACCAAATAAAACCGAAAGCCTTCCTTTTTTATCTCCAAGAACACCCCACAATATTCCTCCAATCATTAAACCGAACATTTGCCAATCTTGGATAGAAGTTCCTGCTTCTTCTAAACTAATGTGCATACTTTCTAAACTTGGTACTCTTACAACACCAAACAATAACAAATCGTATATATCTACAAAATAGCCTAAAGCAGCAACTATAACAGGTAAACTAAAAAGGTGTTTAAATTTCTCTTTTCTTGTGAAAGTTCTCATAAACTGTTTTGATAAAAAAACGCGCTAAGATAAAATAAAATTTTCAAAAGAAATGCGAAGTAGTAATTACCACTTCGCATTCTAATACTTTAACTTCAAAATCCAAGAAACTACATACTCACAGCAAACTCTCTACTTTTAGCAATAAGAGGTTGTAAAAACATATCTTTCTCAACATAAGGAACATTTTTTCGATAATTAGAATACAGTTCTTCAATCATTTCGGAAGACCTTAATGGTCTTCTGAATTCAAAAGCCTGAGCAGCATTTAACAACTCAATCCCTTGAATCGTATAACAATTTTGAATTACTCTGTATAATTTTGTAGCAGCATTTGCTCCCATACTTACGTGGTCTTCTTGACCATTTGAAGAATCAATTGAATCAACAGAAGCAGGAGTACAAAGCTGTTTATTTTGACTTACAACTGAAGCGCAAGTGTATTGAGGTATCATAAAACCAGAATTTAAACCTGGATTTGCAACTAGAAACGCTGGTAAACCTCTTGTTCCGGAGACTAATTTGTATACCCTTCTTTCAGAAATACTTCCCATTTCAGCTATCGCTATCGCTAAAAAATCCATTGCTATCGCAAGCGGTTGACCGTGAAAATTACCAGCAGATACAACTTCATCTTCATCTGGGAAAATAGTAGGGTTATCAGTTACTGCATTCACTTCTCTTTCTACCACTTCTTTAACATGATTAATGGTATCTAAAGTTGCTCCATGAACTTGTGGTATACATCTGAAAGAATAAGGATCTTGAACATGTTCTTTCTCCTGTTCAATAATTTCACTCCCTTTCAAAATGTTTCTAAAAATACTTGCTACTTCAATCTGTCCCTTTTGTTTTCTTATTTCATTCACTGAAACTCCAAAAGGTTCTTTCCTACCATCGTATGCATCAAGTGACAAACCAGCAATTAAATTAAATTGATTGAATAATTTTTGAGCATTTTTAACAGCATAGGAAGCATAAGCACTCATAAATTGAGTACCATTTAACAAAGCTAAACCTTCTTTGGATCGAAGTACAATTGGCTCTAAACCAAACTGAGTATTCATCTCTTTAGAGGAAATTTTATTCCCATCCACATAAACTTCCCCCTCCCCTAATAAAGGAAGAGCTAAATGTGCTAAAGGAGCTAAATCACCTGATGCACCAAGGCTTCCTTGTTGATATACAACAGGAATAATATTATTATTAAATAAAAATACAAGACGTTCAACAGTTGCTAATTGAACTCCTGAATGTCCGTGAGACAAACCTAAAACTTTAAGTAAAATCATACGTTTCACCAACTCTGAAGGAGCTTCTTCGCCTGTACCGCATGCATGAGATAATACAAGGTTAGTTTGTAATTGTTCTAAATCAGATGTAGAAATAGCAGTATTACAAAGTGACCCAAACCCAGTGTTTACACCATAAATCAATTTCTCACTTCTAGTTACCTTCTCATCTAAATAAGCTCTACACTTTTGAATAACATCTTTCGTACTTTCTGCTAACTCAATCTTATCATTATTGTCTAAAATAGCATCTATTTCAGTTAATGATACCCAATCGTTATTTATTACTTTCACTCCCATTTATACTATCTTAATTTAGCAATTAATTCGTCAGATGATAAATCAAATTGTTCTCCTGACTCCATATTTTTCAACTTAACAATCCCTTTATTTATTTCTTCCTCTCCAATAATAGCAACAAATTGAACTCCCCTATCGTTAGCATACTTCATTTGTTTTTGCATTTTAGCTTTAGTTGGATATAATTCGCAATCAATTCCTGCCTCTCTAGCAACTTGAACTAATTTCATACAATGAATCTGTTCCTTTTCACCAAAATTCACAAATAATAATTTTAAACCTAAACCAGTTTCTTTTGGAAATAACTCCAACTCTGTCAAAACATCGTAGATTCTATCTGCTCCAAAAGAAACTCCAACACCAGACATCCCTTTCATTCCGAAAAGTCCTGTTAAATCATCGTATCTTCCTCCTCCACAAATACTTCCCATTTTGATACCATTAGCTTTTACTTCAAAAATAGCTCCCGTATAATAGTTTAATCCTCTAGCAAGGGTAACATCAAATTCTAACTTTGCATTTTTTAACCCTAATTTCTCTACTTGCTCGAAAACAAAATCTAACTCTTCAATACCTTTTAATCCAATTTCACTTTCTTTTAAAAGGATAGAAAGACTTTTCACAATTTCTTTGTTAGAACCAGTCAAACTGAATAAAGGTCTTATTTTTTCAACGGCAGAATCAGAAACTCCTTTTTCATGTAATTCCTTTACAACCCCATCCTCTCCTATCTTATCCAACTTATCAATCGCAACAGTTATATCAATTATTTTATCTGACTCTCCAGTAATTTCAGCTATTCCAGATAATATTTTACGATTGTTTATTTTTATTGAAAAATCAGGAATTTTTAAAGCCGACAAAACTTCATCAAACAGTAATACGAAATCTATTTCATATAACAAGGAATCACTACCAACCACATCTGCATCACATTGAGTAAACTCCTGATACCTTCCGTGTTGTGGTCTATCTGCTCTCCAAACTGGTTGTATTTGATATCGTTTAAATGGAAATGAAATGTCATTTTGATGTTGTACTACAAAACGAGCAAAAGGAACTGTTAAATCATAACGCAACGCTTTGTCAGCTAAAGAATTTGCAAATCGTGGTAAATTACCATCTTCTAAAGCATTAACATCAGCTTTTTTCATTTTATCTCCAGAATTTAAAATTCTAAAAATCAAACGATCTCCTTCTTCTCCATATTTTCCCATTAAAGTTGATGAAAGTTCAAAAGAAGGAGTTTCAATTGGAGAAAATCCATACTTCTTAAAAGCAGTTTTCATCGTATCAAAAATGTAATTTCTTCTTGCTACTTGGGTAGGTAAAAAGTCTCTAGTCCCTTTTGGAATTGAAGGTTTTTGTGCCATTATCAATCTTGTTATATTTTTATTAAAAGTAAAGTTAAGCTTATAATTAAAGAATAAAATAAAAAAGTATTATTTTCCCTTATTAGACAGGTAACGAATCACTTCTGCTGCACCTAAAAGTCCAAACAAAGCAGGCATATATGAAACAGTACCATAAAATGACTTTTTAAAATTAGTACCATCTGTTAATTTCAATGAAGATTTAACCTGTAATTCAGAAGAAAACACTGCTCGAATTGTTTCAAACTTAACGTCTTTTTTCTTTAATCTTTTCTTCAGGTGACTTGCTAACTTGCAATTAAATGTCTTGTCCAACTTAGAAACTTGAACCCTACTAGGGTCCACTTTCCCTCCTGCCCCTAAATGTGTTATTATTTTTATTTTCAGCCTTTTACAAGCAATTATCCATTCTAGTTTTGGAGTAACTGAATCAATACAGTCCATTACATAATCTGGTTGATACTCTTCTAAGATTGTCCATACCCTTTCAGGAACTACAAACTCTTCAATTACGTTTAATTCAACGTTTGGATTAATGTCTTTTATTCTTTCTCCCAAAACAAATGCTTTGTTTTTTCCAACAGTAGAATCAAGAGCGGTCAATTGTCTGTTTTTATTGGTTAAATCAAAAACATCCCCATCTACAATCGTAATTTTACCTACTCCTGATCTTGCAATAAACTCTGCTGCATAAGAACCAATACCTCCAAGTCCTACAATAAGAACATGAGCATTTTTTAACCGGGAAATTTCATCTTTTCCAACTAATAATTCAGTTCGCTCTAACCAATTGACCATTTTGTGAAAGTATTTTGAAAATTATTTAAAATAATACCTTGTAATTCCGGCAAAGATATTTTTTTTATTTCGGAAACCTTTTGATAGATTTCAAAAATATTTATTTCACTATCGTCTGTTTCTAATAATAGTTGGCTATTAGGAATAGTTAGAATTGCTTCCTGTAATTTTGAATTTGATAAAATTGAAGCACCAATACTAATCATTACTCCCGAATGAACAACATCTTCAAGAATCGCTACTTTATTAAAGCCATGATAAATCCACTTTTGCTTTCTTCTTTTTTCCTTGTAAATAGCTTTAATTTCATTCCAAGATTTAACACAATGAAATATTACTGGGAGTTGAAGTGATTCCGCAATGATTAATTGAGCTCGAAAACAATTAACCTGTAACTCAAAAGATTTTTCATTCAGCTTATCTAAGCCTATTTCTCCAATCGCTAGACAATTCTGTAAATTTCCTTTTACTAACACCTTTAAAAAGTTTTCCTCATTTAAACTAGCATTCCATGGATGAATTCCTATTGAGAAAAAATCAGCCAACTCATTATTATCAACTGATTCGTTGATAATTACAATGTTTTTTTGATCTCTATTATGAGCGTGTGCATTAAAAAACAAACTTGAAAATTTTAAAATTGTTAATAAAGTAAAAATACAAATATTCGGTAAACTGTGAAAAAAATGATATTTTCACGCTTCGCTGATTGAAAAATTAAGCATAACAAACAGAAATTAATTTATTAAAAAATACAATGAAGTCTTCTAATAATAGCATTTTTGATTCTACAGTAATGGGCCACCCTCAAGG
>Ga0228627_1001134_pt1 | contig 14443 bp, 12 predicted proteins | sample 33DmetaG_FD_190483 | JGI IMG/M metagenome (GOLD analysis project Ga0228627, IMG submission 190483) | Seawater microbial communities from Monterey Bay, California, United States - 33D | ecosystem: Environmental > Aquatic > Marine > Coastal | place: USA: California | collected 2016-09-28 | reverse complement strand
AACATTCCAATAAATAAAGTACAGATATACAATTCTGAAGGTGGCTTATTAGCAGAAACTAATTCAAAAGGATATTTTGAATTTTCTTTAAATAAAGATCAACTCTCAGTTCTTATTTATTCCGAAAATTTTAAATTAAAGGAACTTACCATCTTTTTAAATAAGTCTACCAACCTGAAGATAATTTTAAACTCATTTACAGAGGAACTATCAGAAATACAAATCAAAGCCAGAAAAAATAAGGTGTTTGAGTTAAAAAGATTACAAGATGTGGTTGGTACCTCTATTTATGCAGGTAAAAAAACAGAAGTGATCTTGGTAGATCAATCCATGGCTAATTTGGCTTCCAACAACGCCAGACAAATCTACAGCCAAGTGGCAGGACTAAATATTTTTCAGAATGATGATGCCGGATTGCAATTAAATATAGGAGGTAGAGGTTTAGACCCAAACAGAACTTCTAATTTTAATACGAGGCAAAATGGGTACGATATCAGTGCTGACGTCTTAGGATACCCAGAAAGTTATTACACACCTGCTTCTGAATCACTAGAAGAGATTCAGATTGTAAGAGGGGCTGCTTCTTTGCAATACGGAACTCAGTTTGGAGGCTTAGTAAATTTTATCACAAAATCACCCAATGCAAATAAAGGCTTAGAAATTATCTCAAGAAATACACTTGGTAGTTATGGTCTGTACACTAATTTTACAAGTGTGAGTGGTACCATTAAAAAAGTATCTTATTATACCTATATCAATTATAAGAAAGGAAACGGGTTTAGGCCAAATTCTGACTTTGACTCTAAAAATGCATTTTTACATGTAGGCTATGAATTGGATAAAAAAAATACATTTACATTAGAACTTACTTATTTAGATTATTTAGCACAGCAAGCGGGTGGTTTAAGTGACCAAATGTTCGCAGCCAATCCTTTTCAGAGTAACAGAAAACGCAATTGGTTTAAAGTAGATTGGCTCTTATATAATTTAAAATGGTCTCATAAATTTTCTGATAACACAAATTTAAGTTTCAATTTCTTTGGATTAAATGCTTCTCGAAAATCTGTAGGGTACAGAGTTAGAAGAGTAGATCTTCCAGATACAGGAGAGGCAAGAGAATTATTAATAGGAGATTTTAATAATATGGGTCTAGAAACACGTCTATTAAGTTCTTATAAGATAAACAATACAAAAGCAACTTTTTTAATAGGTTCTAAAATCTACAAAGCCTCGAATACAGATTATCAAGGCCCTGGAACAGAAGATGCTGATCCTAATTTTTCAAAAGCCATTCAACAATTTCCAAACTATAGAATACAAGGTGATTTTAAAAACCCAAATCTAAACATTGCCTTATTCAGTGAAAATATTTTTTATCTATCAGATCAACTTTCCATAACACCTGGTGCTAGATTTGAGTATATAAAAACAGAAAGTACAGGAGTTTCTAGAAGAGTAAATTTTGATGCAGCAGGAAATCCTATCGGAGATCAAGAAAATAGTATAAATGAAGTGAAAGATCGCTCTTTTGCGTTGCTTGGATTAGGGGTTAGTTATAAACCAACCTCTTTGGTAGAATTGTATGGTAATATTTCCCAAAATTATAGATCCATTACTTTTTCTGATGTAAATATTGTAAATCCTTCTAATTCGGTAGATCCAGCATTAAATGATGAAAATGGGTTTACAGTAGATATAGGAGCAAGGGGAAATATCAATAATTATATTTCTTATGATGTTGGTGTTTTTGGGTTGTTTTATAAAGACAGAATAGGGTTTTTATTTACTGCTATACCACCCATCAATAATTTAGGACAATTAAGAACAAATATTGGTGATGCAAGAATTTTAGGCTTAGAATCTGTGCTAGATGTAAACCTAAAAAAAGTGTTTCAGATGGGGGAGCAGTTGAGTCTAAATTATTTTATAAATACTTCGGTTATAAACTCAAAATACACCAATGCAATTACCAACGGTATTGTAGGTAACAAGGTTGAATTTGTACCAGATGTAAATGTAAAAACAGGTATTCGTTTTGGAATTGAAAATTTTAGTTCTAGCCTTCAATACACCTATCTTTCTGATCAGTTTTCAGATGCTGAAAATTCATTTTCAGGAGATGTAAGTGGTATTATAGGTGTGATACCTTCTTACCATATATTAGATTTTTCAGCAGCATATTCACATAAATTTATTAAAGTAGAAACGGGTATTAACAATGTATTAAATACCAATTATTTTACAAGAAGAGCCACTGGATATCCCGGCCCAGGGATAATCCCATCGATCCCTAGAAATTGGTATGTTACTATTCAAGTAAAATTATAATGGTCTCAAAATAATTCTTTATTTAGAATAATTCAAAATTATTAAAAACCACTATTCCCTTTTATTTTTTAGCCACTATATCGTAATTTTATAAAAATTTAGTATGATGTTACAATCTATTGATCTACAAAAGAAACTTATTAAAGAAAGAAAAAAAGGAGTGCAATCTGAAGACATTATTGGATGGGTACAATCAATTTTTAATGAAATTAAAACAACCAAACAACCTGTCTTAGAACGCTTATCTGCCTCTCCTATTAGTAGAACTATAAATGTATTTGATATAGATGAAGTAGATTCTAATGCTATTTTTCACATTTCTCACATAGAAAAAATATGTGTGAACTACAGACTTCGATTCTTAGATACCAAATATTTTAAAGGTTCGTATCCAAAAATAGTTATAGATAAAATTCAAGATCTAGAACACACTCACAATACAGTATTAGATGGTTTTAAAATTATAGCTCCTTCTAAACTATTCAGATTAGACAAAGCAGACGATCCATTGTTATTTGCTCCCATGGGGAATGGGTATTATTATTTAATTCACAAGTGGGGTACCGATTTGCATCCATTAAGAAAAATTAAATATTGGGGTGTTAAAAACGTGGAAAATCTTGGAATTTCAATCTTTTTGGTAAGTTTACTTTCCACTATCCTAACAAAAAATCTTATCTACGGAGACACCAATCATGTAGGATATTTATTTATGTTATTTCTATTTTACGTCAAAGGTTACCTAGGAATGTTGTTTTTGCTAGGGGCTTCCTCTGGAAAAAACTTCAGTCAATATTCATGGCTCAGTAAGTACGACAAAATAAGTTAACAATTCTTACTATTATCGATGTTTATTATCTAGAAAATAAGTTGTAAATTTGGTTGCAATTAATTTTAAGTTAATTGTACTATGATTGCTCACAATTCTAAGATTGTAGGAGAAGGTTTAACATATGATGATGTTCTATTAGTTCCTGCTTATTCAGATGTTCTCCCAAGAGAAGTATCTATCCAAACAAAATTTACCCGAAATATTACCATTAATGTGCCCATTGTATCTGCCGCTATGGATACAGTTACAGAATCTTCTATGGCTATTGCTATGGCTAGAGAGGGTGGAATAGGGGTATTGCATAAAAATATGTCTATAGAAAAGCAAGCTCAAGAGGTTAGAAAAGTTAAAAGGGCAGAAAGCGGTATGATTATAGACCCAGTAACACTTCCGCTTACTGCTGTGGTAGCTGATGCTAATAATGCCATGCGAGAACATAAAATTGGTGGTATCCCAGTAATTGATAACCAAGGTAAATTAAGAGGTATTGTTACTAACAGAGATTTACGTTTTGAACATAATAATGATAGAGCCATTGTGGAGGTAATGACAGAGAAAAATTTGATTACGGCTCCAGTGGGTACTTCATTAAAAGATGCAGAATCTATTTTGCAGTTAAATAAAATTGAAAAGCTCCTAATAGTAGATGATGAATATAAATTACGCGGGTTAATTACTTTTAGAGACATTACAAAAGTTACTCAAAAACCAATAGCCAATAAAGATAGTTTTGGAAGATTACGTGTTGCAGCTGCCTTAGGTGTCACAGCAGATGCTGTAAATAGAGCTAAGGCTCTAGTAAATGCTGGAGTAGATGCTGTAATTATAGATACTGCACACGGACATACAAAAGGGGTTGTAACAGTCTTAAAAGCTGTAAAAAAAGCATTTCCAGCATTAGATGTAGTAGTTGGTAATATTGCTACAGCTGAAGCCGCAACTTATTTAGTTAACGCTGGTGCTGATGCCGTAAAAGTTGGAATTGGTCCTGGTTCTATTTGCACAACAAGAGTAGTGGCAGGAGTTGGTTTTCCTCAATTTTCTGCTGTGTTAGAAGTTGCCGAAGCCATTAAAGGGTCTGGTGTTCCTGTTATTGCTGATGGTGGAATTCGTTACACAGGAGATATTCCAAAAGCCATTGCCGCAGGAGCAGATTGTGTAATGTTAGGTTCTCTTTTAGCAGGTACAAAAGAATCTCCTGGAGAAACCATTATTTACGAGGGTAGAAAATTTAAATCTTATAGAGGTATGGGGTCTGTTGAAGCCATGAAACAGGGTTCAAAAGATCGTTATTTCCAAGATGTAGAAGATGATATTAAAAAATTAGTTCCTGAAGGAATTGTTGGAAGAGTTCCATATAAAGGGAATTTAGATGAAAGTATACATCAGTTTATTGGTGGGTTAAAAGCAGGAATGGGATATTGTGGGTCTAAAGACATTGAAACGCTAAAAAATACAGGAAAGTTTGTTAGAATAACTACTTCTGGTATAAATGAGAGTCATCCTCATGATGTAGCCATTACAAAAGAAGCTCCTAATTACAGTAGAAGATAATATTATAAATGTATTGACAAAAAAAGAGAGACATAAGCCTCTCTTTTTTGTTTTTAACTAAAATATAGTTTTATTTTTTTACTGGAGGAGGCATTTTTATGCCCAATTTAGCCATCACTTTTTCTGTAATATCAAATGTTTGATCTATATAGGCAAACTCGTTACCAGATGAGGTTAATATTTGAGTAAAACCCTCAGACTTTGCTAATTCAGTAATTGCTTCACCTAAGATTTGATATAAAGGATTCATTAATTGATCTCTTTTAAGATTAATTAAACTATTTCCATTTTGTTGACTTTTTTGTAAGTCTTGCTCCAATGCATTAATTTCTTCAATTTTAACTTTTTTAAAGTTATCTGATAAATTAGGATCAAGTTTTTGAAAAGCCGTAACTTTAGAATTGTAATCCGCTAATTTAACTTGATAAGTTGAGTCTAATTTTGCAGCGTATGTTTTCAATTCACTTAAAACTTGTTTAGCCTCAGGCATTAATCCAACTATAAATTCGGAATTTATAGTGCCTACTTTGGATTGTCCGTTTGCAAAAAAACCTACTAAGCAAAAGACAACTACTATTATTTTTAATTTCATTTTATATTATAATTTTGGCAAAGATAAAAAAGGGATTGTATTTAGAAAGTATATAGGACTTTAAAAATAATAATTAAATAACATCTTCTACTTTTTTTAATATTTTACTTGTATCTGTTTCAAAGTCAAACCAATATATGCTTGGATCTTTATTGAACCAGGTTAGTTGTCTTTTAGCAAATCTTCTGGTGTTTTTTTTAATTTCTTGTATGGCTTCATCTTTAGTAGTTTTTTCTTCAAAAAAAGAGAAGAGCTCTTTATAGCCAACTGTTTGAAGAGCATTTAGGTCTTTGTTAGAATATAAATTTTGTGCCTCAGCGAGCAACCCATTTTCTATCATTAAGTCTACTCTACTATTTATTCTCTCATAAATCTTTTCACGTTCACCATTTAAACCTATACAAATTGATTTAAAATTTCTTTTCTTTTTTGCTTTCCCTGTAAAACTAGAGTAGGGTGAATTTGTCCCTATACAAATTTCTAAAGCTCTTATAACTCTTTGTGGGTTATCCAATGAAATTGAATTGTAAGACTCTATATCTAACTTTTTAAGTTGTTGTTGTAAAGGAATAATTCCTTTATTTTCATAAATATTTTTTAATTCTAGTCTAACAGATGGATCAATTTTTGGAAAATCATCCAAGCCTTCAAGTACTGCTTTTACATAAAGACCACTTCCTCCAACCATCACAACAATATTGTGTTTTTCAAACAACATATCCATAACGTTTAGTGCATCTCTTTCAAAGGCCCCTACATTATAATCTTCAAAAATACTTCTATTTTGAATAAAATGATGAGGTACTGCGGCTAATTCCTCTTTTTCAGGTACAGCCGTTCCAATCGTCATTTCCTTGTAAAATTGTCTGGAGTCACATGAAATAATTTCTGTATTAAAATAAGAAGCAATTAATATACTTAGGGAGGTTTTTCCAATAGCAGTAGGGCCTACAATAGTGATTAATGTCTTTTTTGAGCTACTCATTATTCATTTAATTTATCACCACAATGATAACAAAATAAAGCATCATCTTGATGAGAGTCTCTCATGCAATTAGGACAACTCTGAGTGTTGGTATGAATTTTAGTATTTATCATTTCAGAACCAACAATTCCAGTTGGTATAGCTATGATTGCATATCCTAAAATCATAATAGCGCTTGCTATTAACTGACCAAGAGCTGTTACTGGGGCAATATCTCCATATCCAACTGTAGTAAGTGTTACAATTGCCCAATATACACTTCTAGGAATACTTGTAAATCCGTTTTCTGCTCCTTCAATCATGTACATGATGGTACCTAAAATGATGCAAAGAATTAATACAAAGAGTAAAAAAACGGCTATTTTTGCCCTACTAGACCTTAGGGCTAATAACAATCGGTTAGAAGCTCCTATGTAACGAGTTATCTTTAAAATTCTAAATATTCGTAACAATCTTAATGCTCTTAATACTGCTAGGTTATGGCTATCTATAAGTATTAAAGAAACATATTTTGGAATGGTCGAAAGTAAATCTATGATGCCGTAGAAGCTAAAAATATATTTCCAAGGTTTTTTAACAGTGATAATTCTTAATATATATTCTAAAGAAAATAGGATAGTGATAACCCATTCAGCAATATCTAAATAAGAGCCGTAAGCTTCATCAATACTTTGAACACTTTCAAGCATTACAAATAAAATGCTTGCTAGAATTGCAACTAATAAAATAACATCAAAAAGTTTACCACCTTTAGTATCTGCTTCATAAATGATTTCATGAAGTCTGTGTTTTAAGGATGATTTATTTTTAGTTGTTGATTTCAATTAAAGTGTTATTAAGGATTTACAATATACTATAAATTATTTTCTACATATTATTCTAAGCTTACACACGAACAAAATATCGTTTACTAAAATTTGCCTGTGGTTAGGTTTAGAAACGTTTAATTTTTAAAGTTTTGTTACTTTTTAAATAATTTTTAATAATCGTTTTTGCCAATTCTTTATGTTCAATTGGAGTTAAAATAGATCTTAAAATGGATATTTTTGATTCTTGAAAAGCTAAATTTGTGTATCCATATCCAACAACTTCATTATTTTCAATTAAAATAAGTCCATTTTCTTCTACCTCTCGACCCTTTAGTTGAATTATGAAGTCTTGGTGAGAAAATTGTTGAATGGTTAATTTTTTCTTTTTTTTGAAATTGTATTTGGGCTTTAGCGTTTCTAATTCTAAATGGTATTTTAATGTATTAAATAATTCATTACCACTAAATTGGTACGAAACTTTATCAACTCTTTCTTGAACCTTGATAGCACGTTTACTTTCCTTCAGGAAAAGTTTAGTAACCTCAGATTTTAGATTATTACCCTTTCCAATAAAGATAACTTTACCTTCTTTATTATGAATATAATAGACCCCCATTTTAATAGGGATACCATCAAGTATGGTATTAATTTTATTTTTGACATTTCTATTATCAAAGTATTTAATAGAGTTTTGTGTAATGTCTTTATTGGTGTCTTTATTTAATAATAATTTAAAAAGTTGAACAGTTGCCAAAGCATCTCCGGTTGCTCTATGTCTATCACTCATGGGTATCCCAAGAGATTTGCATAACTTACCTAGACTATAGGATTTTTCATCTGGAATTAACTTTCTGCTTAATTCTACAGTACAGATTGAATTTCTTTCATAGTTAAAACCTAATCTATCAAACTCTGTTTTTAAAATTCGAGAATCAAATTCTGCATTGTGAGCCACAAGTGTTACTTCTTTTGTGATTTCAACGATACGTTTAGCAACTTCAAAAAATTTAGGAGCATTCTTGAGCATTTTATTATTAATTCCCGTAAGATTTACTACAAACTGTTGAATTGGTTTTTCAGGATTTACGAGACTCACAAATTGATCTACAATTGAATGTCCATCAAATTTATAGATGGCTATTTCTGTAATGCCCTCCTCATTAAATTTACCACCTGTGGTTTCTATGTCTAAAATTGCGTACAAATTCTATGCGATATAATTTCTAGCACCAAATATAGAGCTGCCAACTCGAATCATAGTACTTCCGTTTTTGACCCCTATTTTGTAATCTCCACTCATTCCCATTGATAGTATTGTGAAATCTGGGTGTTGTTTTTTGTGATAGTTGTATAAAGTTTTTAATTTAGAAAATTCTGTATTTATAATATCTTTATCTTTTGTAAATGTTGCCATGCCCATAAAACCACAAATTTTTACATTAGTAAAGGATTTTAGTTCATCAGAATTTAAAATATCTTGAACATCTATGGATGTTAATCCAAATTTTGTCTCTTCTTTGGCTATTCTTATTTGCAACAAGCAGTTAATTACTCTGTCGTGTTTATGTGCCTGTTTATTTATTTCCTTTAACGTCTTTAAGCTGTCTACTCCATGAATTAAGTCTACAAAATGAGCCATATACTTTACCTTGTTTCTTTGAAGGTGACCTATCATGTGCCATTCAATATCTTTTGGAAGTGCCTCATATTTAGTTACCATTTCTTGTATTTTATTTTCTCCAAAAACTCTCTGACCAGCCTCATAAGCAACTTGTATGTCACTTATTGGTTTAGTTTTAGACACGGCAACTAATGTAACGTTGTTTGATAAATCCTCTCTAATTTTTTCTAAATTATCTTTAATATAATTCATAATTAAAATTCATACATAGTTAAACCACTCCTTAATTTAGGCTCTATATAACTAGTCTTAGGTGGCATTATTAATTTTGCGTCAGCTATTTTTTTCATTTCGTCAATCGTTATGGGTAACATTCCAAAACCAATATCAAATTGACCATTATCAACTAAAGTTTTAATTGAATACATATCTAATTTATTATTTCGATATCTTATTCTATCATTATTATTTAAGTTATCAACACCTAAGATAGGCTTCAAGATGGTTCTGTAAAGAATTTCTGCATCAAGTTTAGATAGTTCATCTTTATAAGTATAGGTACTTTTTCTTAGGTATAATGAATAAAACTTACCATCTAAATACATACTAAAATGATGTTTTTGAGAGGGCTTATAAAAATGTTCTCCTTTTTCTTCTATTCTGTAGCTCTTATCTAATTCAATCAAAAATTCATCAATAGTTAATCCATTCAAATCTTTTACAAATCTATTAAATTCTGAAATTTTTAAATTTGATTCCGGAATAATATAACTCATAAAATAGTTGTAGTTTTCTGTTCCGTTATGATGATTGTTTTCTTTTTGTAAAGCTTTTTTTAATAGTGACGAAGATGCACTTCTGTGGTGTCCATCAGCTATGTATAGAGCCTCTTTTTTTTCAAAAAAAGAAGTAATTTTTCCTATGTGAATTTCATCATTAACTAACCATAAACGGTGTAGCTTTTTATCTGTTGTTGAAAATTCGTATTCTGGTCTTTTTTCTTGTATAGTTAGTAGCAGTTTGTTGAAATTTTCATCATCTTCATAGGTAAGTAATACTGGTTCCGCATTAAAACCAGTAGTTTTTAAATAACTTTCAAATAGTTCCTCTCTTTTTTTTATAGTTCCTTCATGCTTTTTTATACACCCGTTAATGTAGTCATCAACTGCTGTAGCAGCAATAATTCCACAAAATGAATTGTGAGTATCTGAACTTTCATAGATGTAAAAGGAATCTGTCGTGTCTTTGATAAAAATTTTATTTTCTTTAAATTCCTCATATCTATTGTGAATCATTTGGAAGCGTTGCTCACCAGAAAATTCTTGATGATATTTATATCCAGGATTAAGGATGTGTAAAAAAGTAAAAGGGTTAAATTCTAGTTTAGCATCCAACTCTTTATCAGTATATGCATCAAAAGATTTGGAGGATACCAAAGCTACTTTATCTCTACTTGGTCTTACGGCTTTAAATGGTTTTACAATGGCCATTATTACTAGTTATTTATTCATCATAATTACTTGAATTCATTGTTAAATTCAAGGATTGAAGTATTCTTCTATTCTTTTAATAACGCTATGATTTGTGTTGCCAATTCAAATCCTATTCTATCCTGAGCTTCAACTGTTGCAGCTCCTATGTGAGGTGTTAAAGATAATTCAGGATTCATTAGTAATTGTATTTCTGGTGAAGGCTCTTTTTCATAAACATCTAAGCCAGCAAACTTTATTTTATTGTCTTCAATTGCTTTTATTAGTGCCATTTCATCAACTACACCACCTCTTGCTGCATTAATAAGTCCTACACCGGTTTTCATTTTTGAAATTTCTTTTGTACTAATTACATATTTTTCTTGAACAGGAACATGTAAGCTAATAAAGTCGCTTTCTTTTAATAGGGTGTCTAAATCTGTTGTCTCAATTGTAATGGTAATTTTTTGACCATTAAAAAAAGTTATGGATATTGGTACACTTTCGGTAAAATGGTCTGTAGCTAGTACCTCCATTCCAAGACCAAGTGCTATCCTAGCGACCTCTTGACCAATTCTTCCAAACCCTACGATCCCAATTTTTTTACCTCTAAGTTCAGAACCTAAAGCATATGCTTTTTTTAAGTCCTTAAATCTAGAATCTCCTTCTAAAGGCATTTCTCTATTAGATTGATGAAGGAAACGTACCATTCCAAAAAGATGAGCAAAAACTAATTCTGCAACAGAATTAGAGGAAGCTTTTGGAGTATTAATAACGTGAATTCCTTGATTCACAGCATAATCCACATCAATATTATCCATGCCCACACCACCGCGACCGATGAGTTTTATACTTGGGCAAGCGTCAATTAATTCTTGTCTTATTTGTGTTGCGCTCCTGACAAGTATTGCATCTATTTGATGCTGATTAATGAAGTTTTCTAATTGGACTTGTGCAACTTTTGTTGTTATTACTTCAAACCCACCATTTTGTAATGCATCTACACCACTTTGAGAGATTCCGTCGTTTGCTAATATTTTCATCTTATGCTTTTCTTTCTAATTCTTGCATTGTGTCTACTAGTGCTTGAACACTAAACAAAGGCAATGCATTGTACATACTTGCTCTATAACCACCTACACTTCTGTGACCATTTAATCCATTAATTCTTGCCTCTTTCCACAATGAATCGAAACGTTTAGTTAGCGAGTCGTCAATTAAAGAGAAAGTTGCATTCATAATACTTCTATCTTCTTTAGCTACGATACCTTTAAATAATGGGTTTCTATCGATTTCTTTGTACAATAAATCAGCTTTCTTGTTATTTACTTTTTCAATAAAAGAAATTCCACCCAAATCTTTTAACCATTCTAAAGTAAGCATAGAAACATAAATAGGAAACACCGCAGGTGTATTGAACATGCTTTCTTTACTTATATGTATCTTATAATTTAACATAGATGGTATCGTTCTTTCTACTTTCCCCAAAACATCTTCCTTAACAACTACAACTGTTGTTCCAGCTGGCCCCATATTTTTTTGAGCTCCAGCATATAGTAAATCAAATTTTGAAAAATCTAGTTTACGAGAAAAAATATCAGAACTCATATCACATACCAATGGTGTATCTAATGAGGGGAATTCTTTAATTTGTGTTCCAAAAATGGTATTGTTACTGGTGCAGTGAAAATAATCTACATCAGAGGGAACATTATAGTTCTTGGGTATGTACGTAAAGTTTTTATCTTTAGATGAAGCAACTTCAACTAAGTCCCCAAAAAGTTTTGCTTCTTTGATGGCTTTGTCTGACCAGGTTCCGGTGTTAAGATAAGCAGCCTTCTTGTTTAATAGGTTATAGGCAGTCATTAAAAATTGCGTACTAGCACCACCATGAAGGAATAAAACTTGATACCCTTTATTTTCAAGTCCTAATAATTCCAAGGTAAGTAGTTTAGCATTTTCTATAACATCTACAAAAGGTTTGCTTCTGTGAGATATTTCAAGTAAAGAAAGATCATCATTATTAAAATCAATGACTGCTTTTGAAGCTTGCTGTAAAACCTCTTCAGGTAAGATGCATGGTCCGGCACTAAAGTTGTGTTTTTTCATTATAACTATATTTTCAAGTGGTAAATTTCTAATATTTTAATTAATTTTTTGTCTGTATAAATTAAATTTTAGATAAAAATTCAATGGTATTGACACCGTCTGCGTAATCCCATAATTTTGGATGTTGTGTTTGTCCAAATTTCACTTCATTTTCAATGAAATTATTGGCTACAATACATTGAATATTTTCTGATTGACTAAGAATTTTTAATTTCAAATCATCTAAATTATCATAATATTCATAAAAAACAGTGGCTATAGGAGAAGCAAAATTCGTATCTTCCTTAATCATTAAAAATCCATTTTCTAAAATAGAAAATTCACTCATTAAATAGACTGCCTTGTTGTAATCGTAATTATTGGCATATTTTGCATTATTTATGATAGGGTGGTAGGCATACATACCCTTAAAAAACCCCTCAAAATTATACCCTTTTGGTACAAATAATTTTGATACACTTCTACAGCCTAGACCAAAATATCTAAAAATATCCTCACTAAGATTTACAAAATCTTCTTTAGTTTCTTTTCCTGTTATAACTGCAACTGAATTTCTATTTTTACGTATTATGTTTGGTTTATTCTTAAAATAATATTCAAAATAGCGAGTTGTATTGGTGCTTCCAGTGGCTATTACAGCATCAAAGTTTTTTAAATTTTCTTCAGTAAATGAGATTTTTCCCTTTAAGTTTTCTTCAACGTGCTCTAAGTATTTTGCCAAATAAGGAATAAGGTGTTTATCATTTGAAGATTGTTTTACTAAAACTGAATGCCCACATATTAGTACAGACAAAAAATCATGAAATCCAACCAAGGGTATATTTCCTGCCATTACTATAGCAACAGTTTTTGATGATTTTTCAACTATGTTTTCATTAGAAATCCATTGATTTAAATTTTCATATGTTAAGGCAGAAGTCCAATTATCTATAGAAAAAAGTATTGCTTTTTTAGTAAACCAACTATTTTGTTCTTCTGCTAATTTTATTTGATGAATAAACCCGTCAAAGAACAATTCGTTGAATAGAACTGTTGACGACTTTTCAATTTTTCGTGATGAAAATTGACCTAAAAAATTACCCAATGCTACAAAAGCATTTATTCTACTTTGAATACTACTCATTATTTTTGGTTGCTATCTTTTTTGAGGTTATTTTTGCACTGCAAAGTTACACAAACTAAAGAGAATAAAAATGGCTATTATCATTACAGATGAATGTATAAATTGCGGTGCTTGTGAACCCGAATGCCCTAACACAGCTATTTATGAAGGAGCAGATGATTGGAAGTTTTCAGATGGGACAGACCTAACGGGAGATGTAATTCTTCCTAATGGAACTGCAATAAATTCTGATGAAGAGCAGGAGCCGATTTCTGATGAAATATACTTTATAGTAGCAGATAAATGTACAGAATGTGTTGGTTTTCATGAAGAACCTCAATGTGCAGCTGTTTGTCCTGTAGATTGTTGTGTACCCGATGAAGAAAATGTTGAAACAGAAGAAGAATTACTGGGCAAACAAAAATTCATGCATCAAGATTAAACTAAAAAATTAGATCATATCAAATCCCGATTTTTCGGGATTTTTTTGTGATAAAAACAATTATATTTGCAACCGAAATTATAAGATTTATGAAAGCTGGAATTGTAGGATTACCAAATGTTGGAAAATCAACTTTATTTAATTGTTTGTCCAATGCGAAAGCACAAAGTGCTAATTTTCCATTTTGCACTATAGAACCAAATATTGGTGTAGTTAATGTGCCAGATACTCGTTTGGAAAAATTAGAGGAATTAGTAAATCCAGAAAAAGTGATTCCTGCAACTGTAGAAATTGTAGATATTGCAGGGTTGGTTAAAGGAGCTAGTAAGGGTGAAGGACTAGGGAATCAATTTTTAGCCAATATTCGTGAAACAGATGCTCTATTGCATGTATTGAGATGTTTTGATAATGATAACATTATACATGTAGACTCTTCAATTGATCCAGTTAGAGATAAAGAAACAATTGATATTGAGTTACAATTAAAAGATTTAGAAACTGTTCAGAAACGTTTAGAGCGTGTTAAAAGAACTGCAAAAACAGGAAATAAAGAAGCTCAGGCAGAATTAGTTGTTTTGTTAAAAATTGAAGAAACCTTAT